>ENA-ORXT01006508-ORXT01006508.1-marine-metagenome-genome-assembly--contig:-NODE-6508-length-10824-cov-2.394808_pt1 | contig 10824 bp, 8 predicted proteins | sample MGYA00237868_ERZ511482 | MGnify/ENA metagenome assembly ERZ511482
ATTTACAATTAAAATCCCGTACCCATTCCAAAGACAAAACGTGGGTCATCTCCAGCCCCAGCAATGTCTCTAGCCCCTAGGTTGAAAGTTAAAGGAAGAGTGCGAAAAGGAGATACTGATACGCCCATTGCTAAATCTTGTCCAGTCCATTCAGTCACAAAACTAACTGGTCTAGCTACGCGAAAAGCTAAACTGCCAAAAGGATTGAAACTGCTATTGCCATCGGCAATATCATCTTCAAAACGGAATTGTCCATTTCCTATTCCCGCGGTTAACGCCAATCGGCTTAATGGAGAAGAAACTTTTTCTCGTAACTTGACAATTTTCGTGGTGGAAAGATAAAGAGAATCTCCAAAGTCTGTACCGTCACCAATAGATAGGAAATTATTCCAACCTGCGGCAACTCCCCAGCCATTAGCAATTTTACGATGTAGCTTGAGGTTAAAACCACCAGAGCCAAAACTACGGTTAGTTTGACCAAAACTTGCCATTGTGTAGCTTAGTTCTGCTCCAACTAGTTTTTGGGCATTGCCAAAACCCATTCCAAATCCTGCGGTAGCATCACTACTATCATCTCCAATATTACGATTACTGAATTGATAGCTCAGACCACTATAAAATCCCCTATCTGCACCAAAACCATAAGGGTTAGCAAAAGTAAGGGAAGGTACCCCTCGGCTAGGAGTAAAGTTTCGCTGACGAATATTTTGCAGCTGAAACTTTACATCTTCTATTTCATTATTATTAGAGTCACTCCATCCACTATTATCAGCAGTGACGGTTGGTTCATCAGTAATTTTGGTAGTACTGTTGTTAATTTCTACTTCTGAAAATATTGAAGCTTCTTCTTGAGATTGAGTGATTGGATTTGCTGAAGCATCTAAGCTTAAGAAGGACAACAACAAAAGAGTAGAGCAAGCTAAAGTTGATATACGCATAAATTTATAGCCATAAATATAATTTGCTTGAAATTTCAAAACAACTTAGATAAATATCCATGAACTTATTTTGGTTTGGATAGAATCATCTTCTTTATTTATGTTTTGCTTTCAATTATTTCCATAATTTAGAGAGTTATCAATTCATAATATTGATGTCACCTTTATGCTGTTATAAACTACTTTATAAAAAACCTCAAGTCGCCAGAAAAAGATCAGTTGTTATACTTATAAAATTTACAAAATAAGTATAATTATCTATCTTCATTCCGAAAATTTTAAGTAAGTTTAACTAGACAAAAAGCTGCCTAGATGCTCATAAAATTGGATTGAAAATAATCTACATGTTTATAACTATTTTTTCTTTTAATATAAAAGAAAAATAACTATATTCAAAGCATTTACACTTAAAAAAAGATTTGTGCTTTTTAGAAAATGTGTAAATAAACTAAACAAACTTTAATTATTTACACACAAGACAATTTTGTCTTCAAAAGCTATATTGAACTAGAAAATAGGCTATTTGTTCTTAAGCATTTTGACAGCCATTGCTACATCAATATTTTTATTGAAATTAATCATGTTTTGTCCGAATCCTATACAAATATATTAATCAATTGTACTTAAAGGCTTAGAATAAAGTAGTCAAAAACGTTTAAATACACTGCAAATACAATATAATTTTATTGTTATTTTTATGACTTTTGATATTGAATTTGACTATCGCTTTGATGAGGCTAATTTTTTTACTGATGAGAGAAAGATAATATTAGAACAGGCTGGAGAAATTTGGAGTTCTTATATTCAAGATGAGTTTGCTTCTATACCTGCAGGAGAAAGATTAAATTTTAGAATCAACGGAGAAGAGCAAGAGGTAACTTTAAATGAACCTATTGATGATGTAATTATTTTTGTTTCTTCTACTGATGAAGAAGATTCAGAAAGTTTAACCTTGAGTGAAGGATCTTATTTCGCTAGTTTTGTTGTTGGTAGCGAGGAAGCAGAAAGAATCGAGGGAGATGATTTTGAACCTTGGCTAGGTACAATTGAGTTCAATGCTTCAGTTAGCGATGATTTCTATTTTGACTTGTCTCCTGAAACTGACAACGACATTCCTTTTAATCAACAAGATTTCCTCAGCTTAAGTCTTCATGAGATTGGTCATGTTTTAGGCATAGGTACTGGTCCCGCTTTTATAACTCTGATTGAAAACGGCAATTTTACTGGGACTCAAAGTGTTAGTTTAAATAATAGTCAACCTGTACCTTTAGATAGAGACTTGACTCATATTGAAGATGGTTTTACCTTAGATGATCATGATCATGATCATGATCATTCGGATGCTTTATTAGATAAGTCTTTTACTTTTGGTACCAGAAACCTGCCTACAGATTTAGATTTGGCAATTCTATCTGACATTGGATATGACATTATTGCTTATGATGCAATACCAGTGTTTCGTTTTTTTCAATATGAACAAGGATTTCATTTTTATACCGCAGATGAAAACGAAAAAGAAGTGATTATAGAGCGCAGTATAGATGGTGAATTAAGCTATGAATTAGAAAGTGTGGCTTTTAGAGTTTTAGACAGCGATCGCGATAGTTTGACTGGAGAAAGTATTGAAAGTGCGCTACCAGTTTATCGCTTTTTCAATCGGGATACAGGCTCTCATTTATACACAATGGATGAGAATGAAAGGGATTATATTTCAACTGAACTAAGCAACTATAGTTTTGACGGTATCAACTACTACGCTTTTGAATCTGAACCTCAAGATATAGAAACAGTTCCTCTCTACAGAATGTATAACACCACATCAGGTTCCCATTTGTTTACTACCGATAGTAATGAATTTAATACTATTAGAAATAGTAGTGATTTTTCTCATTTCAATGTTGAAGGGAATGAAGGAGTAACTTATTACGTGATGGAATCTTTATAAAAGGTAATCAATTTTGTTTAGGCATTTAAAGCATCCATGTATATCAAAAACTCATTTAAAGACGATCGCCTGTGGTTATTTTCTAGTTTAATTAGTCTTGCTGTTCTTTATTTGGGTTTAATTTGGAGAACAACGGCAGACATAGATCGTCTGACTACAGACTGTCTATTTTGGGGAGTAATTCTATGGTTGCTATGGCAAAAGAAAGATGATCGTAAATATAGTAGTGACCCTGTATCTAGCTTTGTCGGATTGTTGCTGTTGGGCTCGATCCTAAGCAAAACTATTACTCTCTTTAGCTTTGAATCTAGTTTGTTACCTTTGTTGCCGATCGCCTGGGCGTTCTCATTATCTTTAATTGCTTCTGGTTTTAAAGGGTTGAATCAATATCATAGAGAATTATTTTTCACCTGGTTTCTATTTTTTCCTACAGGAGTAATTGGAAATTTTGTTGATAGTATAATTCACATTACTATTATTAATGCCAAAGTCTCTACTTACCTGCTTTATTATTTAGGATTTAACGTTAAAAGCTACAATAATGAAGTTATTTTGGCATTACCAGAACTGGGTAAATTCAAAGCGATCGTCGATTATCCCTGTGCTGGTGTGCCGATGATTCTTTTGATTTTAAAGTTAGCACTACTGTTTGTTAGCTGCGTATCCTTAAGTAAAAGTAAGCAAATTTTTCTTCCTATTTTTTCAATTGTTTTGGGATTCTTGTTAGGAGTAATTAGGGTTTGTATTTTAACCTTATCAATTCCTAATCAGGCTCAGTTTGAATATTGGCATGGAGCGCAAGGTTCGCAGATTTTTTCCACTTTAGCAATTGCTATCTTTTCAGGATGTTGTTATTGGATATTACAGCAGAATCAGCAGCCAGTTACTAGCACCGCCAGGTTGAAGTAATAATTACCCTCGACAGTCGCTATAACGGAGGGAAACATGCGGCGAACCGAATCGCCTTTGTCCGCACCCTCGCCAATAGCTACATCGCAATAATTGATAAATAAATATGATCGAGCAAAACCAATGGCGTAGTTCTTGTTTAGCCATTACCGCCATCAGCATCAATATAGTAACTATCTATGCTTTAATTAACCCTAACGTTGGTAATCGCTCCGTAGCTGATTTTGAATTTCCCCAGGAAATCGAGTTTAATTCTGGAAAAGCATTTATCTCATCAGATTCTGCTGATGTTACTAAAGCTAGCCCATCTCCAGCCGAAATAGTTAAAGCCAGTCAAAGCTATCGATATACTCAAGGAAAATCGCCTATTGACTTGGAAATAAGCTATCTGTCTAACACTAGAGGAGGAGTAGAAGCTTACCTGCAAAAATATACAAAAATTGAGCCAAAAGCTATTCAAGCAAAAGAAATAGTACAGATAGACAATATAGGATATCATGCTTTACTTACCAGTGGCGATCGCGCTTATTTAAGCAGCTGCATTAGTCCTCGCAGTCCTAGTAGTGTTACCCCCAGACAGTTTTCCCAATATCGTTATCAAAACGATCTGAATTTGCGAGTAGGATGGGAATGGCTACAGGGAAAGGCTAGCATACGCGATCGCCGTTGTCTCTGGGTGCATCTGTCTACACCTTTAGTTTCTGATTCTCAAACCGCCTACAAGACTTTAGAAGCCACTTGGAGAGAAATATACCAGTGGTGGTTACCAAATTTCCCTGCAATTGGCACTCATCACTCACCTAACCAATAATTGATCGCAGCACTATACTAGATAAGTTTAAATTTAACCAGAACTTGCTAGCAATTCCATGACTATCTTACAGGATAAAGAGAGACTGATATTTTCCTCTGGTATTTTACGCCTAGTTGGCTATGGCTTATTACTAATGGCGATAGTGGACATTTTCTTTTTACTAATTCCTCCTCAACTAATGGATCCTGTGTGGGAATTTGAAACCATGGGAACAATTATCGAGAGAATTCCTGTTACCTTATTAGGAGTAGTGCTAATTTACTATGGAGAAAGAAGCGATCGCGCTCCGATTGAAACTTTGTTATTAAAGATTTCATCCTGGCTATCTTTAGTTGCAGCCATCTTTTTACTATTAATGATTCCTTTAAGTATCAATAATGGATTTCGGATCTATCACCAACAAAATGCTCAAGCAAATGCTCGGTTTGTCAGTCAAAAAGATACGATTGAGCAGTACAAAGAACAGTTAAATTTGGCTGACTCTACAGAAGACATTCAAAACATATTGCAACAGCAAGCTCAGCAAAGAGTTGAGATACCAAATTCTGTAAATACTCAGAAATTAAAAACAGATATTCTGCAAAAGCTGCAAAAAAATCAGGAAACTATTACAGAGCAAGCAAAAACTTTTCGGAATCAAAAAAGAACTTTGATCTTAAAGAAATGTCTTAGGTGGAATCTCGGAGGATTAATATCAGCTATTCTCTTCTTTCTAATCTGGAAAAGCACTGGCTGGGCGAGGATTAAACTAGAGGAAGACTAAAATGTTTGATAGTTTAACAAATATAAAACGGTAAAAGTACTGAAGCCGAAGAGCAAGAAAAAACTTAAGATAAATACTCAGAATAATTGAATTTTTTCTATCAGTATTTTTACCATTAACTTTGACTAAGGTTCTGTAAAATTGATTTTTTTAAAACCAATATTTGCAGATCAAATTAAATATGAGTAATGAAATAATTAAATCGGATATAGTTGACTTGAGCATGTTAAATGCTACTGAGAGCAGCTTTTCTATAGCAGAACTCAAGCAAATCATACATCGAAGATGGAAGCCAGCCTTAGTTGTAGGAATAACAACTTTTACAGGACTATTTCTATTTATGGCCTTAAAAACTCCTAAATACAGTTCAGAAACCTTAATTTTACTAGAAAATCCGCAAAATCAAGAATCTGCTAGTGTTGCTCCTGTTCAAAATCCAGTTAGTCAATACTATTCAATGACAGATCTCTCTACAGAGATTTTTGTTCTTCGCAGTAACTCGATGGTGGCGAAAGCTATAAAAGCCTTGAAGGGTCGTTATCCAGACATTTCTGTTGGAGAAGTAGTCGCAAATCTGAGTATTGTTCAAGCAGCTAATAATAAAGTTCCTACAGATGTGCTAGTTGTTTCTTATTTAGATACCGATCCAGAAAAAACCAAGGCAGTTCTAGAAGCTCTTGGTTCTACCTATATCGAGTATAGCTTGGAAAAACAGCGATCGCAGGCAACTAATGCCATCAAATTCATTGATAGTCAGTTACCCGACGCTCAAACGGAATTAGACGAAGCAGCCAAAGAAATTCGCCAATTTCGCCAGGTACATCAATTGGTCGATCCTGAAGTATCAGCAATGACTGCGGGGGAAGCAAGACAAACAATTGCTGTAGAAATACAAAAAACCCAAATTGCGATCGACCTTAATCGAAATCAAAGACAAGAATTAGAGCATCAGCTCAAAGAATTGGGACAAGATTCGGAAACAATGTTGGCATCGTCTGTTTTAGCCGAGGATGGAGTTTATCAAGATTTAGCAAGTCAATTAAGGAGAATAGAAAATCAATACAACTTAGGTTCAGTCGATTTCCGTGACAATTTTCACGTTATGGGAAATCTCCAAGAAAAACGCCAAGAATTGAAAAAACTACTGCAAAAAAGAGCAGAACAAGTTTTGGGCAAGTCTATTTCTCCTGAAATATTAGAGCGTATTGTTTTAACTCCTAGCTATACAGATGCTCAGGCTAGCGTGTCTGTCGATAGTGCTTCTGGGAATAGTGCTTCTGGGAATAGTGCATCTGAAGATAGTGCTTCTGAAGATAGTGCTTCTACAGGTAATTCATCTACAGGTAATTCATCTATAGGTAGTCAAACTGGCAGCTTAAGTTCGTCGAATTCGGAGACACGAGTTTCTTCAGGAGGCTCTACATTAGGGTTCTTGTCTAGTCGTAAACTAGAGCTGCAAAATGAAGCTGCAACTTTGCAGAGTCAGCTGGCAAGTCTGCGTAGAGAAAAAGCTGAAGCAGATGATCAATTTATTAATATTCCTGGGTTACAGCAAACATTTACTGAACTAAAACGTCAGGTAGAGCTAAAGTCCAAATCTTATAATTATCTTCTTGAAAGGCGACAAGAGCTAAAAATCTCTGAAGCTGAAGAAACAGCACCCTGGCGTATTTTAAATGCTCCTTTCTTACCTAGTAAACCAGTTGCTCCAAATATTACTCAAGGATTGATTCAAGCCTTAATCGCGGGTGGATTCTTAGGAATTACTACCGCTTTTATCCTCCAGCGGTTAGATCAAAGTGTGACCCAGGTTGAAGAAATCAAACAGATTACTAAGTTACCTTTATTGGGTGTGATTCCTAAAGTCGGCGAGCCAAGAATTGAAGTCAATATTCAAACTACTAGACAATCTTATTCATACTATTCGTCTTTCACCGAAGGATTGCGTTCTTTGGCGATGAATCTGCGTTATTCCATGGGAGATGAAGGTCAGATCAAAACCCTGGCAGTTACTTCTTCAACTTCTGCTGAAGGAAAATCGACTATTTCTCACAATCTGGGAATTGTCTTGGCGGAATTGGGAATGCGGGTAATAATTATAGACGCAGATTTACGTAAGCCGAAACTACATAAATTAGCTCAAGTTAAGAATGAAGCTGGATTAAGCGAAGCTGTTGCTACGGATAATCCCTGGACAGACTATGTGCAAGCAGGTTCGGTAGACAATTTAGATTTGATCACCGCTGGTGCTACTTCTCCCAACCCTATTGCGTTATTAAACTCAGAAAAAATGAAGCAGCTCATTAAGGAATGGGAAGCGAGTTATGACTATGTAATTTTTGATACGCCTCCGATTGGGGTAATTGCTGACGCTAAGAGTCTAGCCAACGACGTGGATTCAATACTGTTTGTTTGCGCTGTTCAAAGAGCAAGTCGCAAATCAATTACTAATGCTCTAGACGTTCTGCGTCAAAGTCAATGCAACATTGCTGGAGTTGTAGCTAATATGGTCGATCCAGAATTTGACTACTATGCTTATTCCTACTACGACTCTTATTACAATAAGAGATCTACAAATAGTAATGGCTCGAATACTAGTAGTCAGGATGACAAAAAAGGACTTTTACAGCAGTTTCGCCGTCGTTAATTGCTGTATGTACATAGATAATATTGATTCGCCATCTCGCAATTAAGTAGTTAAATGTATTAGGTCGAATAAGGGTTTGGTCAAATTTATGCGTCAAACTTCATCTGAACATATAGTCTTTTGCTCCTTCTTAGCTACTACTTTAGTCCAATTAAAATTGAAACAGGGATAGTGTACAACAAGGTATTTTCGTCTAGGTCAATTTACTGGGTCAAGATATTAAGCAAATTTCTCTCTGCACAACTACTAGTTCAAGTGTTAGGATTTGCCAGCGGTATTTTGTTAATTCGCACGTTAAGTAAGCAAGAATATGCTTATTTTACCTTGGCTAATTCAATGCAAGGAACAATTAGTGTTCTGGCTAATAGTGGTACTACATCTGCATTATTTTCGATTGGCGGAAAAATCTGGCAAAATTCTAATCTTCTAGGGGAATTAATTGCTACAGGAATGCAAATAAGACGCTATCTGGCAGTCATTATAATCGCCATAATTGTACCATTTATGATGTGGATGTTGCTCAGAAATGGAGCTTCTGTTCAATACTCATTATTATTATCAACTGGCATTTTGGTTGAGCTTTACTTTTATCTAAACGATGGGGTGATGATAATTGTCCCTCGTTTACATTCTCAGTTCAAGCGTCTACAAAACTTAGATCTCGTTTCTGCTATTTCTAGATTATCTTTACTTTTTTTGTCTTCTTTAACTGTCTTAAATGCAGCGATTGGAGTTTTTGCTTCTACTATTGCGTCAGGCTTAAGAAATAAACTATTGGTTAATTACACTAATAGTATAATTAAAGCTGATGCTCCAGTGAATAAAGAATACAGAAAAGACATTTTAAATATTATCAAATGTCATGCTCCTGACAGTATTTTTTATTGCTTTCAAGGACAGTTACTAATTCTTTTGATTAGCTTTTTCGGCAATACTGAAAATATTGCCGAAATTGGTGCTTTAACTAGACTTAGTGTTGTATTTTCCCTTGCCAATTCTACAATTATAAACATAGTACTTCCTAGTTTTGCTCGATGTACAACACCTACAATATTTCTTAGAAAATATTGCCGAATTTTGTGCTTTTTATGTTTTTCTTGTTCTATATTCATACTATTAGTTCATTTTTATCCTCAAATATTTTTGTATATATTGGGTGATAAATACCAATATTTAATCGATGAATTATTTTTAGTAGGTCTACTTAGTATTAGTCAATTTATTTCTAGGTTTTTGTGGTTAACAAATTCTACCAAAGGATGGGTGCAAGAAGCCTGGTTGTTAGTTCCTGCTACGATAACTGCTCAAATATTATCTTTAATATTTGTAGATGTATCTACTGTACGAGGTGTAATTATGTTCAGTATTTATTCTATTATTCCTGTTTTTATTATTAATTCTTACATGACCTACGGAGGTGTTAAAAAATGGAAACAGCAAGAAGAAAGTCAAGGAATATAAACTATTGAAAATGCTTCGATATTCATAAAAAGACGATTGTCTGAATTTAGTTTAGCTGTAGGTAAAATGAAGGTTCTTTTTTTTCATAGCAATAAAACTGTTGATTATTTGGCAGATAGTCTGTTTCATGGTTTACGCCAGCTGCTTGGTAATAATTGTGTTGATATGCCTCGTCATGACAGTATGTATAACCCCCTCACTGATTCGATGAAATCCAAACTGCGCGGCAATGGTTTTACACTTTATGGATTATTAGAAGATATACCAGAGCTGGTTACAAAAAGGTTTCTATGGAGTCAAGACTTAGATGAATATGATTTTATAGTTGTTGCTCATCCCGACCATCAATGGAATTTGCTGTTTGAACTAGCACATAAGGTTAGCCCAGAAAAATTAGTTATTGTTGACGGAAATGATACTACTGCTTTCTTTCCATTTTATTCATTAGGCTGGCAGCTTAAAAATAATCCTTGGGTCTATTTAGCTCCTGTTAAAAAATTCAAATACTTTAAGCGAGAACTTCAAGGAGAAGGCTGTTCTTACAAATTAGATCAATTCCTACCCAGATTTATGCGTAAATGGATTTCGTTTCCAAAAAATTCTTTGCCATTTAGTTTTTCTATTCCACAAGAAAAGATTTATAAAAATAGCAAAAGAGAGAAAACTAAAGATTTCCCTACTCACATTGTTGATGATGAAGTAGCGACTCATGTTTCACAATCGTTTTTTTCGGCTACTGGTTCGGACAAACACGTATTTACATCTGAAGAAAGTTACTACGAAGATCTAAGGGAATCTCGTTTTGGTATCACCGTAAAGCGGGGGGGATGGGATTGCTTAAGACATTATGAATTAGCAGCTAATGGCTGTGTTCTTTGTTTCAAAGATCTCGATCAGAAACCTGATACTTGTGCGCCTCATGGATTAAATGAATCAAACTGTATTACTTATCATTCTTACGATGATTTAAAAGAAAAAATCAGCTCATTAACAGATGAAGAATATCATCAATTGCAGCATGAAACTTATAAATGGATTGAAAACTACACTACTATTTCTTGTGCAGAAAAGTTTCTTGAAACTTGCTCTTTTAGCTAACAATATAAATTGCAAAATAAAGCATTCAAAACTTTAGTATATTTAAGTTAAAAAATAACTTAAATATACTAAACGAGTTTTATTGAAATCTTTCAGTTTTAGCTAAATAGAGCATATTGTCAAACGTTATATAAAAATATTGATGAAACAAATTATCCAAATAGTTCCTCGTTTACCTCCTGCAATAAATGGTTTGGGTGACTATGCTCTAAAATTAGCTTGTCAACTATTTCAAGACTTTGAAATTCA
>ENA-ORXT01006511-ORXT01006511.1-marine-metagenome-genome-assembly--contig:-NODE-6511-length-10820-cov-7.750442_pt1 | contig 10820 bp, 11 predicted proteins | sample MGYA00237868_ERZ511482 | MGnify/ENA metagenome assembly ERZ511482
CGCCCTCCACGTAAGCAAACGTGGCATATTCCGTTTGGGGTTTCAGAACTTGGGGGAGACGTTGTTGGGTGTGCTCTAACTACTTGGCGCCCGTGAGGCTGCCACGGAAGGCAGGAGGATTCGAGCGGAAAGAGGAGGCGAGCGGAAATAGGAGGCGGTCCGATGAGGCCGTTTTGTGAGCCGCCTGGCGACACCGTCGACGTGGCGGGTGCGTTGGCAACAGAGCAGAAAACTACAAAGCGCTTAGACAATCGGTTTTTTTTGTTCCGACCCCCCCGACCCCACGTTGTATGTACACTGTCTCCTCGTTCCCCTGCAGACACTTAAGCATCCAGTGACATTTTGACTGACGTCTGCTGCACCTCTTCCTTGACGGTGTGGACGGTGCGCTCGGCCATGGCCACGTCCGCTTCGAGGCTCTTGGCCAGAGCGGCCGCCTTTTGGCGCTCCGCCTCGAGGTCGCCGAGGCGCGTCTCTGACAGCTTCTCGAGCTTGGTCTGTGTCTCGATGAGCTCCGCCTTCAGGTCCGCCTTGTCAGCAATGACGGCGGCGAGAAATTGCTCCTTCTCCGCCACCGCGCCGGCGGCATCGTCCTTGGTGGCTTGCAGCTCCGACTCGAGCTCTGCAATCCGCTGCTTGAGGGCAGCCACCTCCTCCTTCGCGACGGCCTTGGCCACCTCCTCCTTGGAGAGGGCGGCTTCCACCTCGGCCTTTTCATTGGCAATCGTGCTCTTCTCGCCGACGAGCGCGGCGGTGGTGCCTTGGAGCTGCGCGGTGCGGGCGGCCTCGTCATTGAGCTCGTCTTGGAGCGCCGCCCGCTCCTCCGCCATCCGCTTCATCTGCTCCGAGAGGCTGTCAATACGCGCCCGCGCCGCCGACGCGTCGGCACGTGCGTCAATCTTCTCCACGGTCAGCGCGCCGACCTTGGTTTCGAGGTCCCCAATCACCGCCGCCTCCTCCTCCACCTCCCCCGCCTTGGCGCGGAGGGCGGCCGACAGGCGCTCCACCGTGGCCGCGTCGGCGCTCTTCAGCGCCTCCATGTCGGCGAGCACCTGCTGCTTTTGCGCCTCGAGGTCGCGGCTCTGCTCAAAGTTGCGGGCCGCCTGCGTCGACGCGAGCTTGAGCTGCGCCCGCAGGCGGTCGGCCTCGGCCTGCGCCGCGTCGGCCGCTTGGGACGCCTCAAAGTTGCGCTCCGCCTGCGTGGACGCCTGCTGCAATTCGGCCCGCAGGCGGTCCGCCTCGGCTTGCGCCGACTCGAGGGCAAGGGCGGTGCCCTCCGAGGCGGTAACCTCCTTGGTCAGGCCCGCGTTGGTCGCCTCCAGGTCCGTCTTGGTCGTCGACACCTCCTCCAGCTGCGTGGTGAGGGCGGCGAGGCGGGCCTTGAGGGAATCGGTCAGCTCGTGGACGACCGCAGTTTGGCGCGTCGCCGCCATCTCAATCGAGTCGAGCGTCGCTTCGGCTTCTGGGGCAGCAACTGACACCTCCTTCTTCGACACCGAGGTCGCCGTGCCGGACCCCATGGTGGTAGTGCTGGTCGGGCGGGAAGAGGTATTGGAGTAGATTTTTGTGGTGCGAGTGGTCCGGGCGATGCTTTGAGGGAGAGGTCGTGCGTGGGGAGGGTGGTGTGGTGCGTTGCAGGTAAACGTCGGAACAACGTCGTGAAGACCGCGGGGTAGGGGGCCAGAGGGACAGGAACGGAGAGAACGCCGCTCGTGTGGTCTTAACGGCGACCGCTGCTGCCGCCCGCGAGTGCTCACGCGGGTCACGTCGTCAAAGTAGGCCTGATCGCGACCGCCACCGTGAACCGAGCAACCGCGTGGCGTCTGGTGCTTTTGCACCCAGCGCCCGTGCAAAGTGGCTCCACGGCTGGCCGCATGCATACCGACATGAGGTGGGGTCAGAAGTATCCCGAATCTCTGGGCTTGCACGTTGGTGACCGTGTGTCGTCACCCAGAAAAACGCCACCGCCCAACGGTCTTGACCGGCTGGGCGTCCTGTTCCTGCCGTCCTTTTGTCCATTCCGCCACCATCATCTAGACGTATCTGTGGCGGTCCCCGGAAACGCCCTTCCAGTCTTTCTGGTAGTCAAGCGGTATGCAAAGGTTGGCTTCACTCGAGATATTCCTCGGTGAAGCGCCTTGCAACGAGCAGTTCTGTCGCATGACGCTTCCGCAGACCGCAACTCCACTAATGGCAAGATCAACTTCTTCCGCGGATCAATTCCGTGCCAGACTGTTGCTGCCACGCGTCCTTGAGAAGAAAAAAAACAACGTCGAGAGCGTGGACGGGGTGCCATCCTCGTCTCGTCGTTTGTGCACGCGGGCGCCGCTTGCAACTGCTGGCTGTACGCGCTGGCCTTCCCAGTTGGCGACAGGCCTCACCGTCTTCTCTACACGCGTTGCACTGGCCCATTGTCCTCTCCTTTTCCCCCGTCATTTTCGTGTTTATTGCTTTGTGGCGCTGACACTCGTGTCTTGCTTACCTGGAGCTCCTCTCTCTGCCCGACCGCTACTCTTATCCCTCTCATGGCATGGCCCCCAACGCCCCCCAACTGACCATCATTGCCCTCTTCGTCGCTGCCGTCCTCCTTGCGTGCGTAGCCGGCGCTTCGCGACGCCGCCGACGGCTGGCCGCTGCCCTCGCCGCCCTCCCCGCCACGACCGCGGCCATCCCGCCAGGCCTCCTCACGCCCGCCGCGCGGGCCATCCTCGCCTCTGCCCCCCGCACAACCGCCGAGCCGCCCCCAGTCGACGGGTCTGGGGAGGCTGACGGGGAGTACGCGGGCGTGCACTTTGCGTCGGCAGTGAGCAGCGCCCTCGGCTTGCTCGCGCGTGGGGGGGGCGGCCGCCTGCCCGTTGGCGCCGCGTTGCGCGAGCAAGCAGACGGGGTGGACCGGGGGGGTATCTACTATGGAGCCGACGCGGACGGCGGGGGGGGCAAGGGCGGCAAGGGGGCAGGGGGGGGGGGCAGGACCGAAACCTCGTGACGATCCGCTCTTTTGCGGCCGACTTGCGGGCGCGGCTCGACACGGCGGAGCGCGGTGGCGGCGGCGGCGGCGGTGGCGGCGGCGGCGGCGGCGCGAGCAAAGTGTCGGACGCGGATTGGGTGGCGCTCGTCTCCACGTACGAGCGCGCGCGCTTTGGCCGCCAGCAGATTGCAGAGCCAGAGTACCGCGCGTTTGTGGACGTGGTTTGCCGCGTCAACGCGGCAATGGAGGGGCTCCCGCCAGGTTGTTGAGCGGCGGGCACCGAGGCGGGCGGCGGGCGTGCGGCAGTCGTGACGGTCGGTTGGCCAACTGGGTGGCGCCCCGGTGTTGGCGCTTCCATAGCGCCCCCGTCGTGGCATTGGGTGCACTCCGATTTTTCCATTGATGGGGTGGTCGTCGTTGCCCTCTTGTCTACGTTTTTAGTTCTTCATAGTGAAGCAGTCGGCTCACGCAAACTTCGGGGACCATTGTCACGACACTGTCGCGCGAGGGTTCCACGCTCCCCAACCTATTTACAGTTTTAATACAGTACTGCGCCGTCACGCGCGCACAGAAAATCAGGCATTTCGACCTTGTCTGACAGACATGGAGGGGTGCTACCATTGCGTGTAGCCAACCATCCGTTGCTTCTTGTTCCACTCGAACAGTAATTCCGGTTGGGTCCGCCACCAAAATCTCCTTCGCGCCCGCGGGCCTCTGTCGCGGCAGGCGCGTCGTCGCCACTGGCAACGCCGCAGAAACACCGGCCATCTTTCTCCCCCCGCTCGACGTCCTTCCCTCGGTGGCCCGCTTCCCGCGAAGCCGTGCCCCAACAAGCGCCACTGCACCGTTCTTATTGTATTAGAATCCTCCCCCCCCATCACTTCGCTTTATTTCTACCCGCTTGCCCCCTCTCATACGTCGTGGCGATGGACACCGCGGCGTTCATCCCGGTTTCCCCCCCGTGCGTGGGCACTCCCACCCTCCGCCAACCGCTGTCGCTCACGCGCGCTGCCCCTCGGCGGAAGTTTTCACCTTCTCGCCGCCTCTCCTACTGTGTGACCATGCAGCTGCCACCTTCGACTGCGTTCCAGCCGCCCTTGACCCCCGAGATGTTGCCGCCAAAGAACTACACGTGGTCGCCAGACTTTCCTGGCACCCTCAAGCCCGGCCTCGTGCCTGACAACTTCCCCATCTCACAGGTGCTCGAGTCAGGGGTGTACGACAACATGAAGTTCCAGGAGCTGGAGGCTGACGACCGCGACGGCGACATGACGCCGCTGAACGACGACCTGCTTGAGTTCATGGCCGTCAACGGGCGGTTGTTGGATGAGGAGGCTGAGGCGGAGACGGGTGAGGGCGGCGCCCGCGGGCGGTTGGTTGGCGAGGAGCTCGACTTTGGGGGCGACGAGGAGGACAAGGTCCTGCAGCTCTACTCAAGGAGTGCAAGCGCAGCGGCGACGGTGACGGATGCGGCGGACCCCTATTCAATGGAGCACAGCGAGTCTGCGCCGTACGTGTGAGAAATTGTCGGGGTGGTGATACGCGCGGCGGCGGATGGGAGCCCTCCTACGCCTGAGGGTTTGTCGTATGATGCGTATGTAGGTGCTCACTGCCGCTCTTTTGCGTATCTGGGCCTTTTCGGGCGGCACCCTTTTGTTTCTTACGGGTTCGGCATGCGTACGCACACATTGACAGACCGCCGCATGCGTAGGATGGGACGACAGTCCTGCACATCGCAGCAGCGAGCAGCGCGCAGTTTGTACCCAGCGCACCGGCGAGCCGCTCACTAACAAGGACAAACACACGCCTTTTTGAGACAACAGAAACAGAGAATGTGCAGCGACAAAAGACAAGCGAATGGGACAGCCCAACACCGCCCAAGGCACGTAGTGTGGTGCCGACAACAACCTGCCGCAAAACCAGCCCAGTCAAGCGCAACGACAGATGAAAAATACCTGACCAGATTGACGACCAGTAGCCGTCGACAGGGAGGCTTAAACGCGATGGTGGCACTTGACGGAAAGAAAACGGGGAATGCCAGCCACCAACACAGCTGCGCTCCTTAGGATGGCTGCTCCGTATTCTTCGCAGCCTCCTCCTCCTTTTCTTGCGACATGGTCTCACGGTACCTGTGGGTGAGAAGAACCAGGGTATGCGAGCACGGCCCCAAACGAAGGAAGAAGAGAGCCAGCCACTATGCAACAGAGTTAAAGCGATGTCCTCAAGTTAGAACGCAGTCGCAACACAACTCAGAGTACGTCGCGGCGACATGAACGAACAAAGGGCCACAAGAACCGTCCGACCACGAAAGCTCCGCACTATGTCGCAAGTTGAAGACACGCGCATACTGCAGTAAGCAATCGAAGTAACAAATCCTCGCGAGGCCGCCGGACGCCACCACCCGCAGTCGTCCGCTCTGCACGCCGACATACCTCGACAGATAGACCTTGAGAGGCTCGATGTACTTATCAAAGCCGAGCGTGCTCATCGCCCACAGGATGTCGTCACCGTTGATGGTCTTGCGCTTCTCCCGCTGGCACTTGTCCGACGCTTCCGAGGTGATGAAGGAGACAAATTCCGACACGCACTCCTGGATGGTGTCCTTGCCGTCCTTGGCCACCTTGGCAGACGAGGGCAACGCCTGCCATACAGTGACACACAAACCGATGAAACGAAGGTGCCCAGTCCAGCACATCGAGTAAACCAAAGCGCATGCAGAATTGCAGATGTGTCAGCGAGTTGAACAGTGAGGAAGCACAGCGAAGCACCGCTCAGAAAAACAAACGCCTGTATTTCGAGGGTGGGAACACCCCCTGGTGCACAAGGAGCTTTTAACAGGCAAGAGAAACCAAGCACATGAAAGCGTTCGCAGTCCGCCAACAATCCAATGGGAGGTCGCCGAGGCCCTTTCCAAGGGCTCAGTCCGCCAGCGGCTCAAGCCCATAAAATGCAAAGACATCACACCAGAGAACCAGCAAGCGGGCCCAACCACGCACGCGTAACAGTACCTTCTTCATAATGCGCGCAATGTTGGCCGTCGGCAGGTACTTGTCCAGCTCCCGGACCGACCCATCCTCCTCCCCACCGCCGCCGGCACCGGCCCCAGCGTCAGCCATGGTACAGACGACAACCAAACAGCACCCACAGCAGCCGGCCCAACAGGTAAGCCCGTGTCGACTCGCTCACGCAATGGGCAAGGGGAACAAGCCCAGTGGCGCAGGTGGGCGGGCAAGCTGACGGGCGCGGGCGGGCGAGGTGGACACCGAAGCAAGGAGAGAGGTCGTGTTGACCAACGCGAGAGCGGGCTCTGCACAGGTGAGCACAGCGGGTGCGGGCCTGCGGCTGGACCAATCAAAGGCAGTGTCGGACGGGGCCCGCCGTGCGCGCGCGAATGGCACGCGCGCACGCATTCGCAAAAAAAGGCGCTCAAAAGAATTGTTAAGTTGTCAACTTGACCAATCCAAGAGAATAAATGCGTACAAGCAGTACTTTCATTACTCGACGTAAGTTCGAGGGTGTTTGGCGCCAACGCCACGAGTCGGCCATGCATCACAACGACTAGTGCTTGGCCTGCGTCACTTTGGCCTCTGGCTGTTCGGTACCGGCCAACAACGCCCTGTCGGTCACGTCTGCCGGGCTTCCAGATGCCTCCTGCTCCAGGGCCTTGTCGGCTGCTCCCTCGGCGGCGCCGCCGCTGTGGCCAAACGCCTCGGCCGGCGGCGCGTGTGCCTGGGGGCTATCTGAGGCCATGAAGTCAGGCCGGGTGTGACCGCGCTTGTTTGCGTGCTTGTCCGCCAACATATGGTTGACGTCACGATGCTGCAGGGAAAAAACCAAAGAGCAACAAAAGCAAATCAGCCACGCTGACCACGAGAGTGTCAGTTCCCTCTCACGCAACAACTCTCGAGTGTGCTTCACGCGCCAACGGCATCCCTTCAGCCACACTACCGATCCCTGCAACGACCATTGCTCAGCATCCTGCTCTCCACCAAGAGTATTGTCCCCAGACGTCAACGTACCATGCACTCATCGGCGCGGACGTGCAGCACCACGTCTCGGATGGTAGCGTGCTCAGGCAGGCGATAGTAGAGCTTGGCAATGTCTGGTGCGGGCCCGTTGGGGATGGCACCTCTGTCAATGGCCGTCAAGTAATCGGTGTAGGCCTGCACCGCGATCTCCTCCAGGTAGCCCGTTAGGCGGTGCGCAAACTTCGGAGTTAGGGCGTAGGCGGCCGAGTAGAATGTCACATAGGCTGCCTGGGCAACGACCACAAGGGCCCGCTCAAGGCGCGTAGGCGTCGTGACCTTGAGCCAAATCTGTCGAGAGGTACGAGACGCAAGCGGACAATCAGATGAATGGCCTCCAGGTGCAAGCAAGGTCCACAAAGGAGGTGCGCGTCAGTGATCTCTACGACCGGGCATCGACTCGCACCATAGTCGCGGTAACTGCGAGCTCTCCGGTCCCCAGAATACGACTTCCCTCGTCTCACCAGACTGCCGCCCCCACCTCGCCGTCAACGTACCAGCAGATGGAACTTCTCATTCTCCGCCTCCTCTGTCAACACCGGGATGTGCCCATTGTCCCGCCGCATCCACCGCAAGCTCCGAAAGTGGCGGTGAAAGGCGGCGACCATCCCCGGCACGGCCGCAACCGTCTCGAGCGTCACCGCGTGGTGCCCGTACCGGTCCCCAAAGAACCAGTGCACCGCTGCCGCGCCGCCGCGCACGAACGCCCGCGCGAGCCGGTCCGTAAACGTCGTCGCCGGATAGGTGGCCGACAGCCCCGACTGCCCGGGCCCGAGCGACTCGAGGTCCACCACGTCCAGGGCGGGGGGGAAGGACCGCCCGGCGGAGCGGTCGCCGAGGGTGGCGTGCCGCGCATAGGCTCGAGAGATGAGCCGCTGTGCCTCCACGTCGACCCAGTGGTAGGGGGGGCGGTCCGTGCCCTTGGGCGGCGGCTTGGCGACGGATTTGCGATCCTCCTCATCGACGCGAGCAAGGTTATCGATGAAGGGTGAGGAGTGCAGGGCGCGGCGGTCGCCGGGGGTGGGGAGGCCGCCACCGCGAGGAAACACCTGGGGGGACAGCGCCGCGGCGAGTCCGCGGCTGTGGGTAAAAGCCAACGCTCTGGGCACGCCACCGACCGCACGAGGCGGGATGTGGCAGACGCCCGCGCGCGCCGCCGCAGTGGCCAGTGCCAGCCTGTCGCGTGCCCGACGGGGTGCGGCCGCCGCGCCCGTCGTCGACCGCGTCGACAGCCCGCGGGCGGCGAGCGCCGCGGCGGTGCGGTGCAGGGTCGCCCCGTACGGTGTGCCGGCGAAGGCCCACCGAGCGGCCGGGGCGGCGAGGAGCCCCCGTGTGAGGAGCGACGCGGACTGCATGGGGCGGTGGGGAGGGGCGAGAGCGTCTGGGATTGGGGTGGGAAGCGTGCCGCGGTGGCCAGCGGTGACGGTGGAGGCGAGGCGGGGTGACGAGCAGTCGAGGCGCACGGCCGGCGGACATGCTCGTCACCGGCACGCGCCCCGCCGCTCTTATGCGCGCGACCAGCGGCGGGGTACCCACCTCCCGCCGCCGGGGCCAATTCTAGGACAATCCCCTCGGCGCAGCGCGGGCCCGTGGCAGCGCCGCGAGCGGTACACGCGCTGCTGTGGACGGCCGCCCCCGGCCACGTATGCTGACGCTGACCCCGCCGTCAGCGCAGGCGCGCCGCCACGCTGGCCGCCCAATTCCGGTGGCAGCCCCGGATTGGGCGGTGCCGCATGTTCGGCTCCGCAGTGGACTCGGGGGCCCCATCGGATGCATTGCCATTGGTGACACGAGGGCCGGTAACGCGCTCGTGCCGCGAATCGCGTAGTGGTCCGCGCCAGCTTGGCCGAGACAGCGCCATGGTTGCCACTCAGGCGGCTGTTGGTATGGCAGTGGGCACGTGTCTGGCTCTGGCGACAGAACAAGCGTGAGGAACGGAGCATCCCATGCCCTGGGTTTTCCTTGGCTCCTCCAGTCGAGCTCCTGTCGGCCCCCACCAGCACCGCCCCCGATTCACTCACGTAGGGCATACCTTTACCGCAACAGGCCAGCCACCCCGCTGCCGCTGGGTGGTTACGCCAACTGCGACCGAAAGGGTACCACCAGTCTTGCACTCAAGCGCGACAGTGCAGTCTTGTAATCAGACCCAACTGTGAGCCAAAACAACATTGGAGGGCACCCGGTGGACCCACAAGCAACTCATCATGGCGGCAGCCGAGCCCGGCCAGCCAAACGCCGAGTGACGACGTCAGCAGAATGAGACGGGTGGCACCGCTGCCACATAGTAAAGACGCACGCCCCCCCAGACTGGTCCACTCAAGGTTCCATCCAGTCACCAGCAAACCCCCCGCTTCCCCAAGCAATACGACCCTCGAGCAGTCCCAACGTCCACCCTACCCCCCGCCCCCCCGCCGCCCGATGCCCTTCATCCCAACACGCGCTCTAGTTCTGCCAGCCACGCGTCGACGCGCTTGGCGTTGGCGCCCAAGTCCGACCGCCCGTACACCGACGCCGAGTAGATGACGACGCCCGCCCCCCCGGGGGCCTCGACAAATGACACACTGATGTGGTCGGGGAAGCGAAAGACCTTGGAGCGCTGGACGAGCCACCACGCGCCGCCCGCCTGCTGTTGGCCGAGCACGGTCACGCGCGGCTGCCCGCGGGCAACGTCGAGGAAGGCGTCGCGCACCTTGGCCGCCGACAGGCCGGGGTAGAGCCGCCCGTCCCGCCGCTTGACGCCCTCGTCAAAGCCGGGGGGGGCGACCAAGTCGGTGTTGCGCGCCTTGCGGTCGGTCAGGGTCGTTGGGTCGGGAACGTGCTTCCGGCCCATTGCGTAGGAGACGTGGGGCGTGAGGGCGGGAAAGGGGGCGGCCGAAGAAAGGAAAGGGGGGAGACAAGAGACAGGGAAGCGGAAATGGAGGGACGGGGGTGAGGGGCAGGCAAGTGTCAAAGGAATGCAGACTTGGATACCTCACGCCTGAGGGGGATCACGGGGTTGGTGGAGCAACCGACGTTAACTCAGGCGGGGACTGGCAATGGCAACGGTGCAAGGATGCGCGGCGGTCGACCTGCTCGGATGGGCGCGACAGCCGTCATGGAAACCAGCAATGCATGACGCGTTTTCCAATGAAAGCCGTGGCACCTTGCTTTGCCCCCGCGCACCGTGGCGTCGGACCACAATGGTCACGGGGGGCGCCAGTGCCACACACACCTCCCTGGCGGGGGATGAGTGGGCGCGTGGACGACCGCCGTATGGCACCGAAACGAGGCGCCATCCAGCAACAGCAACGCGCAGACGCACGGTCGGGGTCGTGCACTCTTGAGCCTGCCGTTTTGCATGTCACCAGGGCAGTCCCAGCAATTTTGAGGAGCGTGCGAGATCTTGGCACTTCGGCCTGCAACAAAGTCGCGATTGGTTGGCGTGCTGGAAGGTCTGACCACGACCAACTGCCACACAATTGCCACTCAGATGTGTCGAGATGGAAAGGTCCATCAAGCAAGCGGAGCTGACCAATGACGGCAGGGGTTTTCCGCAGAGACCTATGGAAGGTTGCAGCTCGGCCTACGCGTGCACGTGCGCACGAGTACCCGTGCGCGGCTCCCACGGTGGGCCCTTTATCAGCACACGGCTCTTCTTTCCCTCCCGCTTCACCGCCTCGCTTCATCAAATCTGTCATCCCCAGCTGCAGCTACCGACACCTTGACGCCAGCTTGGCACCGTCTCTGACCGGTCAACCTCGCTCGCTCCCCGCGCCCCCGTCGTTGAGCCGCCGCCCCCCCCGCCCGCGGCCGTCACCATGGCGTCCACCCCCGGCGCTGCGTTTGCG
>ENA-ORXT01006513-ORXT01006513.1-marine-metagenome-genome-assembly--contig:-NODE-6513-length-10817-cov-3.555587_pt1 | contig 10817 bp, 10 predicted proteins | sample MGYA00237868_ERZ511482 | MGnify/ENA metagenome assembly ERZ511482
ATCATGATAGCCACCCAACAAAGTATCATCTCCCGAATTTCCGTCTAAAATATCATTGTGATAGCCACCTGATAATGTATCGTCTCCCGAACCTCCATCTAAAATATCGTTATGATTCCCTCCCACAAGGACATCGTTTCCCGAACCTCCATCTAAAATATCGTCGTGATTTCCCCCAGTAACCGTATCATCTCCAGATTTTCCCGCCAAAGAATCATTACCATTTTTACCAAAAAGAGTATCACTATCAGCAGTACCAAGATTGAGCATCATATTTTAATTTTTAAGACTAGATGTATTCATTATTTGTGTCTAGTATGGCAACCAATTTTAGTAATGAAAACAGTATAAAGTCTTGAAATTTATGTTTTGATATTTATCTTTATAAGTATATTTTGTGATCTTTTTAGATCTAGCTTTTTAAACTATTTAAAATCATTGTTCAAAATACATAATTATACTTAGTTAGCCGATAAATTATTTTGTAACGCCATAAATAAAATAATTAATCTGATTCAATAAAATTTGAATCCGTATGTTGCGGATAATTAAAATTGTTAAAATCAGTTTTATATAATTTGTTGACAATCTGTAATAGTTGAGAATTGTTAAAATATTCTGTCCAAGGTATATTTTTGGGGTTTCGGTTTATGATATTGTTCAGGTCTAAATCAAGCTCTTGTTGGAAATAGTCGCGATCGAGGTTTTCCATTTTAATCGTACGATCTACTTTCAAGCTAATTGAAAATAGCTGATTAGAGTTTGGATTGCCATCAGTTAATGGATCAATAGATGTTTGAAACCTAATATTAGTGGTTTGAGGGGTTAAATGCGGATCTTGCTGATACACAGAAGGCAAGCAAGAAACAAATTTGGTGAAAGTCGTATCTTTTAATCTAGTAATTATTGTCTGGGTTGACGATTGGTGGTCAATATTTAAATAAGGAAAAAAGATTGTCTGACAGGTTTGCCAAGCATTATCATTGCTATATTTAATTCTTTTCCACACAGGCATCTCGGGATGCCTAATAAATTTATCTTCAAAAAAAGATATTAATCTAGTATAGGGATTTCTAACCAGCATAACTGTTGGAATTTGGCTTTGTTGTGCCTTGAATCTTATACAATCTAAATAATTAGTTAAAAATATTTCCTGTAAGTTGCTATGAGCCGCCAAGGTAGAATACATAACCTTGAAGCTGGTAATCAAAAAGTAGCCTTTAGTTCTATTAACAAAAATAGACATCAAATAGAGTGTATTTTTGAGTTTTGCTCGATCGCTTTAAACTGTTCTACTAAAGGTAGGATTTTTTTCTCTTCTACTTCAACATAATTATAGATGTTAGAAAAATTGCGCTCTATCTCTTCATAAATAATATCTAGTTTAGAGTTTAGTTTATCAGTTATCTCACTTTTGAATCTAACTTTTTCTCGATCTAATTTGTCCTCAAATTGTTTGATAATTTTACGCTTTTTAAGAATCAATGTTCCTCCTGCAAACAAAATTCCAACTCCAGCAAAAGCGGTGCCAATAATGTCTAGTAAAACGATTTCGGTCAAAGCAGCGATCGCCGTTCCCGCAACCGTTGCTGCACCACCGCCGACAAGCCTGGGAGCAACACTAGCATTAACCGATTCTATGGAGTACAAAAAAGTCTTATCGTCTAATAATGTCGCTACTTTTTGCTGTACATCTTCAACGATTTCTTGACGGCTTTCGAGGGTATTAATAGCGATCGCATTGGTATTTATTTGATTTACTTTAATGTCGTGTAAATCATCTACCAAACTCTGTAATAGTTCTTTGATTCCCCCAACAAAATGTTTGATACCGTCCTGAGATATTTCCCCTAAGGAAGACTTTAATTCGTTTTCGCAGCTTTGCTTTAGTTCGTCCATCCAGGTTGGCGTAGATTTGCTGTTACGAAATAAAATAGCAAATGAACCTTTCACTAAAGTCAAAATAGATAGTTTTTCCCTAAACTCGTACTTAACGCGATCGGTAATATTATCGTACTTATCCAACAGCCGATTAATTAAAGATTCTAATTCAAAACCTGATTGTCTTTTATTTTGCTGTAGCTTAGTCTTAATTTTATTGACTACCAGCTGATCGGTAACAAGCTGCTGTTGAATCGAAAGCAAATCTTGCTTTAATAAGTCAACAATTTGTTCGCTAGTACGAGCTACTCCTTGCAGCTTTAGTTTTTTTGTGCCACCGTCTTCTAGAGTTTGTTGGATATAATTTCTGACATCATTAAAACCACTGCGTTCTGGTTCGCCGTTCACCTCATATTCTACGGATGTGGCAAATACTATAGGCGATTTCATGCCTTTTTGTAATGCTAATTCAGCCAGCTTTTCTCGGTTTTTAGCTAATTCCTCTGGTTTGGTTAGATCTGCCTGTTGCAAGATAAAAACTACTTTTTTGCGCCATTCACTATTAACATAGTCTAACAATTCCCAAGCACTGCGAGTATAGGGGTTTTTGGCAAAGAACACAAAGAAAATAAGGTCACTATTAGGAATAAACTCTTTAGTAATTTCCTGATGGTTTTCGACCACCGTATTTGTCCCAGGAGTATCTACCACCGATAAGGTTTTAAGAATTTCATTGGGTAAGCCAATTTTACGTAAATATGGATTAATCTGCTGTTCGTATACTTCAGGACTATGAACAATTTGTTGAATGATATCCGTACAAGGATCGGCTGCGGTTTTACAAATATCAGCCTGTAATAAAGCATTCACAAAACTGCTTTTGCCAGCCTTAACTTCTCCTACTACTACAAACAAAAAAGGCTCATTTATATTAGCTTTCAAGTTGCGGATAGTCACCTGCAACTGTTGATTATTAATATTCGTGGCAAAATCTTCCAATTGACACAATAAACTATCCAAATCCGATTGATATTGAGCCAATGCCTGATTAACAACAAGATTATCCATAATAATAAAAGTTAAGTATTTTGCTTATTCAAAGAAGCTAATAGCTAATAGCTAAAACAATGCTATCTTCTAATTCAACAGTATCAAACAAACAAAATAATGAGTCCTACTAAAGCAGTATTGTGTGGCTATTATGGCATGGGTAATGCAGGAGATGAAGCCTTGCTAGTCTCTTTATTACAAATGTTGCCAGAATCAGTCGTACCGATTGTCCTCTCAGGAGATCCTAAAGCGACCAAAAAACAGTACGGAGTTGCTAGTTGCGATCGCAAGTCGACTTTTGCTGTTCTCAATGCTTTAAAACAGTCTCAGGTATTTATTTGGGGTGGCGGTAGTCTAATGCAAGATTCAACCAGCATGGCTAGTGCTATCTACTATGCTGGTTTAATGGCTTTGGCTCAACAACGAGGACTAAAAACCATCGCCTGGGCCCAGGGAATTGGCCCTTTAAACAAACCTTTTACCTGCTGGTTGACCAAACAAGTACTGTTGGGTTGCGATGCCATCAGCGTTAGAGATGGGGCTTCGGCTGAATTGTTGAACGCATGGCAAATTGAGCCGATTATTGCTCCCGATCCCGTCTGGGCAATGGAAAGCAGTTTAGGAACTCAGTTACAAGATATCTCCCAGCCCAAAGTAGCGGTAATTTTGCGATCGCATCCTTTGTTAACCAAAAACAGGCTTAAAATCTTAATTCAGGCTCTCAAAGACTTTCAAGCTCAAACAGACAGCCATATCTTGCTTATTCCTTTTCAACCAGCTCAAGATAAGGCGATCTCTGATTCAATTTCGAAACAGTTAGGGCAACATACCTCTATAATATCAGTTAATGACCCAAAAGAACTAAAGGGACTGTTTCAGCAGGTCAAAATGGCGATCGGCATGCGTTTACATAGCTTGATTATGGCAGCAGCCGAAGGTTGTGATTGTTATGCCTTGAGCTATGACCCCAAGGTTACTCAGCTGATGTCTCAAGCGCAGATGCCAGGCTCAGAACTAACCAATTTATCTCAAGACTCCCAAGCAATTACTCAGGCTTGGTCAGAACTTTTTCATGGCCAACCACAATTAAGCTCAATTCAGATTCAATCTTTGGTAGATCGAGCCTTAATTCATCAGGAATTATTAAGAAAGGTAATCGCTAACCAGTAATTAACCTTGGCATTTTTTTGTACAAAGTATAAGCTATATCTAGTCAAACTTAAAGCTAAGTAGAAAATTAAAAAATTCATTTCAATTTATCTTTATACTTAATTTGGAATTAGCAAAAAGACAGTAATTTCACTGCTAAAAAGCATACATTGCTATTCAGGGTAATTACTTAAAATACTCGATTGCTTTGTTGCCAACCGTCCTGATTGAACTAGATTATAAATAACCATGACTGAAGCTAACAACAACTTCAATTCTTTTAACTCTGAATTAAACCTTGAACCTTTAGAAGCAGCTAGCAATCATCAAGGAGATCGAAAAGAAGTGTCGGCAGCAGATGATAATTTAGGATTGAACAATATTTCTGGACAGGTAATATCCCCTACAAATAATATTACTCAAACAGAGCAAGATCGATCTCCCGAACAAAAAATGAATTGGCAAAAAGTTGCTCATAAGCTAAGAGAATATAATCGCAAGCTGCTTAAAAAAGTATTTCGCCTCGAACAAGAATTAGCTGATGTAAACAATAAATTCAGCAAGTATATTGAGAAATCACGCAGCAACGATGTACTAGTCGCCAATCAAGAAAAAGAACTTAAAAAACATCAAGAACAAGTAGAATCATTTGAACGTCAGTTATCAATCTTAAAAGCAGCAATTGATAGCAAAGAAACAGACATTGCTAACTTATCCCAACAGTATAAACTATCTCAACAACAAACAGCCCAGCTAGAAAGAGACTGTACCTTGCTACAGGAAAACTATAATCACCAAACCTATGAATTAATTACTAAAGAACAAGACATCAAAGAACTACAGGAGAAGTTAAGCCAACAACAGCGTTCTGCGCTTCAATATAAAGCTGAACTAAAACGCTATCAAGAACAACAAACCGCATCTAGTGTTGTTTCTAAAAAAGAGCCAGTAATTCCCCCCCGACAAAACTATTCCCATCAAAGGTCTATCCAACCCTGGTCAACTGTGCCTAATTCAGAAACAACTATAGCCTTACCCAAAACTAAATCTAGATCGCTAGCAGCCCCAAAAAATACTCCCTCCCAAACCGTTAAAACCGCAGCCCAAATTGCTACTTGGTCTGCACCCAAAGCTAACGAACAGCCTAAGACTCGATCAAACAATACGGCTCAACCCAAATCTTCGGTAAAAGTCAAGCCTCAATCCCTTGCTGCTGTTGATCTCCCTACTTTTCCCCGTCCAATGTAAAACTAATAAACTAGGAGAGCAGGAGAGCATAATGTATTTGTTTATACCAAAGTATGACCGATAAATCAGGTATGTTCATTTCTATGACAAGCTAGTAATACAGTACGGCTGCTTGCTTTTAGGGAAGTTTATGCGAATTGAGCAATTACAAGCTTTTATAGCTATTACAGAAACAGGTAATTTTGGACAAGCAGCTAAAAAATGTGGAGTAACTCAATCAACCATCAGCCGTCAAATACAGTCTTTAGAACAAGATTTGGGCTTACCCCTATTTCACCGTAGTACTCAAGCCAAACTAACCTTGGGCGGTGAAAAACTATTGCCCCGCGCTCAAAGAATATGTCAAGAGTGGGATAGAGCTAGTAATGAATGTGCAGATTTGATTGCGGGAAAACAGCCAGAATTGTGTATTGCAGCTATACATTCAGTTTGCGCTCACTATTTGCCACCAATTTTGCAACAGTTTTGTTTAGACTATCCTGAGGTTCAATTGAGAGTAACGGCTTTAGGTAGCGATCGCGCTCTCAAAGTTCTGCGAGATGGTTTAATTGATGTGGCGATCGTTATGAACAATCGTTTTTTAACTGCATCAGCGGAAATAGAGCTAGCAGTACTTTATGAAGAAAAAATCGACGTTTTAATGGCTGTGAATCACCCTTTAAGCTCGCTAGAGAAAATTCCCCTGCTCGAATTAGTCAAGTATCCCCAAATCGTGTTTAAAGACGGTTATGGCATGCAAAGATTGGTACAAGATTGGTTTGCCAATCAAAACGTGCAAATCAAAACCGCAATGGAATTAAATACCCTTGATGCTTTTCGAGGAGTTATCAGACAGGGAGAAATGATTGCCCTATTGCCCCATAAAGCTTTAATAGACTCTTACAATGACCCCACCTTAGCTATTCGTCCTATTGCTCAATCTGAGTTCAAAAAAGGCATTTCCGAACAAGAAGAATTAGATAGCGTGTTGACTCGCCAGGTAGTTATGGTGACAACTAGCGATCGCCTGATGATTCCTCCTATTGCTCACTTCTACAAACTAGTTAAAGATTTAGGAAAATCCGCAGACTCTAAATCGGCACAGCTAATTAGTCAATAGTAACGAATCCATCAAATTTAATTTTGGTGAGCAGTTAAACTCGATCACAAATAGCAAACAAAATTATTTTTTGCTTACCCTATTAACCAGAACCAAAATGAGCGATGAATTTCGAGAATTCTTAAAAAGAGTCGGTAGTGGTACTCACACCAGCAGAAATCTGACCCGTGTTGAAGCTGCCTCTGCCACCAAAATGATGTTGCTACAAGAAGCAACTCCTGCCCAAATCGGCGCATTTGCGATCGCTCATCGGATAAAACGCCCTACTCCCCAAGAATTGGCAGGCATTCTCGATACTTTTGAAGAACTAGGTTCAAGACTAGCCATTCATCCCCAACATACCCATAAGCCTGTAGTTTTGGGCAATCCCTACGATGGACGTTCTCGAACTGTTCCCGTCTCCATTATTACTGCGCTTATTTTAGCTACTGTTAATATTCCTGTAATTATGCACGGCGGGGAATGTATGCCAACCAAATATGGCATTCCCCTAATTGAAATATGGCAGCAGCTAGGAGTAGACTTTTCAGGCTTCAATTTAGCTCAAGCTCAAGCCATATACAATCAAAGCGGTATTGGCTTTCTTTATCTTCCTCGGCATTTTGCTGCTGCACACAACTTTGTTCCTTTCCGCGCTCAAATTGGCAAGCGTCCGCCTTTTGCCACCGCAGAATTAGTTTGGTATCCCGTCGCGGGAGATGGTCACTTGGTTGCAGGTTTTGTTCATCCCCCCACAGAAGAACGTTTTAGAGCAGCTTTTAAAATTAGAGGTACAAACAGCTTTACCTTGGTTAAAGGTTTAGAAGGTAGTTGCGATCTGGCTCGCAGCCGTACTGGAATCATTGCCATGAGTAGTTCAAAAGATGATGACTTTGAACGTCTTTTACTCAATCCTCAAGACTATGATTTACATGGCTCGGATATTCCTCTAGAATCCACAACTCAGGTCATATCCTTGACGAAAGAAGTAATTCAGGGAAACAACAGTAAACTTTTCCCCGCTGCTATTTTAAACGGTGGTTTTTATCTCTGGCGTTTTGGACAAGCAGAAACTTTAGAGGCTGGTTTTGAACTAGCAGAAAAAATGCTAACTACCCGAAAGGTAAATACTAAATTGACTCAGCTACAAACCTTTTTGCAGTAAGCAATAAACAACCATGCCTTCAAAACTTAAAACCTTTGTTACTCCATCAAAACAGGAAGTTCAAGTTTGCATCGACGATCCCAGTCAATTCATCTTGGAGCATCAACAGCAGCTATTACCTGGCTGGAATAGTCCCGTTGCTCACATTGTTTTATTGTTGCAGCAGTCTAATATTTCCTTAAGAGAATTGAACCAAGAGGTTATTCAAGAAAAAGATCGCCTTAGAGCAAAATTTATTCGTTTTGGATGCGACTTGATTTTTTTATTGCGAGACCAAGGATATGAAAGCGACTTATTCGATCCTCGTGATGGTTATCCTCTATTAACACAGCGAGGCAACATGACCCTCAATGACAATGCAGTAGTCAAAGCCTTGTTGAATTATCCCGTTGCTAGTTACAGAAATTGCTCTTTAATCAATCATCCAACCTGGGGCGATCGAGTTTATCCCTCTACCATCGCGACTAATGCACCTCAAGACATGCTTGAATCTCTAATTGAAAAGCTTCTAGTCGGACAAAGACTAAGATTATACACTCTATAAATGTCAAGCATGTAAACTTTTATTGCGCTCTTTCTGATACTCTTTTTTATAGCATAAAGTGTTAGGATTCATATTGAGATAAAGATCGGCAATCCAGTTTGTATTCGATATTGATAGGTTTTTCCATAAAGTATTGATTGGCTTTTTTCCGAAAATTTAGCTCTCTACATCATATATGCATTGAGGAGACATTACAGTTCATGTCAATTTACGTCGGTAACCTTAGCTACGAGGTTAACCAAGAAGATTTAAACGAAGTATTTTCTGAATACGGAAGCGTTAAACGAGTTCATCTTCCTACTGACCGTGAAACAGGTCGCAAACGTGGTTTCGGCTTTGTAGAAATGGAAACAGAAGCGGAAGAAGATAAAGCAATTGAAACTCTGGATGGAGCAGAGTGGATGGGTCGTGAGTTGAAAGTCAACAAAGCAAGACCTCGCGAAAACAGAAACTCCTTTGGCGGTGGAGGCGGCGGTGGTCGTCGCAACGATCGCTTTTAAGCTTTAAAGCTGAATCGAATTGCGCTTCTGGAGAGCAACTAGATTATTATACTAGAGGCTCCCAGGAGCGTTTTACTATGTAATGAGGAATTCAACAATAGATGGCTAAACGTCGTAACGCAAAAAAAGAGAAAGCAGCACGTAACAAAATAAACGCTCGCAAATTCCGTAAACAAACTAGCCGTTATGGAAATCGTGGCAGACGCAATTACAATAACACCGAGAAAAAAGAAGAGGAAAACAAATCATCAGAATCCTCTGAGTCTAAGTCTACTGCCAACAACAACTAGTAGCATCAGAAAATTAGCATAAATAGCTTTTCGTTAGGAGTAGTTTTAATGTCTTCTCCCTCGAAAGGCTATTTTTTTAATTAGCAATTGCTAAAAGCGACTTTCTCTAATAATTTTAGAGGAGTTGTCTGCTTGAGTAATTCTAAAGAATCTCGATCGCGGACAAATAGAGACCCAGCAAAACCCAAAGAATTGATTGGAATATTGGCAAAAGAATCTTGCGATCGCGGTACAATAAGCATCCAGTTTCTAGTAGCGAGCAAATTATATGCTCCTAGCTGTTGAGCCGAAGAATCTATGGTCAAGCCGACCTGCTCTAATAGGGAATGATACTGCTGCAAGAGTATTTCGGCTGCTGCATCGCCAGAATGCTCTAAAGGTAAATCTAGCTTTGCTACTTGATGACGAAACCGAAAGCTAGGAATTGTGCCGATAGAATTTTGAAAAGTTATCTTAGAGATCGCTTTTTCGATGGGAAGATGAACTACATCAGCCATGAAAGGCAAAGGAATTAGCTGAAGATGTTTATGTCTTTGGGAAGCACCCGCAGCCTCTCCTCCGTTAAAAAAAGCTAACCCATCTATTTCCTGTAGGCAAAACCACAAGGCAGCAAAATCTTTGAGATTGAGCAAGTCAGTTTGCTCTTCAAAAGCACGGGTCACGATTAATAAATGGTGATCTACCACGTTAAACTTATTTAGCAAACAGATATGGCTAGGGGAAATATCGCCGACAAACATATCTGATTCATAAGGAAGAAAGGGGTCGCATCTTTTACCACTCTTTTTTTCTTGATGACTTTGTTGCTTTTTTGCCTGCTCTTTTCTGTGTAGGTTACCTTTGGTGCGAACTATAAACGGAATGTTATTTTGTTCGACTAAATGATGTTCTGTCTCAATAGATTTAAGCGTGCCAGATTCACGAGCAAACTTGGTCTGCTGTTTAGTTTTCTCCCACAAAGTACCTGGCTGAAGGAGATTTGGAGGAGGATTAGTTGCTGATTCTGCCATAGTCCCTCAAGAGCGATCGATAACTATCAATTATTAACCTTTAATCATGAATTGTTTAGTACTGCTTGACAATCTTTAGTAATTTGCTGCTTCAAAGCTTCTACCGAATCAAACTTTTGTTCTGGACGTAAAAACTCAATTAAGTTTACCTGCACAATGCGATCGTATAAATCTCCTGACCAATTTAGCAAATGCACCTCAATAGTGGGAGCATCACCATCTACTGTAGGGCGACAACCAACATTCATTATCCCCTTAACAGCGGCATTATTCTCGTTTAAGAAGACATCAGCGGCATAAACGCCAAATCGAGGCAAAAACTTTTCAGCGGTCAGGTCTAGGTTAGCAGTCGGAAAACCAATTGTCCTGCCTAATTGCTGCCCTGTAACCACTGTTCCCGTCAAACTATAGGGTCTGCCTAACATTTGGTTCGCCACCGTTATTTCGCCTTCTGACAAAGCCTGACGGATTAAAGAACTACTTACCCGCACTGTCTGATTATTACGATCCTGATATTTATGCAAAGAGTTGAGGTGTACCGTGATGCCAAACTCACCAGCAATATTTTTTAAATCTTCTCCTGTACCTTTCCTTTGATATCCAAAGCGAAAATCTGAACCAACACTAATAACTTTTGCTTCTAACTGCTTGACAATAACCTGTTCCACAAACTGCTGCGGACTCAATGAAGCCATTTCCCGATTAAACGATAAAAGAACCAGCTGCTTGATACCTAGAATGGATAACTGCCTAGCTTTTTCGGGAATGGGGGTTAATAGCTGTAATTTGCCTCCTGAAAAAAACTCACGAGGATGGGGAGTAAAACTGACAACAGAAGGATAAACGGGTAATTCTGGTTGGGATGGCAGCGATTTTATGATTGGTTGCAACACCATTTGATG
>ENA-ORXT01006514-ORXT01006514.1-marine-metagenome-genome-assembly--contig:-NODE-6514-length-10816-cov-57.767111_pt1 | contig 10816 bp, 6 predicted proteins | sample MGYA00237868_ERZ511482 | MGnify/ENA metagenome assembly ERZ511482
CGAACGACTGCGGGCCTCGAATCTCGGCTAACATAATGTGATCCCTCTGGGATCAATCCGAAAAAACGTAATAAAAAAACTGCATAAGAAATTTTTAGCTTACACAGTGTAGATTGAACACCCTGGCCAATAGCCAATAGCCAATAGCCAATAGCCCTTTTAGATTAACCAATCATCAGTAATTTTCAGCGATTCAACTACTCAACCTTTTAATAATTTCTAACCTTCCGAAAGCCACCCGGCGCATCTGCACTCTGAACACGTTCAAACTGTGCCGCATCCTTAACTGGCTGCTTTTTAATCGCCCCTTCATATTTTTTGTTGGTATTCGCTAAAAAGTCATCCAGTGGAGGTAAGCCCAATTCCGCCCGACGCTCATTAGTGCGGGTAATGTCATCCACGGGATGTGGTTTATAAGTCTCTTCTGCCTGATCGTAATACACCTGAGTACCGTAATGTTGCGGTCTTTGCTGATTTAATAGCACCCGATCCGTCAAATATGCAAAGTCAATCCAGTCGGCCTTGTTTTGATCTACAGCGTTAGCCATCACCCTGAGTACCTGCATCTGAAAATCAGGATATTTGTCCATATGCTGTACCATCATCCAAAACTTATGAGTGGATTCTTTACCAACCATATCATGATCCGGAAAACCATTGGTCTCTATGATCTTTTTTGTAGCAGCATAATTAATCGCACTTTGATCCTCCAGACGAGCATCCAGGTCTTTTATTTCTTTAGAATTTGCCTTAAACTTAAGCAACATTTCGTTCTTCTGATTACGGATTCCCTCGTACTTGTCCGAGAGGTAGGCAATCTTTTGTGCCAGCTCGGGCATGGTTACCAATTCGTTGTTTTGACCAACCAGGCCGGTGATAGAAAAAAGTAGAGCAAAGGAAAACAGGATGCATTTCATATTAAAAATATTTTTTATAAACACTACATAATCAGTGCCAAAGGAGGCGCACTAACGCTTATTTAAAACAAGTTGCCCTAATTTTGCGTACTTACTACGTAATCTGACAATTACTTGCCCAAAATCGGTTAAATTTGCCGATCTAATACGCAACCTGAATACATGAATAACCTGAGCTTCCCATATCCCAGCTGGTACCTTTTACTTTGTCTTTTACTAGGACTGGTATTTGCCTTTGTGCTCTATTTTAAGAATAAGTCTTTCCCGGAAAGAACCTCCACCCTCAGTTGGGTATTGGGTTTTATACGATTTCTCTGTATTGGAGCGATTGCTATATTATTGTTATCTCCTCTGCTTAAGTCTACCTTGACGGAAACAAAAAAGCCGGTGGTCGTACTTGCCCAGGATGTTTCGGAATCTATCCTGGCCGAAATGTCGCCGGAGGCAAAGACCAAATATCAAGCGGATTTTACCAATTTAAGTACAGCACTTAAAGCAGATTATGATGTCAAGGAATACGCTTTCGGTAGTGAAGTACGGGAAGGAATCAGTTTTGATTTTACGGATAAGTCCAGTAATATTTCGGATTTATTGGGCAATGTCTATGATTTATATAGCAACCAAAACCTCGGTGCGGTGATCATGGCCACTGACGGAATTTACAATGAAGGCAGTAATCCTGTTTATGCCGGTACCAAGTTGGCGGCTCCAATTTATACCATCGCACTCGGTGATACCATCGCTAAAAAAGATGTGATCATCAAACGGATTTTTAATAATAGAATCGCCTATCTCGGAGATAAATTTACCATTCAAATTGATGTCTCTGCGATCAATTGTGTGGGGGAGAATACGGCACTGACGGTTTCTTCCATCGAAGGAGCGCAAAGTAAAGTGTTACAGCGATTTCCAATTTCTATCAATAAAAATAATTTTTTTACGACCAAAGAAGTTACCCTCGATGCCAATCGCGCGGGTGTACGACGATTTAAAATTACCGTCAATAAAGTAAACGGCGAGGTCACTACTGCCAACAATACCAGAGAGATTTTTATCGATGTCCTTGATGCCCGACAAAAAATCTTATTATTGGCCAATACACCACATCCAGATATTTCGGCGATTAAACAAAGTATTTCAAATAATAAAAATTATGAGGTTAAGACTGCTTTAATTACGGACCCTTCCCTTAATATTGCTGCGTATGATTTTGTTGTTTTACACCAGTTGCCTGGAAAAACGAGAGATGCGGCGGCTGTTTTAACTACATTACGAACCAAAAAAATTCCCCACCTTTTTGTGATCGGAACCCAGTCTGCGCTTCCACAATTTAATACGGCACAGTCTATATTAACCATCAAAGGAAACACACAACAGACCAACGCAGTACAAGCGATTGTGGCGACCAATTTTAATAGCTATAATGTTGATAATCAGTTGGTTGAAAAGCTTCCGGGGTTTGCACCATTGACGGCGCCTTTCGGTGATTTTAAAGACAATGCCAATAGTGAAGTACTGCTTTATCAGCGAATTGGCAAAGTGGATACCAAGTATCCTTTGCTTTTATATGGAGAAGATAACGGTGTTAAAATAGGGGTTTTAGCCGCTGAAGGAATCTGGAAATGGCGACTCTTTGATTATCTCCAACATCAGAACCATGCACTATTTGACGAGCTACTGGGCAAGACTTTTCAGTTTCTCAGTGTGAAGGAAGATAAGCGTAAATTTAGAGTAGATGTCAGTAAGAATATTTTTAATGAGAATGAAGCGGTATTCTTTGACGCCGAATTATATAACAATAATTACGAGCGAATCAACGATCCGGATGCGACCATCGTTATTACGAACAGTGAAGGCAAAAACTTTAATTTTACCTTTTCTAAAACTGGCCTTACTTATACTTTAAATGCAGGATTTTTACCTGTAGGAAATTATAGTTACCGGGCCGAAGTGATGAGCAATGGGGTAGCGCTGAATCACAAAGGACAATTCAGTATTCGTCCGGTCCAACTGGAAGTTTACGAAACCACCGCCGACCACGGTCTGCTTCGACTGTTGAGCGCCCGTTATGGCGGAGAACTAATTTATGCCGATCAGCTCGATGCGCTTCCAGCCAATATTAAAGAAAAACAAACCATCAAACCGATTATTTACGAAACGTCCAAAACACGTTCGGTCATCAATATTCGTTGGTTGTGTTTTATCCTGCTAGGGTTATTGACACTGGAATGGTTTCTACGCCGATATTTTGGAACGTATTAATTAGGAATGGCGATTAAAAAGAGGAAGCATAGTGTCTTAATTTATTTTTTCAACATTCCTAACCTACAAAATCATCCTCAACCGCTCCGCCGCCAACCCCGGTGCGTAACCTATTTTAAAAGCCTTCTCACTATTCAAACTAACATCCGCCGGACGAGCGGCTGCCATCTTCACCTCTTTTTGTAAAACAGGAATCACCAATTTAGGTTCCACCGCCAAAACCTTGGCTAGTTCCACTGCAAAATTATAACGACTCTGACGTTCTGGTCCGCCGAGATGCCAGATACCTCTTTTTTGCTGCACAGCTAGTAAAAGCAACCCGTCTACGACATCACCCGCCCAGGCTGCCGTACGGTATTCGTCGGTAAATGCTTTGATGGTCTCCCCTGATTTTAGCTTTTTTACCCAGTCGGTCAGAAAGTTAGGAGTTGTTTCACACCAGCCGTATTGGAGCGGGAGTCGAGCGATGGTTACTTTATCAGGATACATCAGCTCCGCTAAATGGGCTGTTTTACCCTTGTCAATACCGTAGGTCATAATTCCGTTAGGGGCGTCTTTTTCAGTATAACCAGTCTTTTTCCCATCAAAAACAAGATCGGTAGAGGCAAAAATAAAGTGGATATCTCGTTGCTCGCAAGCAGTGATGAGGTGAAAGGTAGCGGCACTATTGATATCTTGACATTTTTCGGGATGATTTTCGCAGTAGTTAGGATTCGATAAGGCAGCGAGATGAATAACCGTATCTGGCTTGATTTCCTCCAAAAGTGTTATAAATGCTTCCGTATTTGTAATATCCAGCGGATAACAGGTAATATTTGCAAATTCGACGGGATTTTGATGATAAGTACCAAATAATTGTAAATCCTGGTGATTCTTCCCTCGAAAATGATGACCTACAAAGCCGGAAATACCGGTAATTAATATTTTTTTACGCATAGCTCTATTTTTAAATAGCTTTCCTGTTAAATATATGTAAAGGTGAACCTTAAAATTGATAATACTGGGAATTTAAGATATCTTTATAAGTAGAATAGCCTTATTTTTGCCCCGGAATCTTCGACACCTCATACAATTCTTTTAAGAAAAAAATCTACAATCTATATATTTTCGTACATGTTTTTAGAAGGTCTATAACCATTTTATGAATGCAGCGTAGCGGAAAAAGAGGAAGTATAGATATCGTCATTCATTTTTTCAACCTTCCTAAATAGCATTCTACAATAGAATTGTTTTATAAAAGATAAAGTCAACCCATGAACAGAGAAGATTCTACCAGAATTTTCGGTATTTACAATCCCCTGACTACCTGCTTATGGTGGTTCATCTTTCTATTTCCAGTCTTTAACCTTTCTGCGCAAACAAATCTCACATGGAATAAGACCATCGGGGGAGATGGATACGAAGAATTACAGACAATGGTCGAAACAGCCGATGGCAACTTCGTGTTTTTTGGATCTCATACTTCTAATGTTAGCGGCGAAATTACTCAGTCTTCCATGGGATTGTCTGATTATTGGTTGGCCAAAGTAGATCAAGCCAACGGAAATATTATTTGGCAAAATACTTATGGAGGTAATCTGATTGACAATGGTCGGGTCATGATTCCAACAACTGATGGCGGATTTTTACTCGGTGGACATTCTTCTACCGGAATCAACGGAACGAAAACAGAAATATCAACTGGTGAATGTTGGAATTGTATAGATTATTGGGTCGTCAAAACGGACGCCGACGGCAACCAGCTGTGGGACAAAACAATCCAGGGAAATAGTATGGGGGATAGAATGACTGCCTTGGTAGAAACCAGCGATGGTGGATTTGTACTGGCAGGATACTCAGACTCTGGTATCGGAAATGATAAAACGGAAGCGAATATTGGTGGCGATGATTACTGGGTTGTCAAACTAGATATCACCGGAAATCAGCTATGGGATCGTACGCTTGGCGGAACCGGAGACGAACAACCATTTGCTTTAATAGAATTACCTAACGGATCAATATTGGTCGGTGGCCTGAGTTTTTCGCTCGATGATGGAAATCGAACAGCCCCTTCTCGTGGTCTGTCGGATTATTGGGTGGTAAATTTAGATGCCAATGGTACAACGCTTTGGGATCGTGCCTACGGTGGAGCAGAAGCGGACAACCTGAGAGATATGATCCTCACAATGGACGGAGGAGTTTTACTTATCGGAGAATCCAGATCTGGAATGACCGGAGATAAAACAGCACCTAGTTATGGAGAGCGGGATTTTTGGATGGTAAAGACAGATACAGACGGAAACATTCTTTGGGATTCTACTATTGGTGCTTCTGGCCGGGATCAGCCATTTAAGGTAAATCAATCATCCAATGGTAATTTTTTAATCGCTTCGCTCTCAAAAAGTCCGGCGGACTTTGATCGTACGGAACCTTCGCTAGGAGGGGCTGATTACTGGTTTGTGACTACCGACGCGAATGGTAATAAAATTAAAGATCAGGTTTTTGGTGGAGACCAAAATGACAATATGTATTATGCCTTGCCGATGAGCAACGGAGATGTTATATTGGGAGGAATTACCGCGACAGATACCAGTCCACAAAAAAATGAACCTTCTCGCGGTAACAATGATATTTGGTTATTGAAATATGAATCAACCCTCGATTTTTATTTAGGTAATGATACCATTTTTTGCGTCGATGGTATGCTTAATTTAGATGCGACCATCAATCCTTGTGATTGCTGCGTTTACACTTGGGAAGATGGAAGTAGTGTAGCAAATCGAAATCTGATAATTGATCAGGATACTACCATTATTTTATCTGTGCACGATGGATTTAATAGTCTGAAACTAGATACCATTAATGTATTGGCAACGCAACCACTGACCGTTGATCTGGGAGCGGACAGGTATCTTTGTGCTGGTGATTCTATACCGCTTGATGCGGAAAATCCTGGAGAAACATACGCCTGGTCTTTTGGGAATGCGACTACACAAGAACTTATTGTTAACGCCGGAAATACTTATCGGGTTACCGTCACGGATCAATACGGTTGTACTTATGAAGACGCAATAATTATCACTGATGTAGCAGTAACAACTACGACTGATAATCCAATGATCTGTGGTGGTGATAGTTTGTTTGTAGCCAATGCCTGGCAGAAGATATCTGGTATGTACATTGATACTCTTGACAATTATTTAGGTTGTGATAGTATTATTATGACCGATTTATTTGTTGCCAATGTAGATACGACGCGCTTTTTTGCGACTACTTGTGATGAAACCCAGGCGGGTACTTTTTCCATGACGATGGACAATCAAAATTTTTGTGATAGTACGATCATCAATACGGTGACTTATATCGCTCCAGATACGACGCGCTTTTTTGTGACTACTTGTGATGAAACCCAGGCGGGTACTTTTTCCATGACCATGGATAATCAAAATTTTTGCGATAGTACGATCATCAATACGGTGACTTATATCGTTCCAGATACGACGCGCTTTTTTGCGACTACTTGTGATGAAAGCCAGGCGGGTACTTTTTCCATGACCATGGACAATCAAGATTTCTGCGATAGTACGATCATCAATACGGTGACTTATATCGCTCCAGATACAATCAATCTGACTGAATTTACTTGTGATGAAAATCAGGCTGGTTTGGTGACCATTCAAGACATAAATATGTCAGGTTGCGATAGTACGACCATGATTGATTTTATTTACGTAGCACCAGACACTACAGAATTATCAGGCCAGATTTGTGATGCAAGTCAGTCCGGTCAAGAGGTGGTGGTGTATACGAATATTGAAGGGTGTGATAGTGTGGTGATCACGAATAATACATTTATTCCAACGACTTTTATTGATTCAATCGCCATCACCTGTGATCAAAGTCAAGCAGGTATTTTGCTGGATACTTTAAAAAGTCGATATGGTTGTGATAGTTTAATTACGATGATTACTACGAATTATATTACGCCAGATACGACCCTTCTTTTGACGGTAACTTGTGACAGTATGCTGATGAGAATGGACGTTGAAAATTTAACTGGATTTAGGGGATGTGATAGTACGGTGGTGACAGAAACTCGTTATTCCGTTCCGACGGTGACCAATATTTTACTAGAAACATGTGATGCTGCACAAGTGGATTCTACCGTTACTGTTTTGTCCAGTCAGGCGGGATGTGATAGTATTATTACAATTACTGAAACAGTATTTTCGGGTTCTGAAAATACTTTGTTAAATTTGACTTCCTGCGATCCTGATTTAACAGGAACGGAGACCATTACTTTTTCTAATCAGTATGGATGTGATAGTACCGTAATTACGACGACCACTCTGTTAATTGCAGATACGACCTATCTTGATTTTGTGAGTTGCGATCCGGATTCTTTGGGGACTGACACGTTGGTGCTTCTAAATCAGAACGGTTGTGACAGTATTATTTATACCGTGATGATCGCCGGAGATCTAGAAGTAGATTACGACATTACAGATGCGAGTTGTTATGATATAGCGGATGGTTCTTTATTGGTTAATACGGTGACGGGTGGTATAAGTCCTCATGTGTTTGCTATAGATGACGAAAGTTTTCAGGATTTTGCTCTATTCTCTCGCTTGGCAGTGGGCCCACATACGCTTTGGGTGCAGGACGCAGATGGATGTACTGTTCGATATGATTTTGAAATTCAAGCGCCATCGCCACTCACTGTTTCAATACCGAATGATACGACGATTAATGTAGGTAGTTTTTTGACTCTACCAGTAGCGATCAACCAGTCGGTCGACACCATTTACTGGAATGAAGCCTCTGGCATTAACTGCGACAGCCTCTCCTGTTTACTTCCGGAAGTTCAACCTTTCTCAAATAGTATATACATTGTTACCGTAGCCAATGGAGACGGATGCAGCGCTAGTGATACTACGCTGGTTAGTACTAATAAAGAATACCCTTTTTATGTTCCCAGTGCATTTTCTCCTAACGGAGACGGGATCAATGATAACTTTGTTTTATCACCTGGCCCGAACGCGACGATCATTCATTCTGTACGAATTTACAATCGTTGGGGAGCCTTACTTTTTGAAATACCCGAATTATTATCCAGTCAATCTGTGATCGCCTGGGATGGGAAATTTAAAGGTCAGCTGGTTAGCTCTGGAGTGTATATTTACTTGGTAGATGTTAGTTTTGTTGATGGTGAAAGAGCGGTTTTATCAGGGGATATAACGGTGGTGCGTTGATTTTTTTGAGGAAAACTAGGATGTTCAAAAGTCTGTGTCGTCTATTGTTTTATGTATAATAAAAAAGGAAGTACAAAATACATGAATGAATATTTAACATTGACTAAAATATCAGTTTTTGAAAAGTGTGGATTAACAATTACTGAGTTTAAAGCAGAAAATGAAAGTAAAGAATATGCAGCTTGCAGATTCAAGCTAAATGGATTGAAAGTAGTTTGCAGGAAATCTAAGATTACCCCGAAAAAAGTAGGTCAATTTGTCACGTTCTGGAAAAGAAACAAAAATGGAATAACTGAGCCACTTGACGAAACAGACTTAATAGATTTTTATGTAATTAATGTAAAAGAAGAAAATTATTTTGGTCAATTTGTATTTCCAAAATCTATCTTAATTGAAAAAGGACTCATATCAACACCGAAAAGAGAAGGTAAAAGAGGTTTTAGGATTTATCCAAGATGGGATAGACCTCAGAGTCGTCAAGCAATAAATACTCAAAAATGGCAATTGAATTATTTCTTTGAAATAAATGATAAAACGGACTTGGAAAGAGTAGTTGAACTATACCGTTTAAATTAAAGAGAACGTTTTTTTAATAGACTTGTTACGCCTTAAGAATTGAGCTTCATAGCCTAGCTATGGAGCGAAAAATAGACGAAACCTGCCTACCGGCCGACTTGTTAAGAGGTAACAAGTTTGATGTAAATTGAGTTAATTGTTTGGGTATAATTAGATGAATATATTACTAGTCGGAGGTCCTCACCAACCTCGAAACCACCAAAATCGTCACCAACCCACTCAACATCGCGAGCGTTCTAAACGGAAATAAAACCACCCCGTTTTCAATCATGGGATAAGGTAGGAAAACTGGAATTCCCAACGTCGCATCTCCTCCGCCAAATCGAAGTACCGCCGCTACTAAAAAACCAGCGATGGCACCAATGCGATTGGCTCGGGGATCATAGAGCGCACACACGAGCGCCGGAAATAACAAGCAGTAAACAAAGTCACTACACAAAAACCATAATTCGTAAACACTACCTACCTGTAGCGCAATGAGGGTGGCGGCTACCCCGATTATTCCAATAATTTTTTTAATAACACTGGCCAGACCAGCACTGGAAATATTTGGTTTAAACACCGGCCGATAAATATTCCAGCCGGACATCGAAGAGGCAGAAAGAATTGAAGAGTCTACCGAAGACATCACCGCTGCCGCAATGGCGCCCAATCCAATGGTGGCCACAGTTGGTGAACAAAGGTATCGAATCACATGGGGCAAGGTAGTAGCCGCATCGGGTGGTGGCATAAGACCAGCAGCCGTCCAGTCAAAAGTGGCACCGATCATACCGATAATTACCGCAGGTATTGCTGCGAGTAAACAAATAAAACCAGCAAAAATGGACAACCACATTGCTGTTTTTTCATTCTTGGCAGACAGTACACGCTGAAAATAAACTTGCCACGGAATGCCACCAAAGATTAAAAGGAGGGCGTAATCCCACCAGTTCCAAAAATAACTGCCCAATGCTGCCCGGGAAGGAATAAGGGTTGCCGTCGCGCCAAACCTAGTTTGATAAGTTTCCCATAATTGGGATAAATCACCGACATTGGAAAGCGAAGAAGGTACCACAATTGCCAATCCAAAAAATAACAATAACAATTGTAATACATCTGTAATGGCCACGGCCCAAAGTCCGCCGAGCATCGTGTAGCCAATGGCGACGAGCGAAGAAAGGATAATAGCCGTCGCATTGTCAATTCCCAAAACCGTAGCAAACGTAGTTCCGAGTGCGGTCAGGATTGCGGCTGTCCAAAATAGTTCTCCCGTCAGCGCGGGCAGAAAAAACAGTGGAACGGAACCCTGCCCAAATTTTTCCCGAATCGGATCCAGCATCGTTCGGTAACGTCCGCGACGCATCTTTTTAGCAAAAAATAATCCGCCAATGATCAGACTAAGCGCGTAGCCCCACGGAGCTTGTACCCACAACAATCCACTGCTGGCCGTTGCTTCGGCGGTTCCATTTATAAAACCACCGCCGATCCAGGTAGCGCTCATTGTAAAAACAGCGATGTAAAGTGGAATGGACCTTCCGGCGAGCAGTACCTCTTCTGCGTTACTAGTCTTGCGGAAACGACTGGCGAAATGACCAAAATAAAAAATAAGCCCATAAAAAATCATCATAGAAAAAAAGCCCGGCCAGGCTACATCGTAGTCTGCGAAGAAGAAGAGATAAATTGCGGTTAGCAAAAAAATAGCGAACAGGTAAATCAGTGGATGTCGAAAATTCAATAGGGGTGGATTTTTTTGCAAGGTACTGAGATTTTAGTTGCTTAGGAACGAGGATTAAATAGATTAAGAAATTTTGAGTAGGTAGTTTTTGTGTATAACGAGTTGAAAAACACAGA
>ENA-ORXT01006516-ORXT01006516.1-marine-metagenome-genome-assembly--contig:-NODE-6516-length-10815-cov-3.037158_pt1 | contig 10815 bp, 7 predicted proteins | sample MGYA00237868_ERZ511482 | MGnify/ENA metagenome assembly ERZ511482
ACTTTTGCCTTCACAGATGATCTTGTGGGTCTGACTGGCTGTAATAATACAGGAGATATTATTCGGACCTGGACCGTGACTGATGAATGTGGTAACAAGGCTAGTTGTGATCAGACATTAACCGTCACAGATAACTCTGATCCGGAAATTACCTGTCCTGAAAATGCTACAGTCGCTTTCGGTACAGCTTGCGAATTGGATACGATGTTGGTTCATATCGGTGCACCATTGATAGCTGATAATTGTGCTGATCCGTCATTCAGCTATATGGATGATGTGTCCGGCCTCAGTGGTTGTGCTGGTACAGGAGATTTTACCAGAACATTTGTAGTCACGGATGCTTGTGATAATACCAGCAGTTGCACACAGACAGTCACCTTGGAAAATATGAATATCCCTGCCATTTCCTGTCCGCCTAATGCGATAGTAGAACTGGATATGAATTGTCAGATGGATACGACTACTGCAGCGATCGGCTTGCCGAGTTTGTCTGGTGGTTGTAATGTTTTAGAGTTGACTTATATGGATGATGTCAGTGGATTGGTGGAGTGTGGGGGCAGTGGCAGTTTTGTCAGAACTTTCATAGTGGACGATGGCTGTGGTAATAGCAATTCATGTCAGCAACTCGTCGTAGCTGAAGATAATATAAATCCTGTCATAACCTGTCCAATGACAGCAACTATTGCCATGGATCAAGATTGCATCTATGATAGTGATCCTTTGATTACAGGTGTTCCTGTCGGAGGAGACAATTGTTCTGGTGCAACATTGACTTACCAAGACGCCACTAATGAGCTCACAGATTGCAGTGGCACTGGAGAGATATTAAGAACGTGGACAGGTACAGATGATTGCGGCAATAGAACTTTCTGTAATCAGACTATAATAGTGGTAGACGATTCTTTGCCTACCATTACTTGTCCAGCAGATATTGTAATAGGATATAACCCTGATTGCTCATTGGATACGTTGGTGATGCAGATTGGTGGTCCTGCCATCGATGATAATTGCCCTGGTTCCACCTATACTTATTCTGATGATGTGAGTGGATTGAATGCTTGCGGTGGAACAGGTTCTTTCGAGAGGACTTTTGTCGCATCAGATGCTTGTGGTAATACAAGTTCGTGCACTCAGATTGTAACAGTGGAAAATATGGTCGTGCCATTCATTGCCTGCCCTGCAGATATGACAGTTCAGCTATTGACTGGATGCCAGATGGATACAACAACTACGGCTATAGGTATTGCGCAGGTAAGTGGTGGATGTGCAGATTTGAATTTAAACTACTCTGATGATATCAGTGGTCTCGTGGATTGTGGAGGCAGTGGCAGTTTTGTCAGGACTTTTGAGGTGGATGATGGTTGCGGCAATGGCACTTCTTGTGATCAACGAATCAGGGTGGAAGACAATCAAAGCCCTTCTATAACCTGCCCTGATGACGCAGTGATTGATATGGATGCTAATTGTGATTATAATAGTAGTTCCGCTATAACTGGAGATCCTTCTGGTGTGGATAACTGTAGTATCATCACCTTTGGCTTCATAGATGATTTGACAGGATTATCAGGTTGCAGTAACACAGGCCAGATTACTAGAACGTGGACGGGAAGTGATGAGTGTGGTAACCAGGATGTCTGTGTTCAACTGATCACAGTTCAAGATGTAACTGCTCCCAATATGACTTGTCCTATAGATATCCTCATCGATATCGATAACCAATGTGGGTTGGATGAATTTCCTTCTCATACTGGGTTTCCTATGGGTGCGGATAATTGTGCAAGTTTTGACTTTGATTATTCAGATGATAATTCAAGCTTGACAGGTTGTAGTGGAACAGGACGTATAGTCAGAACTTGGATTATAACAGATGCATGCGGTAATACTGATGATTGTATTCAGAATATTGACGTGCAGGAAATCATACCGCCGTATATATTATGTCCTGCAGATACGATAATTTATTTGGATGAATTCTGCGCTTATGATTCTGATGTTTCTGCAGTGGGCATGCCTTATGCAACAGATAATTGTACCAATGTCACTACGACATTCATTGATGATACTTCTGGCCTCACCGGCTGCGGAGGCTCTGGCAATATTGTCAGAACGTGGACAGCAACAGATGACTGTGGAAATACGGCAACTTGTGATCAGAACATAATGGTATTCGATACCTTACCAGGTACATTGACCTGTCCTGTGTCAACTACAATTTATATGGATTCTGATTGTAACTACGATTCGGATTCAGTGCTCACGGGCTCGCCTGAGGGCGAGGATAATTGTAGCCAATTGACTTATACTTCCAATGATGATCTCACGGGTCTTATGGAATGTAGTGGTACAGGCTCCATAGAGAGAACATGGTATGGCACTGACGAATGCAGTAACGTGGATTCGTGTACACAAATAATCATGGTTCTAGATACGATCAAACCAGTAGTCAGTGGTGTTACTGATATGATTGTAGATTGTGATGATGACGTAGCTGCTTTATTTGAAGCTTGGGTGATGACTCAGGGTGGTGGTTCTGCAACTGATAATTGTGGTTCTGCCATAGTATGGACAACGGATCCAGTCATGCCTTCCATTGCTTCACCTTATACGGGAGGAGAGACCTGCGTTACCTTCATGGCAACGGATGATTGTGGAAATACAGGAACAAGTTCAGCTTGCTTTGACGTAAACTGTATAAAGGTTGCTAAAGAGGTCAGTACGACTGATCCACCAGTGGCTGCTACAAGTGGCGTCATGGGAAATTTTGATGTGACTTATGATTTCATCGTAAAGAACTCAGGATCTACGACCTTGAATAATATAACTTTGATAGATGATATAGCCACTCAGATGGGTGGTGCATACATAACGGTGGTCACTTCTCCTTCAATTGTTTCGACGACAGCTTCTGGTGTCGGTATTGCAAATTCTTCATATGCTCCGAGTGGAGATATTAACTTGCTCGGCGCAGGTTGGGTCTTGCAGCCTGGGCAGTTAATTGAAGTTTCAGTAACTGTGGAAATAGATCCAGATAACCCTACGGCAGTTTACAATTCCTTCGGTATGTTAGAGAACCAAGCAACATCAGCCGGTACGGGTCCAGATGGAGAAACAGTGGATGATGACAGTGACGACGGTGATGATCCAGATGGAGAAGATGATCCGACCTCTTTGGACTTAGGATCCATAGGTGTAGCTAAGCAAGTGAGCACGATTGTTCCCATAGTGCCTGCATCTAGTGATGCGACAGGAAATTTTGATGTGACTTATGATTTTGTAATTAAGAATACGGGTACAGATACGCTATTCAATATTTCATTGGTCGATGACTTTGCTGCGCAGATGGGTGGTGCTTTTGTAGGTGTGGTGACCCCACCACAACTAATCAGTACCAATGCTTATATGCCAGCGAGTACTAACACGAATTTCAATCCTTCTAGTGACAGTGAACTACTTTCACAAGGCTGGTCACTTCTCATATGCGATACGATAGTTGTGAGAGTTACAGTCGAGATAGATCCAGATAATGCAACAGGTATTTTCGGGACGGGTGGTGCATTGGAAAATCAAGCGATTGCCAGTGGGGAAGATCCTGACGGCACGACAACCTTTGATGAAAGTGATGATGGCTCAGATCCGATAGGGAACAATCCTGGTGAAGATGGCGATACGGGAGGGAGTGACGATGCTACGCCACTACTTATTCCAAGCATAGGACTAGCTAAGAACATACCGGTACAATTAACGTCTAATATCATCTCTGCAGCCAGTGGGGTGGCGGGTCATTATGATGTCGGATATGAATTCATCATTCAGAATACTGGGAATGTTTTCTTGGATATGGTTCAGTTGCAAGATGATCTAGCAATGAAGATGGGAGGAGCCTTTGTGCAAGTTTCTGGAGCGCCAACTATTACAAGTACTACCGCAGCCGTCGTTGGAACGGCTAATGCAAATTATGATGGAAACAGTGATATAGATTTACTGTCTGGTAACTGGGGTCTTGATCCTGGACAGACAATCAGTGTATTCATAACCCTTGAAATAGATCCGAATAGTCCAACAGCAATTTTGAATTCAGACGGAAATTTAGTCAATCAAGCAGAAACGACTGGAAGTGATCCTGATGGAACAGAAATTACGGATCTAAGTGAGAATGGGAATGATCCTACTACGGATGTAAATAATGATGCAACAGATGATACACCGACTGTGCTTGTGATCAACTTTGCATACATAGGTAATTACGTGTGGCATGATGTTAATGCAAATGGTATTCAAGATGCTGGTGATGTCCCTATAGGAGGTGTAAGAGTTGAATTGTATGATACTACTGGAAATTTAATTTCCATCACTATGACAGATGCAGCTGGATATTACTTGATAGGCCCAGTTCCATCTGGAGATTATTATCTCAAGTTTTTAGATCCTGCCGGCTTTATGCTGACAGACGCAGGTCTGGGGAATAATGATAATATGGATAGTGACATAGATGAAAGCAATGGTCCTAGTACGTCAGCTTTAACCACTTTATCCAAGTTGGAAACTGATCTGTCTTGGGATGCTGGTTACTTTAAATGCGTGCCAGTGGGCGAATTGATTTGGAACGATTTGAACAATAATGATCTTTGGGATCCCAATGAAAATGGTTTCAATGGCGTAAAGGTCAATGCCTATAGAAAGGTGGGTGGTACCTTTACCCTTCAACACTCCACATATTCGGGACATAAACCCGGTACACCGTCAGATGATGGTTATTGGAAGATGTGTTTGCCACCAGGCGAATATTATTTTGAGTATACTAATATTCCAAATGACCTGGTCAGCGTAGTTCCTGGAGTTGGCTTTCAAGAAGGCAGGGATGGTGATATTACTGATGCTTATGGCAATAATACCACGGACTTGTATGAGCTTGTTTCTGGTGATGAAGTATGTGACATAAGTGCAGGTTTCTATACGATGGGTAGCATAGGCGACAGGGTGTGGAATGATGTGAATTATGATGGACTGCGGGATGGAAATGAACCTGGCATACCTAATATTACAGTCCTTGCCATGGACATGAGCGGAAATGTGGTGGCCTCGGCGACGACAGGTACGGATGGTAGTTACCTATTGGATTATATCCAAAAAGATTTTTATTATGTGGAATTCATTCTGCCGAATGGATATATTCCTACTAATGCAAATGTAGGCTCAGACGATAGCATAGACAGTGATGTGGATTACTCCAATGGTAATATGTCCTCTGCAAGTTTCTTCGTGACACCTGGAGAACACGTGCACAGTATTGATTTGGGATTAGTCCTGGATGTTTTGCCTCTGACTTGGAATGACATATGGGGTGAGCATCGTAAGAGCCATAATCATATTTCATGGTCGACACTTTCTGAAGTCAATACCAGTCACTTTGTTGTAGAGAGATCATTGTCACTTACTGAGGGTTTTGCAAAGATTGGCAGCGTATTGGCTCAAGGTCATGCACAAGATTTATCAGAATATCATTTTTCTGATCATAACTTGGAAGAAGCAGGTACTTATTATTATCGCATTAAGCAATTGGACATAGACGGTCGATACAGTTATTCCAAAGTCATTGCGATAGAAGTTGTACAGGCACCAGAGTTTGCATTGGTTTCCATCTATCCTAATCCAGTATCTGAGATACTCAGGATAACAACGGAAAGTAGTACAGATATTGAACAAATGGAAGCTATGCTTATCGATGCGAATGGAAGAGTGGTAGAGGTTTCAAATTTTATGGATTTTGATATAGTTCCAGGTAGAAAAGAGTATCAGATAGATGTGTCTGACTTTCCGGCGGGATCTTATACTTTGAAGCTTATTACTGAGAATGACAACTTTACTGAAAAGGTTATTATTATGAAATAGGAACAGTAGAATGGACTAATGTACCACGTTAGTCCATTCTATACAGTTCTAAATATTGGGTTAAATGTGAAAGTCATGTTTCATCAATTGAGGAATTAAGCTATAATTGTAGGCTAAAGCGATGTTGATGGAAAAGTTCTTATGTACTTTCAGTTTTCTGGTTGTTGCCAGTGTAGCATTCACTACAATTGTTTCTGCTCAAGACCACTATCTAGTGGAACTGGAGAATAGAACCCCAGATGTACAAGCAATGGTGCAGGCTTATGAAGGCACTTCTTCCATCCCATTCCAAGCCAATGATATCAGTGGTGAACAGCAATCCCTGCTGGAAATGACTGGAAAGACAGTGATTCTCTGGTTCTGGAATAATGATTGCCCTCTGTGCCATAAGCAGATAACTGATATGAATATGCTAGCACAGAAGTATGCAGCTGACTTGCAGATTGTTTCATTTTCAGATAACACCAAGGAAGAAATAATCAGTTTTACGGCGACCCACCCTGTTGATTTTCCTATAGTGCCTAATAGTAAGACACTGGCCGAAGGTCCTTATGGAGGTGACTTGGGCTACCCAAAGATTTTCATACTAGACAAGAATGGTAAAATCAAATGGGCAATTCCCGAAGTTGAGATGAGAGGGGATTTCAACACTTTTAATTTTCTCGAAACCCTTCATGTTTCTTTATCAAAATAACTATTGAATATTTATAGAAGAAACATATCATATGGAGCCAAGTGGAAAGAGCTGATCGGCTACAGTCGTGCAGTAGTATACGGTAATTCAGTAGAGCTATCTGGCACCACTGCTGTTGTAAATGGCGCCCTTGCCCATCCAGGAGATGCCTACCTACCAGCCACAACCATCATTGAGATCGTTGGAAAAGCTCTACAGGAAGCAGGCTCAGACTTTTCCACATTCGTCAGAACCAGAACGCATGACAAGAGTATCTCAGAGTGGGAAAGGTTAAAGAAGGCCCATGCTGAAGCCTTGCACGATGTAATGTCAGCTACCGCACTGATGGAAGTATCTGGAATTGTAGGTCCAGAAATGCTCGTGGAAATTGAATATACTGCCTACCTTAGCGTAGAATAATAAGACTCGTCATTTACGCCATCAAAGAAATATATTATACCCTTCAAGGTGAAGGCTTCCACAGTGGACGGCCAGCCATCTTCTGTAGATTTTCTGGTTGCAACCTGTGGTCAGGTAGAGAAGAGGATAGGAGTAAAGCCATCTGCCAATTTTGTGATACGGATTTCTGGGGGACCGATGGTGAGAATGGAGGAAAGTATTCTGATGAGGGTTTAGTGTCCAAGATTATGAGCCTCTGGCCTATGGAGAATGCACCATTTATTGTCTTTACAGGAGGAGAGCCAGCGCTGCAGCTCGATTCAGAATTGATTTTCGAACTGAAAAAAGTCAATGCTGAAATTGCCATAGAAACTAATGGTACTTTAGAATTGCCTCTCGGGATAGATTGGATATGCATGAGCCCAAAGGCCAATACGAATATAGTCATCACCAGTGGAGAGGAAATTAAAATAGTCTTCCCACAGACAGGTATTGACCCGAAAGAATTTGAGAACATGGAATTTTCTCATCGCTATATTCAGCCGATGGATGGACCCTTTCAACAACAAAATACTGAGAAAGCGCTCAATTATTGTAAAAATAATCCAATGTGGAAATTAAGTATTCAAACGCATAAGTTGTTGAATATTCCTTAATGCGGGTCGCTTATATTTTCTTTTTAATTTTTACAAGCTTTAGTTGTAAATCTCCTGAAGAAGAAGCTAGACAAGCTGCTTTCACAGGTGACCAGTTCACAAGATTAGAAGGTGAAACCTTTCTCAACTTATATGATACTTCAGATACTTTAAGTGACGAAACTTATATTGGTTTTCTTTTAGATAGTAACGGAATTTTATTTCTTGCAAAAATGCATGAAGATGACATCAAGTATAATTTTGTAACCAGAGATACCTGTATATGGAAAGATCCCTGCGCAGAATTTTTCATAGACCCCGGCGCAGATGGCAAGAATTATTACGAGTTGCAGATTAATGCCAAGCCCCAGATATGGGATTTAAAATTAAAATCCAGTCAGCCACCCATCAATGCTCCAGGGAATATGCTGGAGTGGGATATCGGTGATAATTTTGGGAATGCAAAGACATGGGGAACACCTAATGACGATTCAGACATAGATAAATATTGGCAAATAGTGGGCAGCATAAGCTGGGAAGACTTCGCTGAAGGCAGGCCAAAGAAAGGTGACAGGTGGGCCTATAATTTCATGAGAGTGAATTATGATAAGCAAGGGCAGCCTAGCTACTGGGTATTAAAATCCACAGGTAAGAAAAACATCCATCATCCTGAGACCTGGCCAGTCCATACTTTCTGATTATATATTATAACGAAGGCCTAATAATATTTTATCCGTATTTGTGGTATATTTTTCAGCTATAAGCTTATTGCTTATGGATTTTCTGACTCCTAGTGTAAAATCTAGCTTAGAGGTTATACTGTACTGACTAGAAAGTTCGCAGAAGGCTTGCAGATCGTAATATGTAGCAGTTATAACCGGCATGGAGTGGACTCCTTCTGGTATATTATTTCTAACTTCGCTAGTAAGGTTGAGTTTGTAGTACTCCACTCCAATTTGTGAACCAAGCCTGATTTTTTTTGAAAGATCATACCCTAATCCAAGACTTCCAAAAGCATAACTCATTTTTGCATTCCAATAAGGACTTACATTAAATTGTTCATATCTATCCAGACCAGTTCTATTATCTCCGCCACCAAAGCCGTTGCTATTTACGGGCCCCTCCGGAGCGCCTGGCGTATTTTCTAGATCATCATCGCTTGTAACACTATTGCTACTTTGTAAGGTAAGGTTTTCTAACGGAAAATCTGAAAAATATTTTCCTACACCTAAATTGGTTTGGTAGTAAATTTTTTTTATCTGTCGAGTGTAAGCCAGACCGAGCTGAGTGCCAGGGTTTTCCAGAGAAGGTGCCACAAAAGCTTTACTGGATAAGGCCCAAGTACTTTTTGTATTGTTCTGCTCATTAGTTATTGTAGTATAGTGCTTGATTGATAATAAAGGCCTGTTATCAGTGGGATTGATTGTGATCATAGGAAGGGTAGGTACCTTAGAGATGACAATTGGCTCGTGAGCTGGTGGTCTTCGAGATAGAGCAATTGTTTTGAACTTGTCTACTGGAGGGTTGTAAGTAAAAGAAGTTCTAGGAATCACCTTATTTTCCTTGCTGACTATGGTTGTACTGGGAGTAGAGCCAGTGGTTGTCTTGTTCTCTTGAATTTTTAAATTATTGTTTAAGGTTAAAGCATTACTCTGAATTTCGTTTGTAACTTTCGATGATTTATTTTTGAGGATCTCATTATTTTTTAAAGTCGCTACTTCTAGAATGTTCTTACTGTCTTGGAGCTTGGAATTTTTTGCTATTAAGGTTGCTGTTTTAGCTATGGTTGCATTGCTTTCATCGCTGATTTTTATACTTTTTGCTGCAATGGGAAGTGCCTGTGTAACTTGAGAAATATTCTTTTTGATTATAATTATATAAGCTCCAAGAGCCAGACTCATCAGCCCAGCCACTAGGAGTATCCAAAAACCTTTTCGATTCTTTTTCTTTGGTGGGAACTCCTTATCCAGTATGGGTTGCAGACGTTCCCAGCCCTGGTCCATTCTCTCTGTTGAATTCATTTTACCCTGCTTCATTGTAGTTGTTTGAAAACTTCTTGACATATTCAGCCTGAAGTAGTTTTCTTGCTTCTGATAGATACCATCTGCAAGTATTCTTATTGATATTAAGTCGATTACTTATTTCTGTATGATCATAGCCCTCTATTGCAAATAAGTGAAATACTTTCATATGTTTTTCTGGCAGTATGTCCAACATCGAAATAAGATCCTGAAAGTAGAGGCCATGCTTTTCTTGAGTACTAGGTTCCTTTTTAAATTCCTCTTCATAGATCAGAAATTTGAGATCCTTAGTATTTTTTCTGAAATAATTACTGACACTGTGATAGATGATTTTTCTGATCCATCCTTCAAAGGAACCTCGATCTTCAAATTGATCTATTTTTTTAAAAACTCTAAGGAACCCATCATTGAGTATGTCAATTATCTGATCGTCATCTTGAGTGTATCTTAAAACCATTTTCTCCATAGTGGGAAAATATCTTTTATAGATGAGTTCTTGGGCTATACGATCATGTTGGCCACAAGCTTTTATTATCCTGGATCGTTCTTCAGGAATCTCAAAAGAATATTTCCGCAGAATTTTATTCACGGAGCTAACTTAGGTGATATTTATAATTTATATCCATATACCGAATCTTAGACTCAATCTCTTGTAAGTTACTCGCTGATCAGCTGTGTCAGTATTCCACTGTTGACCATAGGTGAATTCAGCTTTTTGAAATTTGTAACCCAAATCTACACTGTATTTAGTCTGGTATCGCCCGAATCTTATTCCCAAAGTAGGGTAGACCATAGGTCCACCTTTTGCAGATAGAAGCAGATAGTCGTCATCTTTAAAGGCTAGACTATATCCAGCCTGACAGCTAGCATAGAGTGAAGTGTTTTTTGCATTAAAGAAACTAGTCATTTCAAGGAATATAGGCATCAAGTTTTCTCCACTTTCCCATATGTACCTGTCATAACCCACACCTGCACCTACATTTATCAGTCTGGAGAATTTGTAACCAGCAGAGGCACTGGCACCCAGGCCGTATACGGATCTTGCACGAGGTCCAGAATTGCCGGTTATCAGCTGTGCTTTTCCACTGTAATAAATGCCAGTCTCTTCATATTGATAACTGTCTATGACTTCTGTAAGGGCAAGAGCTGAGACTTGAGTTACCTTCAGTATTTTATCAGAGGGGAATATCATACTCTG
>ENA-ORXT01006517-ORXT01006517.1-marine-metagenome-genome-assembly--contig:-NODE-6517-length-10813-cov-7.289214_pt1 | contig 10813 bp, 10 predicted proteins | sample MGYA00237868_ERZ511482 | MGnify/ENA metagenome assembly ERZ511482
GGGTGTACGGGACGTAGCTCGCGTTCATACGAGGTATTGTCTCTCATCGTCGGCGCCCTGCGGCTTCTGCCGCGCAGCCTCCTAGGTCCTCGGGCGAGAGCGCCAGCTTATGCTCGCGCGCCTCCTCCGCCCGATGGATCAGCGCATCAAGCGCGTCATCGTCCAGGTCGATCGTCACCGCGCTCACGCTCGGTGCATGCGCATCGGATGCCTCGGGGGATCCGGTTCGGGGGTGCTCGGCAGGACTCACGAGTGCGGCGACACGGGTCGTCAGACGAGAATAGGAACGGGGTTGCCTTCTAACCCGTGCGCACGCGTTCGAACCGGGGCGCTCGGTGTCCGATCGACCACGTCCGGCTCGGCCGCCGCCCAAGCCCCACCGGCGAGCAGCGCGCGAAGCTCGCGCGCGGTGGCACCCGACACCGGTTCGCCCGCCACCGGCCAGCCGGTGAAGCGTCCGGTGGACAAGCGCTTGGTCATCAACCAGAACCCGCCTTGGTCGTAGACCAGGGCGCGGATCATCGTCTTCGCCCGGTTGATGAACACGTACAGCGTGCCGTCGCGCGGATCCTGCGCCAACGCAGCGGTGCACAGACCCTGGAAGCCGTCGATGCCCTTTCTGAAGTCGGCCGGCTGCACCCCGAGCAGGATGCGGCTCTCGTGGGTGAGCTGGATCATGGCGCGGGCACCGGTAGCGGTGCCGCTGCGGCCTCGTCCACCATCGACAGCGGCACGAAGCTCGCCATCGACAGGTCGCCGCGCTCAGGCTCGACAATACCGCTCGTCGAGTCGTCGGGATACCAGCGACGCAAGGTCGCCACGCTCAGACCGAGCTCGTAGGCCACCTGATCCAGAGGATGCCATTGGCACACCAAGCAGGCGATCCGTTGGAAGGGGGCGGGAACAGGGTGTCGGGTTCCCCCGTGGTATCGCCATGAGCGGAACATCCGGGCGACCAGCACCAGCGGGTCGTGTTCGTCGAGCGGGGTCAGTGCCTTCATCGTGTCGTCCTCGTCAGTGGGGAGAACGGCAGTGAATCAGATCACCTGACCGACTCTGCGCAGGCTGGCCGTAAACTCACCATCAATCCAAAAAACAGAACAACTGCAATCCGATCTATGCAGATATAGACCTTCCAGTTACTCTAGGGGCCAACGGGCGATCTTTTTAAGTTAGGGCGCGTCAATAATTTAGGGTAGCATTATTGGGTGCATCGATCATACTCGCTCAGCATGGACACCGATACCGAGCTGACGCAACGGCTCCAGATGATCTGGCCGCTGCTCGATGAGCGCACCCGACGACTGTTCGCCGCCAACGAGGCCTTGGCCATGGGTCACGGCGGCATCACCCGCGTCAACCGCGCCTGCGGGCTGTCCCGAAAGGCGATCTCCAAAGGCATCGAGGAGATCCGTTCCGGCTCGGCACCCATCCCCGGGCGCGTTCGTCGCAGCGGCGCCGGGCGCAAGCCGATCACCGAGACCGACCCCGAGCTGATCGGTGCGCTGGAGTCGTTGATCGACGAGCAGACGCTGGGGGATCCCGAGTCGACGTTGCGATGGACCTGCAAGAGCACGCGAACGCTGGCCCGCGAACTGAAGCGGCAGGGGCACTCGGTGAGTCACGCCACCGTTGCCCAGCTGCTGCACGCGCTTCGCTACAGCCTGCAGAGCAACCGGAAGGGGGAGGAAGGCGAAGAGCACCCCGACCGGGATGCGCAGTTCAGGCACATCGGCGCCGCAGTGTCGCGACAACTGGACGAGAACCAACCGGTGATCTCGGTGGACACGAAGAAGAAGGAGCTGGTGGGCAACTACCTGAATAAGGGACAGCAATGGCGCCCCGCCGGATCGCCGGCGTCGGTCCAGGGCCACGATTTTCCGGGCCCCGAGGTGCCACGCGCGTATCCCTACGGCATCTACGACCTGGGCCGCAACACCGGCTTCGTGAACGTGGGCACCGACCACGACACGAGCACGTTCGCGGTGGCATCGATCGCCGGGTGGTGGGAGCACGAGGGCCGGCAGCTGTACCCGACGGCGGACCGGCTGCAGATCACCGCCGATGCCGGCGGCAGCAACGGCTGGCGTCGACGGGCCTGGAAACACGAGCTGCAGCAGTTCGCGGATCGGACCGGGCTTGAGGTATCGGTGTGTCACTTTCCGCCCGGCACGAGCAAGTGGAACAAGATAGAGCACCGGTTGTTCTCCTTCATCTCCTCGAACTGGCGTGGCGAGCCGCTGTGCGACTACGAGACGATCGTCAACCTGATCGCCAACACGAGCACGGCAAAGGGGCTGAGCGTGACCTGCAGACTGGATCATGGCGACTACCCGACAGGCATGAAGATAAGCGATCGGCAGATGGCACAGATCAACCTTGAGAAGGACACGTTCCATGGCGAATGGAATTACGTCATCGCGCCGAGAGAAAAACAATAGCGCGATATATTAATATTTTTACGCGCCCTTACCCAGTGAAACACGCATGGCGAATCCGGCGGAGTTTCTTCTCGTATTGAAGTACCATTCTATATTTTGTCCATCCATTGAAAAACACGAATTTCAATGCTTTACAAGGATTTTAGAAGATACAGTACGAAAAAAATACAACCGTACTTTCAATGCTCACAACAAAAGTACCTCATAGTGAAAAAGCAAATCACGTTACAGAAATTTCGTGAGTACAACGACAGACGCTCGGCGAACCGATGCAAACGAGATGCTACCCACAGCTCCAGGCTTGCGAGACGCACAAGATCAATAAATCGAAAACGAAAGCAGATCGAGAAGAGAGTAACAGTAACCGCCCCTGACCATTTCTCTTTTATAAACAATCCTGATGCTGTTTGCGAATTTGTGAACGAGTTAGAGAAACTGTTCGAACGTCAAACCAGTGTATTTGTTAATCTGTCAAACGTGACAAGCATGGACCATAGCGCTGTAATTTTAATGATGGCGGTGCTTGTTCAATTCAAATCTCAAAAAATTCATTTCAACGGAAACTACCCCACAAAATCCGATCTATCAAGGTCAATTAGAAAAGTAGTAGGCACATTGTATAGCAAATCGTTTAACAAACAGGACGAATACACAATACACGTCAGCAAAGAGTATAAGATATACACTCACGCCCGAAAGACAGTCGACTCGGTACTGACCGGCAACTTGATTGGAAGTTGCGCGGAACTCATTTGGGGAGATCGGCGAAGGTGTCAAGGTGTCCAAAGTTCACTCATCGAGTTAATGCACAACACTAACAATCATGCTGACCCAATAGAACACGGCAAGAAACACTGGTGGTTGTCCATCAGCTATGATGAAAACACCAATTCAGCATCGTATGTGTTCGTAGATTTCGGCATAGGAATAATAGAAAGTCTGAACAGTAAGCCGGCAGGTAATAAATGGAGTGCAGGTTGGAAAGCACTCAAATCGCTCTGGAACAGCGATGCAGCATTACTAGAAAAAATTCTAGCTGGAGACTTGCACAAGACGGTTACCGGCCTTAGCTTCAGAGGGAAAGGCTTGCCGCACATAGCAGCAGCGTCTGACAGAAATCATCACGAAAAGTTATGCGTAATAAGCAACAAAGCGTATTGCAACTACGGCTCTGGCGTAGTAAAAGTTCTAGATAGGTCATTTAGTGGAACACTAGTTCACTGGGAGGTAAATTATGACAACCACAACTGTTAGCAATGCATCCAGTATCCTTACCGTTCGAGATGACTTTTCCTTCACGCCTGGCCCACGCTACACTGGTGAGGGCGAGTTTTCTGGACAGGAATTTAGGAATGCTCATCTTAAACCTGCGGTCGAATCAGCCATCAGTAACGGCTACAAATTAATAGTCATCTTAGACGGCACTGCTGGATACGGCACATCGTTTTTAGAAGAAGCGTTCGGCGGATTGATAAGAGAAGACGATATAAGTTACGATCTGATAATTAATTCCATAGAATTCATCACGACAGAGGAACCATACCTGGAAGAGGATGTCCGGCAGTATCTATTGGACGCAAAGTCCGCTGCGCAGAAATAATAGTGCTGCACTTTACACTTGCGTCGCTTCTTTTGTTTATCGGTTACCTTATAGGGGTATACGCTAGTCCAATTGCGACAACACCAGCTAAAGATGATTTTTTCTTCAGCAAAGATATAAACATAGCAGTACTCTTCTCAATCACCATGCCACTACTGTTCGGTTTGCTCGCCGCATTGTATTTTCAGAGACCGAACGAAAGACGCACTTTAATAAAAGAAACATTGACTCGTCAAATAGTCCAGATCGACACCAACCTTGAAAAGTTGGTTGAGATAGCACGTGCGAATCGACTTCTTTATACACAAGCAGCAAGTGTATCGAAACAATGCACCTTATCCATAGAATTTGTCTTTCATGAGCTGAAAGAACGCAACATAACTATCCCTGACTCTGAGCTTCAATACTTTCAAAGAGAGTTTCATAAACTTCGATCTCCTCTCACAGACATACCACCGCGTGAGAAAATAGGTTCGACCGAACCTGTCAAGTTCAAGCAACAAATGGAAGTCGTTGATGATGTCTGCAAATATTCTTTGCACCGGATAGGAATCATCGATGCTCATGTTGCAGACATTCGAAGGCGTCTACTCAGCCTAGTTCTAGAAGTGCATAGTAGCAGTTAACACATCTAGTACTAGTATCCCCACGAACTCGATCTGTCCAGATGACAAAGCGTGGGGTCCAATTCGCAATCAGCTACTCCTCACATCGCACATCAACCGATGTAGCCGATAGCCACCGCCGACCGAAAACACATAGGATAGACTCACCACTACGCCTGCGTGCTTCCTACGCCGTACAAAATCTTCCCGCGTGATTCACTCCAACGGCACTTAGTTTGAGTTGCTCTGCCAGCGAACCGTTCCAAATACTGGCGACAGTTCTCGTCCGGCGCTGCCTATCGCGTCGCGACCACTTGTTTAGTACCAGTCATAAAATACCTACTCCGTTGGCACTGTACGCCGCAAGCGTTCACCTGATGAAGTCATCGCCGATCTAGGTAAGAATACCTAGGCATTGGCAGAAAAATTGAATAATGCCAAAATGCAGAAAAAAGCTCGAAATCATATACAACCATGCGCTGGAACTAACGCAATCGCAAGCCATAAGGCAAGAGAATAACTATCTGCACTATGTCCTCTAGGTGACATTTAATGCCGAAGACACGCGGCACTCCTAAGACTTGTAGCCAGATAATTCTAGAACTGCGTATCGAATCAGCGTCCATAAAACATGTAGCTACCCAGTCAGAATCAAGTGATGACATTAAATAGATTAGACCGATCAAACTATATTAATAGAGTGAATCTCTATCCACACTTTGTTAATCTCATCAAAAAACTATAGTACCGGCCGCCTTCAACATTCCTTCCGCCGTCAACTTACGCTGCAACGGGTAAAGACACGAGCTACTTCAAACCTGTAGCAGAAAGGTAGAGACAAAGGTTGATGATAAAAAATGACCTTGTTGACGCCTCGTGCCATGTGCCTGTCTCCTTGGTTATGCCAGCCGCGCCGTTCCGTGGCGCGAGGATCCGCCCCGCGCCGACAGACCCTTGAAAAGACCGCGCCGCCGCGTGCGTGCCTGCGATTCTAGACCGGCCGGGCGGCTTTGCCGACACGGCATCGAGCGCCGCGTGACGCAGTGCTTCCGCTTCAGCGGATAGCTGGCTTTTCATACAGCATTATCGCACGGATCCGTCGTCGTCCACACCGGACACGAGTCCTGGTCAGGCTACCGCGCCGTACCTGGGCGTCCGTCCGCCGCGCGTGCACCGGTGCTCGCCCCATCGCAGCGTCGGTTGGCTGTCGTCCGGGAGAGACCAGGCTCTCGAAACGGACGTCAACGGTTCATGTCGAGCAGTCGTCGTCGTTGTCGTTTCCCATCCGATGACGGAGCAAGGGGGCGGTGGACTGACAACAGCTCACCGCGATACAGGATGTATTCGAGCTGTCGACAGCACCCTACCTCGCATATACGTCCAGCATGAACGCTTCTCACCCGACAGAAGGCATCGATGGCGTCGCGCCCGCCCCCGCTGGCGACAGGCTGGCGTCGGGACCGGTCACCGTGTCCGACATCAGCTCCCCGTCCGTGCTTCAGCGTCACGATGCGCGGTACGACCCGGACTCCGGGCAGCGACTTCCGGGCGCGTGGATCGTCGACATCGTCGGGCACGCCACGGACGATGTCCTTCGCGGGCTTCGCGCACGAGGCGCTTCGGAACTGTTCGAGCGGGACCGCACGGTACCGATGGTGCCCGACCGCGAGAGCGCCGAGCGCGCCCTGCGCACGCTCCTCGACTTCTCGGCGGCGCGCGAGCGCGAAGGCTACGACCGGGTCGTCGACGCCCTTGGCGAGGCGCCCGCGCTCGACGGAAACCAGCTCCACCAGGCGCAGGAGCACGCGGTGCGCAAGTGCTGGTTGATCGATCACGAGCCGTTGCTGAGCACCGAAGAGCTCGTCCGGCTCATGCCCGACCGCGTTGCCGCCGGCGGCAACGCCTCGCGCACCCTGCAGGGGCTGCGCGATCGCGACGAGCTCCTCGGGGTGCGTCTGATGCGCGACTGGCGCTATCCGGCCTGCCAGCTCGATGCGCGCGGCGAGGTGCATGTCGCGCTGCCACCGGTGTTCGCCGAGGCCCGACGCCAGGGCTACACCCCCTGGGAGGTGCTGTTCTGGCTCGCCGCCCCCGGCGCGCCGACGTCGATGCCGATCGTGGCGGGTCGGCCCCTCGAGCCTGCGGGCGAATCCGAGACGCTCGAGGACATCGCTCGCCGGGCGGTCGCCCTTCACGAGAACGATCCTCCGGCACCGGATCTGGTGCGCCCGGCGTCGCTTCTGGCCGCCAACGAGACCGAGGCCTTTCGACATCATGCCGCGCGCTGGCTCGGTGAGCGCACGTCGGTCACACGACCCGGGTGAGCGACACGCTGCCGACCCGCGTCCATCCCGCGGGCTGGACCAGCCACACCGTCTTCGACACCGCCTGCCCGGCAACGAGCTTCAACCCCCATGCCGGGTTCGACACGGCCGACGCGGGCGGAGGCGGACGCTTTCACCCGTTCACCGATCCGGCGGGCATCCCGGTGCCGACCAGGTATCTCGGGGACCACCCGATCGGTGCGTTCGCCGAAACGTTGATGCGGGACGATCTCGGTCATCGCAGCGTCTCGCTCGACACGATCGCGCGGCACGGGATCGCCACCATCACCTTCGCCCGCGACATGTTGCTGGCGGATCTCGTCGTCGACGTCGTCGCGAGCCCGACGCTACGCGGGCTGCTTCGGAGCGGGCGCGAGGCGTGTCCCGCGCTGCGCACACTCGCGCGCACGTTGCACGAGCGACACGACCGGATCGACGGCCTGGTCTGGCAAGGCCGTCAGCTGGAAGCGGCCGGCATGAACGGCACGGTGCTGTTCGGTGATCGGGTGGCGGTGAACGTCGACCTGATCGAGACCGGCGTGCACGCACTCGATCGGGGCCTCGGCCTGCAGCTGCTGCGCGACGCGGCGCGGGCGCGTCGGTTCGCCTTGCCCGATGCACTGGTTCTGGATGGGCCTCGTGCGGGCCTCATGGATGACGGGTAGCGGCTGCCGGTTCGCGTGACGGTGCGAGCCTCGTTCAAGAGCATCCATTCGCCACTCGTCCTGTCCCGATCCGGGTGGTCCGACCTTCACCGCATGGCCGCACGTTGCGCCGTCGGGACGAATCGCCGGTGCACGGCGGCTTCCCCGTTCAAGATCACGTCGGCGACGTGTTGTCCCACCGTGGAAACGCCTCCTTGAGCTGCTCCACGGTCGTGCGCCATTTCGGGGTCTTCGGTGCAGCGGCGGAGTTCTGATTGCCGAACATCCCGGTGCGCTGGACGGCACCGTCCAGCGGAACGGTATCGAGCCGGCGAACGAGCACGACGTACTCCCAAGGCTCCGGATCGTCCTGATACGTGTCGGGCGGCACCGTCTTCAGAACCTCCGGTGCCGGACGGCCGTCGATGACGTGATCGCGCAAGGGAACGCGCGGGCCTTCGACGATACCCACGCCGACGTAGCGCGCCTTGGGCACGCGGACCCACACACGGTCCCCGATCGACGGCAGCTCCAGCGATCTGGAATACCACGATCCACCGCCGGCGGAGACGAACCCGTGTTCCCTCGCCTCGTTCCAGTCGCGCCGACCATCGTGGCTGTCGCCATGACCGAAGGACACGTACCACTCACCGTTCCACGGCTCCTTCGCGAGGGTGGACACGGTGGTGGCACCGGCCTGGACCTCGGCCGGATCGATCAACCACGACCGCCCAAGCAGCAACGTCTCCTCGTGGCGATAGACCTGGAACAGCATCACGTTGATCGGTACATCGCGGTTCGCCAGGTACGCCACGATCCGTTCCGTCGCCGGATCGAGCGTGGCGGCGACCACGACCACCTGATGCGAGGTGTTGATGTCGTCCTCGTCCAGCTCGGTGCCGAACCGCGCCCGGAAGGCGGCACCGAGATCGGTTTCCGTATCGCCCCTTGCCTTGGCGTAGCCGGCGAAGATCGCGGCGGTGGCGGACGCGTCGAGCGTCTCGACCCACGAGGCGTAGTCCAGGCCCTGCGCCACCACGTCGCGCGGCGTGAGATCGCGCTTCAGCTCGATCACCACGAGGCCACCGTCGGGCGCGATGGCCAGCAGGTCGACGATTCCACCGTGCGCGGTGCGCACCTGCCGCCCGATGGGCATCCATTCGTGCGGACAGGATGTCGGGCCGGACGGCGATCATGTCCTCGAGCGTGCGCTCGTCGGGCAGCGCCGCCTCGCGGACCGGTTGCGGGTCGGCGCCCACGGTCCAGAGTGCGTGGCGGATCGGCATCAGCGTGTCTCGTGGGGCAGGGTCACGCGGCCGCCTCGTGGGCATCGAGCGCGGTGGGGGACAGTGCTTCGTGGATCAGGGCGTCGAGAAGGCGGGCGCGGGTGGTGTCGGCTTCGTGCAGGGCTGCTTCCAGCCGGTCGCACAGCGACGTGAGGGCGTCGACCTTTGCGACAATGCGGTGCTGTTCGGCTAAGGGTGGGAGCGAGAAAGGCGCCCCAACGATCTTCACCTTGGAGATGTTCGGCTGTGCACCTCCTTCGCTAGAGAGATGGAACGCGGATCGCTGCGCAAGAAGGAAGAAGAACAAAAAACGGTTGGAGAGGCCTGTAAATGGCGAACAACCGCAAACTGCTTGGTTTGTCGTTGCCTCTTCGGCAAGTATAGCGAGCTTACCGATTGTGGCCCCATACATCGCGATTAGCACATCGCCCGGTTGATTTCGCCGAAAAGATCCGCTTTTAATTGCCTCCTCTGTAATAGTTTCTTCGGAGACCTTTACGTCCAATCGATCTCCGAGTTCGCCAGACTTGAGCCAAGTGACCTCACCACCGTAGAAGTCAGGATTTGAACGTGATGGTGTGGATCCTGATCCCCAATCTCCTATCGCGCCAAGCCTTGTCCAAATCCACTTGTCGGGAACAGGATACGGGTAGTCGGTAGGCTCGATTGAAGAAACTCTGATGTTCTTGATCACCTTAGCCTTCACCAACTGTGCCTTTTCCGCGGATATACGCTCTAGCAGCACCAATGCCGGCTCGTCCGCCGAATCCTGCTTCACCAACTTCCCCCGCACCGCGAGGTTCAGGATGGTCTGGCGAAGAGATTTGATCTGGTCCACGCGGGTAACGAGGGCGGGGAGCGCATCCAAAGCAAAGCGAGCGTGCACCGGGACATCCTCTGTCGCCGTATCAGGCGCGGTCAGGCGGGCGAGACTGGCGGCGGTTAGCCGGTCGCGGGTGGCCTCACGGGTGATGCGGGCCGCCTCCAGCCGATCCAGCAGCGCCATCAGCTCCTCCACCCGCGCCACGATGCGGCGCTGTTCGGCAAGGGGTGGTAGAGGAACAGAGAGCTGCTCCATCTTTCCCTTGGTCATGTGAACCATAGAAATTCCGTGACCTGATTCCTTTATCTCTCGCGTCTTTTGACGTAAAAAAACAAAAAGAAAGCTCTTGTCTAATTCCTCTTCGCTGAATAGTGGAAGCTTCCAAATGTGGTAGTGAAATATTACACGTGGCCCATTCCAGATAAACGGCCCAAACGAGGCCGACCACGCATAGATTAGATCACCCGTATCGCAGTATTTATCGCCTTCAAGTTCGAGATTTGAGTAGTACCATTTATTTGATGTAAACAAATTTCCTACCCGAAGGACCGGAGTCCCTTGTTCGAGTAGCTCTTGTTTCTTGTAAGCGCGTCCGTTCACTACTCTGACGAGCGCGGACAGTGTGGTTGAAGACCACCCACTCGGCAACGTAGATGGTGATTCCTCAACCAAGAGACTAACGTGTCTTTTACTCACACCTCGCCCGGAATGCGGGGTACTTTCACGTGCCAGTGCGATCCGTTTCAGCAACTCCGAAGCCGGTTCGTCCTGATGATCTTGTTCGACCAGCTTCCCCCTCACCGCAAGGTCCAGTACGAAGCAGCGATTCCCGGCCAGTTGAGCAACTCCCGATAGATCAATAGCTTGGACGCATTCAACGTTCGAGCTGTTCGTACGGTATCGTCAGGGTCTTGCTTGCATGAGCGTGTTTTCCCATGGCTGCTGTCATGCCCCGTCTGCGCGGGGACCTCTCCGCCCCCGGACTGATCAGGCTGCTTCGTGACGCCTTTCATGAGGTGCCCGATCCACGACGTGCCGCCTCGGTCGAGCATGCGCTGCCCGATGCGCTGGGCGCAGCCCTGGCCATGTT
>ENA-ORXT01006519-ORXT01006519.1-marine-metagenome-genome-assembly--contig:-NODE-6519-length-10812-cov-2.855240_pt1 | contig 10812 bp, 9 predicted proteins | sample MGYA00237868_ERZ511482 | MGnify/ENA metagenome assembly ERZ511482
CAACCTTCGTTTATACGGCTATCGCTACATCTCTGATCTTTAAAGTGGTTGGTATGATTACCAATGGCGTGAGAGTGTCGGATGATGAAGAGTCGCAAGGCTTGGATCTGGTTGATCATAATGAGCGGGGATATGAGCTTTGATTCTCGCTGCTAGATCCGGAATCTGATTTTTTAACGGCTCCTCCTCTCCTGCTATGGCAAGCCAATGACAATCATCGGGGAGTCGCCTTATAAAATATCAGACGCCTACTTCAAGTGATTACTTCGTGAAGATACGAAGACATAAAAAATCCCGCTGCTGCGGGATTTTTTATGTCTGGTAGAAAGTGAATATTCTAATAAATAGTCATGACACTTTTAGATACCTTTTAACTAATAAATTAGTCGTTACCTGTGAAGGCCATTAAGAACTGAATAACATACCAGAACAACAAACCAACACTAGAGAACAGTGACAATGAAGCAGCAACGTGCTGATCCGTGTGATACTCGTGGATAATGTTAGACGTGCTGTAAAGGACTGAAGCTGCTGCGAACAGGATCATCGCACCAGAGAACCAAAGGCCTAGTGAGAAACCAAACAAGATCGCTGCAACGATAATACCCAAGGCAACAAAACCACCGATCATAAGGAAACGTCCCATAAACGAGAAGTTTATCTTAGTTGAGAATGCGGTGAAGGTAAGGCCTCCAACTAGAGCCGCTGTGATCAGTGCGGCATTCGTTAGAATACTGCTGTCCATCATTAACGCACGAGTGATCGGCAAGGTGGATATAAAGGCAAATGCGACGATGTAGAGACCTAGTCCCATGTATTGGCGTTCACGAGAAACACCCGAGCGAGCCCAGTTGTCAGCAAGAACGGAAATACCCATATAGGCACCCATCACTAACAACCACATCCAGGGCGATCCGCTTAAGAACCCCATGAACGCATTGGCAATTCCGGTTTGAATAAATAATGAAACTACCACTGCGTAAGCAGCAATTGCCCCACCTAAGTGCAGGTAGCAGCGCTTGATAAACGCCGCGCGCTCGCTCTCAGCCGCGTTTGCAACAATTTGGCCAGTGCTGGCATCCAAAAAACTCATAATTTATCTCCTAAATAATATATAACTTACAGTATAAGCCGCTTTAGTATAACTGCAAAGCAAAGCCGCTCTGTGAAAAAATTTTAACACATCGACATCGCCTGTTCATATTCCTCAGATGCTTCCATCCAAGCCATTTCTGCGATCTCAATTTCAGCATCAATGTCACGTTTTTTCAACAATAACGCTTTTAAAGCTTCTTTGTTTGCTTCGCTGTAAATATCGGGGTCAGCCAAAGATTTTTCAAGTGCCGATGCTTTTTGTGTGAGTTTATCGAGCTGTTTTTCGTGCTGATCCATTACTTTTTTTAACGGCTGCAACTGTTTACGCTGCTCCGCTTCGAGCTTACGTTTATCCTTACGATTAGCAGGTTTATCAACCCCACTCACCGAGTTTCGAACCTGCTCCCGAGTCTTAACCCACTGCGAATAGTCTTCCAAATCGCCATCAAATGGTTTGGCAGTACCCTCATCGACCATCACATATTCATCAGTCACCGTTTTGAGCAAGTGGCGATCATGCGAAACGATCACCATAGCACCATCAAAACCCTGCAAAGCCATACTTAAGGCATGACGCATGTCTAAATCCAGATGATTGGTTGGCTCATCAAGCAGCAATAGATTTGGCCGTTGATAAACTAACAACGCCAGCACTAGTCGGGCTTTTTCACCCCCTGAGAATGGCGCAACCGCCTCATCAACCCGCTCTCCTTGAAATCCGAAACCACCCAAGTAGTTTCTTAAATCCTGCTCACGTGCCTCTTTATCGAGCTTACGCATATGTGCTAAGGGTGACTGGTCAATATGTAGCTGCTCAATCTGATGCTGGGCAAAGTAACCGATATGCAAATCCTGAGCCGTCCAAAGCTCACCTTGCATCACCGATAACTCACCGGCCAAACATTTAATTAATGTCGATTTTCCGGCCCCGTTAGCGCCAATCAATCCAACTCGCTGACCCGGCATTAACTGCAAATCAATCTTATTGATAATGGCCTTATCACCATAACCAATGGATGCATCGATAAGATTGAAAAGCCGATCTGGCAATTTACGGGGCTCAAAGAAGCTAAATTTAAACGGTGAATGAATATGCGCCTGAGCAACTAGCTCCATTCGCTCCAGCGCTTTAAGACGGCTTTGCGCCTGACGGGCTTTCGTCGCTTGCGCCCGAAAACGATCTACATACTTTCTGATGTGCGCCACTTCGCGCTGCTGTCGCTCATAGGTACTTTGTTGCTGTGCTAAGCGCTCGGCTCTCAAACGCTCAAATGCTGAATAATTTCCACTGTATAACGTCGCTTTTAAGTGTTCAACGTGGCAAATATGGCTGGTCACCGCATCAAGAAACTCACGGTCATGCGAGATCAGCATCAAGGTGCCGGGATATTGAATTAACCACTGCTGAAGCCAAATGACTGCATCCAAATCGAGATGATTTGTTGGCTCATCAAGCAATAGCAGGTCAGACCGACACATCAACGCCTGTGCCAGATTGAGCCGCATGCGCCAACCACCTGAGAAGCTAGAAACGGGCAGCGCTAATTGCTCATTTTTAAACCCCAAACCTTGAAGTAAGGCAGCCGCTCTATTTTCCGTAGTGTAACCATCAATAGCTTCAAGTTGACTAAGCAGTTGTGCAAGGTGTTCACCCTCAGCATCGGCCATTTGTACCTGCAAAGATGCAAACTCATGGTCGCCCAGCAAAGCGTATTCCAGCGCGCTTTCCTGACTATCTGGCGTGTGCTGTGCAACATGCGCCATGACCCAGTTTGGTGGCATGCTGAATTGCCCCGCATCAAGCGACAACTCTCCCTTGATCAGGGCAAACAAAGAGGATTTACCAGTACCATTCGCTCCGGTTAAACCAATTTTTTGCCCGGGGTGAATACTAAAGCTGCTATTACCAATCAGCTCGCGGCCACCACGCCGCATCGATATTTCAGAAAATACCAGCATCAGATAGACATTATCTCAGCGCGGTAAAAGCGCAATTCTTCAATCGAATCAATAATATCGTCCATTGCCAGGTGCGAACCTTTTTTCTTAAACCCTGCCGCCACCCCCGGCTTCCACCGATTCGCCAGCTCCTTCAACGTACTGACATCTAAATTGCGATAATGAAAATAGTCTTCAAGTTCTGGCATACAACGTGCCATAAAGCGACGATCCTGACAGATACTGTTACCTGCCATCGGTGATTTTCCTTTATCGACATACTGAGCCAGAAAAGCGATAGTTTCTGCTTCAGCCTGTGCTTCGGTATACGTACTGTTACGTACCCGATCAGTCAAGCCTGACCCGCCATGTTGTTTGGTATTCCAATCATCCATCCCCATCATCACTTCATCTGTTTGATGAATAGCAATCATTGGACCTTTTGCGAGTATATTGAGATCTTTGTCGGTCACAATGGTTGCGATCTCGATAATAAGATCGTTAGATGTATCAAGCCCTGTCATTTCCAGATCGATCCAGATTAAATTATTGTTGTCTACAGTCATGGTTTATACTTTCTTCTCAATTAGAATTTAGGACAATCTTTCCCAATGCCTTTCTTCACACTGATTTTTATTTTAGCAGTAATCGCCACTATCGGCACCCAGCTGTGGCTATCTATTCGCCAATCAAAGCACGTTGCCGAGCATCGACCCGCCGTGCCTTCTGAGTTTGCAGAGTCAATTACTTTAGAAGAGCATCAGAAGGCTGCCGATTATACACAGGCCAAAGGCAGTTTTGGTCGCAAAGAACTTATAATAAGCACTGTTTTATTACTTGTCTGGACGCTCGGTGGTGGTTTGGCCTGGCTGGACGGGCTTTGGAGTGAAGCAGGGCTCAGCGAACTCTATAAAGGCACTGCCGTTATTATCAGCTTTATGTTGATTTCAAGCCTGATTGACATACCCGCATCGTTATATCGCTCGTTTGTACTCGAAGAAAAATTTGGTTTTAACAAACTCACCATAAAAACTTTTCTGGGGGATCTTCTCAAAGGTGCACTGCTATCGATTGTGATCGGTGTGCCACTGATTATGCTGATTCTTTGGCTCATGAATACCGCTGGTTCACTATGGTGGGTTTACGCTTGGCTAGCAATTACCGCCTTTTCCATAATTATGATGTGGGCATACCCTAAATTTATTGCACCGATATTTAATAAATTTACCCCACTAGAATCTGGTGAAGTATTGGATCGCATTACCACCCTATTAGAACGCAATGGTTTCAATTCACAAGGCGTGTTTATGATGGATGGCTCTAAGCGCTCCAGCCACGGCAACGCCTATTTCACCGGCTTTGGTAAAACCAAACGCATCGTTTTCTTTGATACACTATTAAAGCAGCTCACTCCTACTCAGATAGAAGCCGTTCTCGCTCACGAACTTGGCCATTTTAAGCATAAGCACGTGCTAAAAGGCATGTTGGTATCGATGACGATGACGTTAGTTGGCTTTGCTGTTCTGGCCTATCTGATGAAGCAAGAATGGTTTTACACGCAGCTGGGTGTTGATAATCAGACTACTTACATGGCACTTCTGCTGTTCATGCTCGTTAGTCCGGTATTTACTTTTTTTATCGGCCCGATAATGTCATGGTGGTCGCGTAAACATGAGTTCGAAGCAGATGCCTTTGCAGCAAAAGAATCAAGTGCTGAGGAACTCATCAGTGCCCTTGTCGGTCTATACAAAAAGAACGCAGGCACATTGACACCTGACCCAATGTATTCAGCTTTCTATGATTCACATCCACCTGCATCGATACGTATTGCCCACCTTAGAAGGCAATAGTCTGGAGACACCAGACAAGAAAAAGCGATTGCGGCAAGGTGGTTAAACCAATTATTGGGAGAGATAAATGTTAAGAACACCCCTCGCTATCGCTTTACTCACCTTTGCGGGTGCAAGTTTTGGAGCAGGAGATGCGGCAAATGGCGAAAAATTATTTGCGGCCTCAGAATGCTTATCCTGTCATGGTACAGACGTCTTTACAGCACCGAACCGCAAGGTGATTGATTTGAAAGCGCTTGATGCTCAGGTTAGACTCTGTGACTCAAATTTAAACACAAACTGGTTCGATACAGAGATTCATGATGTAGTAGCCTATCTGAATCGGCAATACTACAAGTTTCCAACACCGGATACCCAATAATGGACAGCTATAATGCTCACTAAAACGCTACATGAGTAATGAATCTCAAGTAACAACAAAAGGAACCGGTCGGGTCATTACCCGGTTCGGTGCCGAACTACTCATTCAATGTAGCGATAAATCCACTCTTCGCTGTACCACTAAAAGAAAACTCGACAATGCCGCTTGCGGAGACTGGGTTGATTGGCAGAGCAACCCAACTGGCACCGCCAGAATCGACAAAATTTATCCCAGAAAAAATGCTATTACCCGGCTCACCTACCGTGGCCGGGTGAATACAATCGCGGCGAATGTTGATCAGCTTATTATCGTCAGCTCCTGGCTACCGGAGCCGTTTTGGGACTTGGTGGATCGCTACTTAGTGGCTGCTGAAGAGCTTTCGGCAGAAGCGGTAATCGTCATAAACAAACAAGATTTGGCCGAGCAATACGCCACTGAGGATGATTGGGTAGCACTCGCCGAGTATGAGGCGATTGGTTATACGGTATTGCATATGAATACCAAACAAAATATCGGTACCGAGGCATTGCAGCAACGAATGCGCGGCAAAACAAATATTTTATTAGGCCGCTCAGGTGTCGGAAAGTCATCAATTGCCAACAGAATTATGCCTGAAGCGGCGATTCTAACCGCCGATATTTCCGATTCTGGCGAGGGGCGACACACCACCACAACGGCCACACTTTACGATTTAGGGAATGATGCTTATCTAATGGATTCACCGGGGGTACGCGATTATGCACCGGACAATCTGGATGCGATTAAGCTTGCCAACGGTTATCGTGAATTCAAACCCTTCTTAAACAGCTGTCATTTCAGCAACTGCACGCATAACCATGAGCCCAAGTGCCGCGTGCGTAGCGCAGCTGACTCAAACAGCATATCACCACGCAGATACCGACGATATTTGGACGCCCTGAATAATTTGTAATCTTCTCTTATTGCTTCGCGCTACTCCTAAATGCGATGATAGCTGCCGGACTTAATATAAAAATACGGTGCTAAATGCCAACCTCTCGGATTATTTTACTTTGCTTAACACTATCCTTAAGCACGCTCAGTTATGCCAAATCGACAGCAGACAATGTCGACTTTAAAACAATGTATTCTCAGCTGAAAGCGGGTAAGAACCCTGATTACAGCTTGTTTAAAAACTACCTACTCTATCCTTATTTAGAGTATGAGTATCTCGTGCAAAACCTTTCGAGAACCTCAACCAAAACAATGGAACGTTTCATCAAGCAATATGCTGATTCTCCATTGAGTGAGCAGCTACAAACCCATCTAGTTAAGCGCTACAATGACGACGAACAGTGGGATAAAACCTTTCTTCAATTCAGGGGAACACCAAGCTCGATTAAGTCACGCTGCCTGCTGCTTCAGGCTCGGATAGAGCTTGGGGATGAGCAAAGTGCCTTGGCTGATGCTAAGACACTCTGGATGTCCGGCCGTGACCGACCTCGTCAATGCAATGCCTTGTTCGCTCAACTCAAGCAACATAAACAATTATCCTCAAATGACTACTGGCAGCGTATTGGTCTGGCAATGGATAGAGGAGCAACGAGTCTGGCTAAAAGTCTGGCTAAAGCACTCAGCCGCAGCGATCAATCACTTACCAGAACCTGGATAACAGCTCGTAGCAAACCTGAGAAAGCACTTAAACAACGCTCACTCAAAAAGGACACTACTCACACGCGAGATGTTGTGGTCTATGCACTTAAACGTATTGCGCGCAAAGATACCGACCGGGCCAGAGCTGAATTTCGTAAAGCCAGCAAGAAGTACAAATTTGACATATCACAACAATCGGATGTCAACCGCTATATCGCTATTCGCGATGCCTTAGATCATGAGCCTCAAGCACTAATGAGTTTAACTGCTGTGCCCTTAGAGTTTCAGGATCTACAGGCTAAGGAATGGATAGTCAGATTAGCTGTGCGTCAGGGAAATTGGCGGGCCGCGTTGGAGTCGATTAACTCAATGCCAGCTGATGACCAGAACTCAAGCGACTGGAAATACTGGAAGGCGCGCTGCTTAGAAGGATTAAAGAAGAGCAACGAAGCCCGAGCGCTTTATCAATCAATTACCGATAACGCCTCGTTTTATGGCTTTCTAGCCGCAGATCATATGAATCAGCCCTACAAGATGCTGGAGCAGCAGCACCCTGACCTAAGCTTTCAGCTTGCAGAACTTGCTAAGAAACCCGGCATCCAAAGAGCGTTCGAATTACTCGCTCTGGATATGAAGTCAAAAGGCCGTGCCGAATGGTTTCATGCACTCGATCCCAGCAATAAAACTCAAATGTTAGCCGCGACTAAACTGGCGCAGAATAATGGCTATCATTTCACGTCAATCCTGACCCTTTCCAAAGCTAAAGAATGGAACCAGATTCAGCTGCGTTTTCCGATGGCCTATGAATCTCTAGTTCGTATGGAAGCTGACCAACAAACCGTATCTCCCGCGCTGATTTATGGTGTGATTCGGCGCGAAAGTGCGTTTGATCCCAATATCGTGTCAAGTGCCAGAGCCCAGGGATTGATGCAGTTAATCCCGCCAACTGCAAAACAGGTGGCTCGTGGGTTAAGATTACCGGCTTTAAGCAAAAAACAAATATTTGAGCCAGAGACCAATATTAAGCTGGGCACCGCTTATCTTAAAACCTTGCTCAAGCGTTTTGATCAGAACTACGCTTTGGCAACAGCATCATATAACGCAGGCCCTCACCGCATGAAAAGATGGGCCCCAGACTATCCATTGGAGGCAGCACGCTGGGTAGAAAGCATCCCGTTTAATGAAACCCGTAACTACGTCAAGGCAGTACTGGCTTATATGACAATCTATGAATACAAGCTCAATGGTGGCAATGAGTCTGAGGTGACCAGACTGAGTCGCCGCTTGAGCCCCATAAAACCTCGCCATGGCCGCTAGACGGCTACCCGCCAGATGTCAAAAAAGCACGCCACCGAATAAACAAAAAGGTGCGGCGCTATTGATTGCGCTGGTGATTATGACCATTGCCGTAGGAATTGCCGCAAACATTATGTTTCGCCAGCAACTGCACACCCGGCTGGCCAGCAATATCAGCAATCTGGAGCAAGCGTATCCCTATGCAACTGCCATTGAAGACTGGTCGCGAACCGTTCTGTCTCGTGATGCCGAGGACTCCCCCGAAAGTGATGATCTGAGCGAGCCTTGGGCAACTGAAATTCCACCGATACCGATTCCAGGCGGCAGTATGACGGGACGTCTGTTTGATCTACAGGCTGGGCTAAATCTCAATAATCTTTATCCACCAGAAAAACCAATCGAAGAAAACCCGGAACCTCCGGTAGAGGGTGCCCCGCCACCAACGCCTGAAGAACTTCGTTTAATCAAGGATCAAAACCGCTATATCATTGCCAAACAGCGGGTTACCAGATTGATGGAAACCATAGACCCTGAAGAAGCCATTGGACCTGCATTAAATTTTGCCGATACCGTTCAGGATTGGATTGATGAAGACTCAGAAACCAGCCCCGGTGGCGCAGAGTCAGATTACTATCAATCTTTAGACCCCGCTTACAACGCCGCCAACAGCTTTTTAGTCAGCCACACTGAGCTACGATTATTAAAAGATATTGATACTGATTCCTATAAGTTGCTGAGAAAATTCATTACCACACTGCCAAAGTACACTGCCATCAATGTCAATACAGCACCCATAGAAGTGATTGAGGCGCTTGGATTCACTCCTGAGGCCGCAGAAAATATAATCACCGTACGAGATGAAGAGCCATTTGGAAGTATGGAGGCTTTTCTGGAACTCGCAGTCGTTAGCGCAGCAACTCAAAGTGCTGAGGATGAAGACCCCGAAGTTTATAAAGAACACCTGTCTGTTACGTCAGAATACTTCCTGCTACAGGGTGAGATCAACATAGGCACCGCCCGCCTGTATATCAATAGTATTTTGTATAGAAACGGTGGTAAAGTTAAGGTTGTATCAAGGGATTTCAGCAATCAACAAATCGAACCGGTTAAAGAGCCAGAAGAATAATGCAACTGCTCATCATTAAACTCACCTCACCAGATGCCAAGCCTTTATTTGCGGGCCTCACCAGCAAAAAAGTCGAATCGACCTTTATCGCCTGCGAATGGGAAGATGTACAGAAACATCAGCGCGGTAGCAAGGTCGTATTGCTGATACCTGACAGTGACGTTTCGCTCGCAGAAACCCAAATTCCAAGCAAGAATAAAAAGCAAATGTTGCAGGCTGTTCCGTATGCTCTGGAGGAGACTTTAGCCGAGGATATCGATAATCTTCACTTCAGTGTTTATCGGGAAAATGATGAAGCTAAAGTCAAAGCTGCAATCATTAATCGGGATCGCCTGGGTTTCTGGATCGATCTATTAAAAACACACGATGTAAATGTGCATTATATTCTGCCTGCCCTATTCGGCTTATCAATCGCAGAAGAAGGTTGGACCGTTGATATTGGTGAAGATGAAGCCCAGGTCAGGCAGAGTGCATTAAATGGTTTTGCCAGCAGCCTTGACGTTTTGGACTTCTTATTGCCAGCTGCCATTGAGGAGCATGAACCTGAAGCCCTCTATATCAGTGGTGATAGCCTGAGGGTCACGCGGTTATTACAAGACCAGGATATAGACATTCGGGCAGGCACTTCTCCGCTCGTTATTAACATGGAAAGCCTCCAGCCTGCGTTAGAACTAAACCTACTAAACAACTTCAGCCGTGGCGAAAGCGCTCTCAAAAATGTCAACTGGGCACCCTGGAAACCCGTTGCGGCAATCGGCGGTTTGCTGCTGGCAACATGGATTGGAATGTTCATGTGGCAAAATAATCAAACGAGCAAACAGTTAGAAAATATCGAGTCACAAATTACCAGCGTCTATCGCTCAGCCATACCAGGCGGAACCCAAACCGACGCCGATGCCCAACTGTCGTCAATGACCAGTACACTTGCACAGCTGCAAGGCAATCTCAATGCAGCCAGTGTCTCGCCATTACCGACCATTGCACAAGTGGCTCCTTTGCTAAAGCAGTTTAATAAAATGTCTGTCAAAGAATTGGGCTTCAAACGCAATAAGCTTCAGGTCAAGGTCGAAACGCCTAATCTAAGCATGCTGGATCAGTTTAAACAAGCCGCTGCAGGCAAGCAGTTGGAGGTAGTGATAAGCTCGTCTAAAACGACTGCGGACAACGTTGCCTCTACCCTCGTCATTCAGGAGGCAATATGAAACAGTGGTTTATGATGCTCAGCTCGCGCGAGAAGACAATTGTCAGTATCGCTGCGGTGTTGGTTCCCTTACTGTTGATTTGGCTCGTGCTACTGCAGCCTATGCTTAATGAAAGCGCCGCCCTGAAAGATCAAATAAAAGACCGAACCGCAATTTTAGAAAAGGTACGCCTTCAAAGCACGCAGATAAAGCTGCTTCAAACCAGCGGTAAACGCAAGAACCCAGTGAATAGGGGAAACCCTCAGCAGAAAATCGAGAGTGCCCTCAGAACCTGGCGCTTACGACCAAACCTTGGCGTCATGAGTGCTCCCAACAGTCGAACCGTAAAGCTCA
>ENA-ORXT01006520-ORXT01006520.1-marine-metagenome-genome-assembly--contig:-NODE-6520-length-10811-cov-54.511459_pt1 | contig 10811 bp, 6 predicted proteins | sample MGYA00237868_ERZ511482 | MGnify/ENA metagenome assembly ERZ511482
TGAATGCGCCTGACCCGAATCAAGCTCGCCGGTTTCAAGTCCTTCGTCGACCCGACCGACCTGAAGCTGCCGAGCCGACTCGTCGGGGTGGTCGGTCCCAACGGCTGCGGCAAGTCGAACACCATCGACGCGGTCCGCTGGGTGATGGGCGAGTCCTCCGCCAAGCACCTTCGCGGCGAGTCGATGGACGACGTCATCTTCACGGGCTCCTCGACCCGCAAGCCGGTCGGCTTGGCCTCGGTGGAGCTGGTGTTCGACAACGCCGACGGCACGCTCGGTGGCGAGTACGCGCAGTACGCCGAGATCTCCATCCGGCGCGAGGTCACGCGCGACGGGCAGTCGAAATACCTGCTGAACAACGTGCGCTGCCGCCGCCGCGACATCCGCGACATCTTCCTCGGCACCGGGCTCGGGCCGCGCAGCTACGCGATCATCGAGCAGGGCATGATCTCGCGCCTCATCGAGGCCAAGCCCGAGGAGCTTCGGGTCTACCTCGAGGAAGCCGCCGGCATCTCGAAATACAAGGAGCGGCGCCGCGAGACCGAGAACCGCATCGGTCACACCCGCGACAATCTCGCGCGGCTCGACGATCTGCGCGAGGAACTCGACAAGCAGCTCGAGCGCCTCAAGCGACAGGCGAGCGCGGCGGAGCGCTATCAGGTATTGCGCGCGGACGAGCACCGGGTGCGCGGCGAACTGCTGGTGATGCGCCGGCGCGACTTCGAGGGGCAGCGGGACGCCCAGGCGCGCGGCATCTCCGAGCGGGAGACCGCACTGGAAGCCATCATCGCCGAACTCCGCGCGAGCGAGACGGCGCTGGAACGGGCGCGGCTGCAGCAGAGCGAGGCGACGGACACCCTCTCGCTGGTGCAGGCCGAGTTCTACCGCGTGGGTGCCGAGGTGACGCGCATCGAGCAGTCGATCGAACACACCCGCGACACCCGCCGCCAGCGCAGCCGCGAGCTCGAAGAGGTCGAGCGCACGCTCGGCGAGGCGCGCGCGCACCTGGCCGACGACACGCGCCGCATCGCCGAGATCGACGAGGCGATGGCGAGCGACGAGCCGGAGTTCGAGATGCTCGCCGAGACCCAGCGGCTTTCGGCCGAGACCCTGGCGCGCTCCGAGACCGAGCTCGGCGAGTGGCAGGCCCGCCAGGACGCGTTCAGCAGCCGAAACGCCGAGGCGATGCAGACCGCACAGGTCGAGCGCTCCCGCATCGAGCAGCTCGAGCGGTCGATCAGCGCCGCGGCCACCCGCCTCGAGCGGTTGGAGGCGGAACGATCGACGCTCGACGACACCCCGCAGGGCCCGACCATCGAGGGATTGACGGAGGAGGAGACGGCCGCCACGACAGAGGAGACGCGGCTCGCCGCAGCGCTCGTCGATGCCGGCGAGGCGCGCGAGCGCCTGCGGGCCGAGCGCCGCGAGTGCGAGGAAAGCCTGAACGGGCGCCGCGCCCGATCGCAGTCCCTGCTCGGGCGTCTCGCGTCGCTGGAGGCGCTGCAGCAAGCCGCGCTGGCCGCTGATCGGGGTGACGAGGCCGGCTGGGCGACGCGTCACGGCCTCGACGAGCGCCCGCGGCTCGCGCAGACGATCCGCACCGACGCCGGCTGGGAGCAGGCGGTGGAGCTCGTGCTCGGCCCGCGGCTCGAGGCGATCTGCGTCGACGACGAGGCGCTGTTCGAGCGCTGCCTCGAGGAGCTGCCCGAGGCGCGCTTCACGCTGGTGCGCGACGGCGCAGGTGACGGGGCAGGTGACGGCGCAGGTGACGGGGCCGGCGACGGGGCAGGCGACGGGGAAGGCGACGGGGCGGCTGGTGGAGCGTCTGGCGGGGCGGCTGGTGGGGTGGCGACGGGGGCGGCGCCGCTCGCCGGCACGCTCGCCGCCAAGGTGCGCGGGGCGGAGGCCCTCGCCGGTTGGCTGCACGGCGTGCACGCTGCGGACACCCTGACCGAGGCGCTCGCTCGTCGCGCCTCGCTCGGTCCCGGCGAGTCGGTGGTCACGCCCGACGGGCTCTGGCTCGGGGCGGGATGGCTGCGCGTCGCGCGCGCGGCGGCCGAAGACGGCGTGCTGGCCCGCGAGGCGGAACTGGTCGAGGTGCGCGCGGAACTCGCGTCGCTCGACGCCGAGCTCGCCGAACTGCTCGAGCGCCGCGAGGATGCGGTGCGACGCGAGAGCGAGCACGAGACGCGTCGCGAGACCTTGCAGCACGCCGCGAACGATGCCGTCCGCGAACTCGCCCGCGTGCGTTCGGCGCTGGCGGGCGAGCGTCAGAAGCTCGAACAGAACGAGCAGCGCGCGCGACGGCTGGACGAGGAACTCGGCGAGTTGCGCGGCGTGCTCGAGGGTGATCGCGGCGCGCTCGAGGAGGCGGGCGAGCGCCGGGCGGAAGCGCTCGCCGGGCTCGAGGATCTCGAGCAGGAGCGGGAGACGCTGCGCGCGGAGCACGAGACCCTCCGCGCCAACGTGGTCGAGGCGCGGGCGCGCAGCGAGGGCGACCGCTCGGCCGGCCAGGCGCTGGCCATCCGGGTGGAGTCGATGCGCGGCGTTCGCGCCACGACCGAGCAGAACCTGTCGCGACTGCACGGCAGCATCGGCCAGCTGGAGATCCGCGAGCAGTCGCTGAACGCGATGCTCGCGAGCGGCGAGGACGAGGATCCGCTCGTCGCGCTCGAGGCCGGGCTTCAGCAGTCGCTGGCGGCCAGGCTCGGCGCGGAGACCGCCTTCGGCAACGCCCGTGCGGCGCTCGGCGAGGTCGACGCCCGTCTGGGCGAGCACGAGCGCGCACGTCAGCTGCACGAGAAGCGCGCCGCGGAGGTCCGCGAGGCCTTGCAGGAAGCGCGGATGGGCAATCAGGAAGTGCTGGTGCGACTGAAGACACTGGACGAGCAGCTCGTCGAGCACGAGCACGATGCCGAGGCGCTGCTCGCCGGGCTCGATCCCGAGGCGGGGATCACCGGTCATGCGGCCGAGCTCGAGTCCATCGAGCGACGCATCTCGCGGCTCGGCCCGATCAACCTCGCGGCCATCGACGAGCACGCCGAGCAGCTGCAGCGAAAGACTCACCTGGATGCGCAGCACGCGGACGTCATCGAGGCGCTCGAGACCCTGGAGCGGGCGATCGCCAAGATCGACCGGGAGACGCGGGCGCGCTTCAAGGACACCTACGACAAGGTGGACGCGAAATTCCGGGAATTCTTTCCCCGCCTGTTCGGGGGCGGCACGGGTGCCCTCGAGATGACCGGCGACGATCTCCTCACCACCGGCATCGGCGTGGTCGCGCAGCCGCCCGGCAAGCGGGTGAACAACATTCAGCTGCTCTCGGGCGGCGAAAAGGCACTGACCGCGGTCGCGCTGGTGTTCGCCTTCTTCGAGCTCAACCCGTCGCCGTTCTGCATGCTCGACGAGGTCGACGCACCGCTCGACGACGCCAATGTCGGGCGCTTCTGCGCGCTGGTGAGGGAGATGTCCGAGCGTGTACAATTCATCTTCATCACGCACAACAAGGTCACGATGGAGCTGGCCGATCAGCTGATGGGCGTGACGATGAACGAGCCGGGCGTGTCGCGTCTCGTCGCCGTCGACGTGCAGGAAGCGGTACAGCTGGCCGGCGCTTGACGCGCGGCCGTCGCTCCGCGCGTTGCCATCGCCGCGCAGCGTTCCCCGACGGCCACCCGCCCGCTGCTGTCCGCTAATCGCGCAAGTCTGTCCCCGGACACGGTGTCCGGCTTTCGACCCGAACGCGATGTCGCGATCGGGGTTCGACTCCCGGGCCGCCACTCGGGCCATTCGTCACCCGAGGCGTCTCATGGACAATCTCCGCTGGATTCTGATCTTCGCAGGCGTCGCCATTCTCGTGCTGCTCTGGGTGTCGGGCCGCTCCGGCCGGCGCGAGGCGGCCCGGGGCAACGCACCCGATCCGTTGCTTGGCGACGGCACGCTGGGCGAGGGCTTCGGCGACGGCTTCGAGGACGGGTTCGACGATCGATTCGGTGACGGATTCGGGGATGGCCTCGGGTATCAGGACCCGGGCGATGCGGACGACTTCGCGCGGCCGGGTGCGCCAGCCGCCGCCGGCGCGCCGGGGTCGGACGCGCGGAACCCGGCCGGTTCCGGTCTCGACGCCGGCGCGAGCGGGCGAGGTCACGATCGGGGTCACGAACGCCGCCCCGAGCGTGGACAGGGGGCGCTGTCCCGCACCTTCGATTCCCTGTCCGAGCGATTCGGCGGTCAACGCGTGCGAGCGGCGATGCCGACGCACGGCGAGGCGGGCGAGTCGCCGACCGCGCCGGCCGCCGAGACCAAGATCGTGGCCTTGCACGTGGTGGCGCCGGCGGGCGAGATACTGCCGCCCGAGGCGCTACGCGACCTGCTGGAGCGACGCGGCTACCACCACGGCGCGATGAGCATCTACCACTCGCTGTTCGAAGGTACGACCGTGTACTCCGTCGCGCGCATGGTCAAGCCCGGCACCTTCGATCTCGACGACCTGTCGACCTTCGAGACGCCGGGGCTCGCGATGATCCTGCAGCTGCCCGGCCCGGTCGAGCCGGACTTCGCCTTCGAGGTCATGCTCAGGGAGGCGTTCGAGATCGCCGACGAACTCGGTGGTGCCGTGCTGGATGGCAACCGGAGCACGCTCGGGGGGCAGACGCAGCAGCACCTGCGCGAGGAGATCCATCAGTACATGCACCGGCAGAAGTACGACGAGAACGTTGCCTGAGACGTCTACCCCGGGTTCGCCGGCAGACATGCCCGAGGCCGATGCCGCGCCAGCGGTCGTCGCCGCCCCCGCGTCAAAGGAGGCGATAGCGCGAGCCGCCGTCCTGCGCGAGGAGCTGCACGAGCATCTGCACCGCTATCACGTGCTCGATGCGCCGCTGATCGACGACGCGACCTACGACGCCCTGTTTCGCGAACTCGAGACCCTCGAGCAGGCTCACCCCGAGCTCGTCGTACCCGATTCGCCCACACGGCGGGTGGGCGCGCCACCGCTCGACGGCTTCGAGACGGTTCGCCATGCGCAGCCGATGCTCTCGCTCGGCAATGCCTTCTCGGCCGAGGAGATGGCCGAGTTCGATCGACGTACGCGGGAGCGTCTGGAGCGAGAGGAGGGCGAGGGCGTCGTCTACGTCGCCGAGCCCAAGCTCGACGGGCTCGCCGTCAGTCTCCGCTACGAGGATGGCAGGCTCGTTCAGGGCGCGACCCGCGGCGACGGCAGCACGGGCGAGAACATCACGCAGAACCTGCTGACGATCAACATGATCCCGCAGCGGCTGCGCGTCGCGAGCGGCAAGCCACCCGCCGTGCTCGAGGCCCGTGGCGAGGTGTTCATGACGCACGCCGCGTTCGCCGCGTTGAACGAGCGCATGACCGAGTCCGGGCTGCCGACCTTCGTCAACCCGCGCAATGCCGCGGCCGGTAGCCTCCGCCAGCTCGACTCGACCAGGACCGCCGAGCGAAAGCTGTCGATCCATTGCTACGGGCTCGGCGAGCTCGTCGGCGAGGCCCCACCCGCGACCCAGTTCGAGACGCTCGCCTACCTCGCCGAACTCGGGCTCCCGACCAACGCCGAGACGTGCCGCTGCGACGGTATCGAGGCCACCGACGCCTTCTACCGGGCGCTCGGCGACCGTCGCGCCGCGTTGGGCTACGACATCGACGGCGTGGTCGTGAAGGTCGACTCGCTCGCCGAGCAGCGCGAGCTCGGCACCCGCGCGCGCGCGCCCCGCTGGGCCATCGCCCGCAAGTTCCCCGCCGAGGAGGTCGAGACGGTGCTCGAGGACGTCGAGTTCCAGGTCGGGCGCACCGGTGCGCTGACGCCCGTCGCCTGGCTTGCCCCCGTGTTCGTCGGCGGCGTCACGGTGAGTCGGGCCACCCTGCACAACATGGACGAGATCGCCCGCAAGGACATCCTGATCGGCGACACCGTGATCGTCCGCCGCGCGGGCGACGTGATCCCCGAGGTCGCGCGGTCCGTCCTCGAGAAGCGCCCGACCGCGGCACGCGCGGTCGTCCTGCCCGAGCACTGCCCGGTCTGTGGCGCGCACGTGGACCGGATCGGCGACGAGGTCAAGGCGCGCTGCACCGCCGGCCTCGCCTGCGCCGCCCAGCGCAAGGAGGCACTACGGCACTTCGCGATGCGCCGTGCGATGGACATCGACGGGCTCGGCGACAAGCTCGTCGAGCAGCTGGCCGACGCCGACATGGTCACGACCCCCGCCGACCTCTACACCCTGACCGCCGAGCAGATCGTCGCGCTGCCCCGCATGGGCGAGAAGTCGGCGGCGAACCTCGTCGCCGCGATCTCGACCTCGCGCGAGACGACGCTCGGGCGCTTCCTCTTCGCCCTCGGCATCCGCGATATCGGCGAAAGCGGCGCGGCGCTTCTCGCCACCCGCCTCGGTTCCCTCGACGCCGTCATGGCGGCCGACGCCGCCGCCCTCGAGGCGATCGACGACATCGGCCCGATCGCCGCTCGCCGCGTCGTCGAGTTCTTCGCCGATGCCGGCAACCGCGCCGTCGTCGAGGCGCTGCTTGCCGCGGGCGTGACCTTCCCCGAGGAGCAGATCGACGCGGTCGAGCCCTTGCTCGCCAGGCGTACCTACGTGCTCACGGGTTCGCTCGAGAGCCTGACACGGGACGAGGCGAAGGATCGACTGCACCGGCTCGGCGCGAAGGTGACCGGTAGCGTCTCGAAGAAGACGACGGCGGTGTTCGCGGGCGAGGCGCCCGGGTCGAAGGTGACGAAGGCGGAGGCGCTGGGGGTGCCGGTGCTGGACGAGGCGGCGCTGGTGCGGTTGATCGAGATGCCGGCCGCGGTGCTGGCAGAGGAAGCGTCGGCGAAGGATGCCGCCGCACCGCTCGCGACGGCGGAGGCCGAACCGGAGTAGGGGTACGAGTGCGGCGGCGTGGCGTCCATGCCGGGCCTACTTGCAGCTCGTCCACGTCCACCATTCCCTTGTTCGCACGGTCGTTCGCCGATGCGGACGGCTGGCTTCGGTCGGCGCTTCGCGATGGACGACCTGATCGAGGCGCGAGAGGGGGTCGACGAGGTCGTCGCATCCCTCCTGCGTCCGCTGATCGATACCGAACTCTCGGTGGTGTTCCACGACCTGACGACGATTCGCGCCGAGGGACTCTCCGCGCAGGACGGCGACGTACGGCGCCACGGAGTATCGAAGGATGACCAACTATCCTGACGCAGGGGGAAGGCCATCCGCCTACGCGCAAACCTTCTCACTATCAAGCGACGTCCGCCGAAGCGTTTCTCCGCCTTGTCGATACCCTACCGGACGCCTAAGCAGCTGACTCGCTTTCGATGTCCCAACTCGGAAAGACCAGCACGGCTGGGTGACAACGAAGCGCGCGCGCAAGTGTTTTCGCGCGATCAACGCCCAGGTTGACTCTTCCGTTTTCGAGAGCTGAGATTGTGGACTGCGGAATTCCCGAGCGCTCTGCTAACTCGTTTTGACTCAGTCCTGCAAACTCGCGCATTATTCTTATCGAGTCTGCTGGCGATAGATCTGCCAGCTTGGGAATCGGTTCGAATTCTTTGCTGTTCATAATTATTTCTTTCTATAGTCATGCGCCGTCAGTTCGACTACTAGCACCTGCACTTCTTCTCGCTCGATACTGTTATGTTAAGTCGTGAGGATCGATGCCCTTCCCATTCGCCGCGCAGCGGCTCACACTGACGCCGTTCTTGGATTGCGTCAAGTGGTACATCCCGCGGAACCACTGCGTGAAAGGGAGCCGGGTGCGATGGAGGATGGTCCCTGCGGTCGCCGACGCCTGGTGATGGCAGGAGGAGCACTCGTGGAAACGCGGACGGGAGCGGAGGCGATGGCCCTTAGCATGACCGCACATCGGACTGACGAAGCCGTTCGGCCAGCGCAGCGCCTCGAGAGCGGCGAGGCATTGTGACTCGGTGCCGTACGCCTCGAGGAAGGCCGGCTCGCTCAAGCCCTTCTGGAATTGAATCGCGTTGCGCGCCATGCTGGGTTCCGCCAAGTCGCTGATATGACTGGCTAATTATGCAGCTATTCAAACGCCTGAGTCAGGTGCGAAATCAAGATCCGTCTTGAGCTTTTGCGTATTCAACCGTCGCTTCGAGGATTTCATCCGGGCTTCGGATGAATAGAGAAACAGGTCGATCACTCTCCGATCTCGTTTCCTATCCTCTTTTTTAGTTGTTCTGGAGTGACCGCTGTCGAAGGATCAGCTCGATACGCGGCGAGTCTGCGCTCAAGCTCTTCACCGAGTTCTTTATCTATCGGCACAGCTTCGGCGCTCGATACAGCCTCTTCCCACAACTCGTTGATCAGATCGACCTTCTCCGGAACGCCAAGGCCGTTCATCTTAGTCGCTGCACCCATCTCTATATATTTCCATCAAAGCTTCACCTGATCATACCAGCTGGGCTTGCCATTTCGGCTCGTCGTGGCGCTTCGCGATAGAGTCGCAAGATTTCGTTAGGCAGACCGAACTAGTAGTAACCCAAGCCAGCGCCAGCCCTAATATTCCGATTCGGCGTACCATTGGAAATACGTGACTCGTGCTGTCGACCCGATAGTACGACGTTCTCGCCGACGGCTGGTCGACGCAAACTGCCCGCGAGTCGCACAGTAAGCGCGTCGACGGTTCCCGTTGGAGGTTGGACTCACCTCCTTATACACAACTCGCTTGGCCGATCAGACTTGACCTTCACCGTTCCTGTGCTACGTCCTGTTGCCAAGTATCCGGCAGCATCGGCACGTGGAACGACTCGGCGACGAACTGGCAACGATCGATCTCGGCGACAAGCGCCTGAACGCGCGAGCACTCCTGCTCGCCGAACGCATGGCGGCCGCCCCGACCAAGAGCATTCCGACGGCCTGCCACGGCTGGGCCGAGACACAGGCCGCCTACCGCCTCCTCGATACCGAGGGCATCGACGCCTGGTCGGTCCTCGATCCTCATATCCGCTGCACCGAGCAGCGCATGCGCGCCTGCCCGATCGTGCTGTGCCTGCAGGACACCACATCCCAGCGCTGTGGCGTTTCCTCGCCCTTCCCATTCCGGGACGGGACTTCGAGGATTCACCGTCATGCGCAGCGAAGACCAGAACCGTTTCGATCGACAGTATCAGAAGCATCTCACGGCGCTCAAGCTACACAACCTCGCCGACTCGACGTGCGACGCATACGCCCGCGCCGTGCGCCGCGTCGCCGCCGCTTTTGATCGATGCCCCGACGAGATTTCCGACGAGCAGTACCACCAGCACTTTCTCTCCCTGATCGATTCGCACTCCTGGAGTACCGTCCGGCTCGACCTGGCCGGGCTGACGTTCTTCTTCCGACACACGCTTCAGCAGCCCTGGCAGGGCGCGAAGATCGTGCGCCCGAAGGCCGTTCGCTCCTTGCCCGACGTCATCAGCTACCCGCAGGTGGCCGCTCTGATCAACGCGGCCCGCGAGCATCGCTACCAGGCTTTCTTTCTCTGCGCCTACAGCATGGGCCTTCGATTGAACGAGGCCCTCTCGCTCGAAGTCCAGGACATCGACGCCGAACAACTTCGGGTCCACGTCCGGCTCGGCAAGGGCAAGAAGGATCGTTACGTGATCCTGCCTCAGTTGACGCTCACCACGCTTCGCCGTTACTGGCGGACTCACCGTCATCCGCGCCTGCTGTTCCCCGCCGGGTACTGCACCCAGGAGCGATTCCGCGCCACCGGCCCGATGAGCAAGAGCGGCGTGCAACGCTCGATCAAGCTCGTCGCCCGGGATGCCGGCATCCGCACGCGCATCTCTCCCCACACCCTGCGGCACGCCTACGCCACCCATCTGCTCGAGCGCGGTCTGAGCCTCCAGCATATCCAGCGTCAGCTCGGGCACGGCTCCATCCACACGACGCTGATCTACACGCGCCTGACCGAGCCGGCCACCCAGAACGCCGCGGCGTTGATCAACACCCTGATCGACGAGCTCCCGGTCACCCTCGATGCGAGGGAATGAGCGTGCCCTCCCTCGTCGATACTCTCGAGCGCTACGCGACGCCGTTCCTGAAAACGTACGGACACCGTCTCGGCGACGGCCACCGCCACGCGTTCTCGGCGATGCGTCGCTGCCGCACGGCGCACTATGGGCAGCTCTCCTGGCAGTGCCCGTCATGCGAGCACACTCGCACGGTGTTCCGCTCCTGCGGGCACCGCAGCTGCCCCCGTTGTCAGAACCACGACAACACGCGTTGGCTCGAGCGCCAGCAGGCCAAGCTCCTGCCGGTCGGCTACTACCTGGTGACGTTCACCTTGCCGGCCGAGTGTCGGGCGCTCGCCTGGCACAACCCCGAGTTGCTCTACGGACTGCTATTCGACGGCGCGGTCGGCACCTGCCGCGACTTCGCCCGTCGCGACAAGCACCTGCAGGGCGAGATCGGCCTGAGCGCGGTGCTCCACACCCAGACGCGGCGCCTCGACTACCATCCGCACGTCCACGTGATCATTCCCGGCGGTGCCATCGATGCGCGGGGGCGGTGCTGGCGAACGCCGAAGGGACGCTACCTGTTCTCGCACAAGGCGCTCGCGACGGTCTTCCGCGCCCGGGTGCTCGAGGGCTTGAGAGCCGCCGGCCTCGCGCCGGCGACACCGCTGCCGAAGCGCTGGGTCGTGGACTGCCGTCACGTCGGCACCGGGGAGCCGGCGCTGAAGTACCTGTCGCGCTATCTGTATCGCGGCGTCATCGGCGACGAGCAGCTTGTCGCCGACGACGGCGACTCGGTGACCTTCGCCTACCGAGACGGCAAGAGCGGCAAGCGGATGACCCGCACCGTCAG
>ENA-ORXT01006521-ORXT01006521.1-marine-metagenome-genome-assembly--contig:-NODE-6521-length-10808-cov-11.606374_pt1 | contig 10808 bp, 8 predicted proteins | sample MGYA00237868_ERZ511482 | MGnify/ENA metagenome assembly ERZ511482
GAATGTGTCACGAAACCTTTGCCCGAATTGGTAGAATATTTTGATACAGAAAAAAAGGTCCGAGGGGAAATCGTTATCGTCGTTGAAGGGAAAGCTATCGTTAAAAAGAAAAAAAAGGATAAGTACAAGTAACACCGAAGCTCCTGCCTCGGTATTCATGTTGTCACCGAAGCGGGAGCTTCGGTAGTACGAAATGAGCCTCTTCCAAAAAATAAATTTTTCGAAAAAGGCTCATCTTTTAATTTAGAGAAAATATATAATAGAGGGGTCTTTTAGTTCAAAACAAATCTTTTACTCACCACACCTTCTGCTGTTTTTATTTTTACAAAATAAATTCCAGCGCTCCAATCTTTCGTATTTAATTCAATTCGGGAATCATTAATATCTTTTTCCAATAAAGTCTGTCCAACGTTATTAAAAATTTCTAAACGCTCTCCTTCCAAATCAGAAATATTTATCACCACTTTTTCAGTTGCAGGATTTGGGAAAAGGTCAATTTTCTGAGCTAGTTCAGAATTATTAATATTCGTTGTTTCTGTTTCTACTTTTGCAAAAACAAGTGTGGAAGGTGTATTTTCTAAATTAATATCTAAAATATTTCCTTCCGCATCAATCATTTTCACTCCATTAACTGAAACGATAAAATGAGCATCTCCATCATCAATCCGACCGTCAATAATATCCGAATTAATGATATAAACGACCTCGCCAATTTTTCCAAATCCATCTACTGCATTGCCATCAATTCGAGTAATTCCTAAATCCAATTGCTCTTCCGCATATTGATTATTTGGCAGCCAATAAACCTCATTCGACGGACCAAAAAATGAATTATCATAATAAGCTACACTAATCGAATCCTCATAAACTAAATCACTTGAATAGCCTAAATACAAAGCTAAACCATAAATATCTTCTGCTGGTAAAGCCTGATTTCCTATTTTTAGATGCGCCGTAATTTGAATATTGGCTGACAAGGTATCTGGATTAATGTAAATCGTATCTTGATCAAAATCAATATAAATCAATGGTGCACTTGCCTCAGCTGTTGGATTTGGAGCATCCATTGGAGTATAATTTGTAGTAATCGCCAACGCATCATCATTATCAATAAGTCCATTTCCATCACAATCCAAATGTTTGTAATTCACTCCTTCCATTGTCTCTTGCGGCCAATCAGGCGACAATTGTCCAACCCATTCGATCGTCGCATTTGGTCGTGCAGGTCCCGACAATCCATTCCCAACTCCTAAATCTAATAAGTCATAAAAATTAGCTTCTCCATCCTTATTGGCATCTCCAGGAAATACACAATCGGTCAAATTACAAATATCACCCAAACTTCCCACAATCACATCTGCACAAAATGTACTAAAACATCCTTGATCATTCCAAACGTTCTGACACACATTATAAACTCCATCTGTTGCATAAAAATAATCCAAAGAGGCACTTGCATTAGGAGAAATACCTCCATCTCCAAAGTCCCAAGAAACATCTGTATAATCTCCACTTGCTTCATTAGAAAATGTAATTCCTCCAGTTCCCGGAATCGGCCCGTCATATACTTCGTAAGTAAAGTAAGCATCACAAGTGACTACATTTTCTTTCGCTTTGAGTTGACACACAGTCACTCCAAACAAAAAAATCAGCGCTATTTTTATATTCAAATACTTCATTTCTTCAGGTGATTTTAGTGTTGACGTTTTTAGATAAATCTTATGGTCAAGTTAAAATTGAAATAAAAAAAAGACCACAGGAAGTATTGTTTTTTAATTTTGGCTTGACCTAAAACACGAGATTTTATCTAAAAACCAAAACTGGAAATCTTCCACCTTACAATAATGACTAAAAAAATGGGTTAAAAAAAGTACAGAATATTGATTTTGTACATTCAGTTACATTCTTACAAAAAACATAACTAATTGATAATCAATATTTTATCTTTACGGTATGACAAAATAAAATTTAATTAATTTACATTTTATGTATAAAAATAATCAAAAATTAGATACTTACTCTTATGATTAGCCAAAAGCTTTTAGTGCTGCTTCAAAACTTTTCAAAACCTGAACTTAGAGTTTTTTACAAATTCCTACAATCTTCTTTTCATAATGAAAATCAAGACTTGGTGAAACTATTTAAAATAATCGAAACTCAATTTCAAAAATCAAATAGTAATCACAAAGAAAACTCTCATTTTGAAAAGAAAATTGTTTGGGAAAAAATAAGAGGAAGCACCCCATTCTTAGATGAACAAATGAGGCGAATCTGTTCTGACCTAACTAAAAAAGCGTATCAATTTTTGGCATATAATGAATTCAAAAAAAATCCGATGGATGAATTCATTTATTTACTACCTACTATCAATACGCCAAGTCTTAATAAACATTTTGTAGGAGCAACTCGTCAAGCTGATTTTCTTCAAAAAAAATCAACTTTAAAAAACGCAAATTATCATTTCTCAAAATTTAATATCGAATATCAAAAATATCGAAATCAAGAAATCAACACGACGAAATTACCTGACTTTGGAAATTTAGAAAAAGCTGATTACCACCTCGACGCTTTTTATATTTTTAATAAATTAAAAATCAAATTAATACGTTGGTTTCACACCTACACCGACGAATGACGGAGTTTTACATTTTACATTTTTTTCAATTCACTCATTCATTCATTCACTCAACAATCCACATCGCTGCATTTTGGCTGTTGCTTCCGCCGATGGCATTGACGGCAGCCTGATAATTTTCGGCATTGAGCGACTGTTCTTCACCCGGATATAGAAATCTGAGGGGCAACATATCGTTATTTCCATTGCCACAGGCAGCATCTAAAAATGGAATGCCGTCAAAAGAATTTCCACTCAACGCATACCATCTTCGCACCTCGAAATAGGGTTCTAAGCCGTGAAAAAACAAGGCAATCCATTTTTGTTGCCATATATCGGTGACTTCATCATACGCCACGCCTGAATTGTTGTAAAAATCCTCAAAATCTGTCCAATCAAAAGGCGTCAAATCTACCTGATGATATTCCATAGAAGCTGCGATGCCTGCCTTATAGTGGGTTTCGATGTCCGAATTAATCCAACCATTTGCGGCAGCTTCGGCAAGTGTCAATTCTACTTCGGCGTAGGTCATAATGATACCTTGCGCCATAGGCAGCCCCAAATCATCTGCCGAAACAAAGTCGGGATAATTATAATATTGTGAGCCAATACGCGAACCCGTCAGCGAATCGCAAGTGCCTGTTCCGTTGACATCGCCCGTAAATAAGGCAGCACTGTAGGTCGAATAATCATCATTGTCCGGTCGTGCGTAGCGCATCAAACGCGGATCATCAAACGAGGTCAAAATATCGCGAGCGGTTTTGCTGAAAGCCACTGCGTCAAAATCACCTATCTTCAATGGTACAACGGGAAATTCATTGGGCGCACTGCCCGTATAAGTCAGCGCAACATTATCGGCATTGCTCGAAATGTAATTGCCACTATTAAATATTTCAGCAAATTGTCCGGCAACATTATCTATTTTATCACCCGCAGACATCAATAATCTCAACCTCAATGAGTTGGCAAATTTCTGCCATTGTGCAGCCTCGCCATCCAACAAAATGTCGCCCAAAATATCGCCATTATCAGAGGTCAATAAACCTTCGGCACGTTCCAATTCTGACAATAAGTCCGTATAAATAAAAGATTGTGCATCATAAGCCGGCGTGAAATTCAAGTCCGCCCCGGCGGTGGCTTCGCTGTAAGGAATGTTTCCGTAAGCATTCGTGAGGTTTTGAAAAATCCAAGCGCGTAGTGTGATTGCGACACCTTCTAATACCTCATTGTCGTTGGCGATGGCGATATTTTCCAATGTTTTTACATTGCTAAGGCTTTCGTACCAAGCCGCCCAGTATGTCGGAAAGGCATTCCATACGTAAGAATCTACTTCGAGTCGAAGGGTTTTGCCATTGATTTGAGCGGCAATATTTCCGACCAAATAGGAAGCGTCCACACTCGCATTTACGCTTTGTCGAATCGCACCGGGCAGTACGACATCAGCCGTTACAGAAGTGGGTTCGTTGGGATTGGTGTTGAGTGTTTCAAATTTTCCGCAAGACGAAAAAATAAGCGTCAGGAAAATAAAATAACATAATATATTTTTAAAATAGCTCATCTATTTATATTTTTTTTTGATAAATAACGCGAATGAAATAAACCACTAAGCGCACTAAGGACACGAAAATCGAACTAACGCAGAGAAAACTAAGAACTTTATAAACTACTGATGATAAAACGTTTAGTCTATCTTAGTTTACTTTTACGTTCGTTAAGTTTTAGTGTTCTTCGTGTCCTTAGTGGTTCAGTCCTAAAACCCAATATTTACAGAAAATCCGAAGCTTCGGGCGGAGAAAATTTGCTGGCTTTCGTAGCCGGGAATGAATAGTCCGTTTCTGACAGAAAAGGTTTCAGGGTCGATGGTGGGTACTTTGGAGAATAGGAACAAGTTGCGTCCGACCAAGGCGATTCTGACATTTTGGAGACCTGCGTTGGAGATTAATTTTTCAGGTAAATTGTACCCTACACTCACCTCGCGCAACTTAAACCAAGTGGCATCGTAGGTAGAAGCTTCGATGTTGTCGCGTCTAAATCCGTTGCCGTAGTATTGGTAAAAATAGCCGACATATCCGACACCGCCGGGCTGTACGGAGACATCGTTTGGCGAAGTTTCGGTGTCGTAATCAATAATGCCGTCTTCGTTGAGGTCTTCCCATTTCAAACCGGGACCGACCACGCCTGTACCCATTTGGTCGAGGGTGTAAACCGGGTCGCCGGCAGCATCGTAAGTGACGGTGTAGGTTTCGCGTCCGTCGAGGGTGCTAATGGCTAAATTTGGGTCATCGTTGTGTGTGATTGCGCCGCCGGTAGCGTATAATGCGTGTGAACGTACATAGATTTTTCCGCCAATTTGACCGTCAATTAGTGCGGTGAAGTTCCAATCTCCGAGTGTGAGTTCATTCATCAAACCTACTCTCAAATCGGGTTGATATGAACCTGCAGAGACTTTATCTTCTGTCATCATTGCGATACCGTCTAAGTGAATGATTTCGTTGGTTTCAGGATGTCTTTCAAATCCTAAACCGTATAATTGTCCGAATAATTCGCCTTCTTCTGCCACAAATTCCAATCCGGCTGTACCGCCGTCATTGGGGTACATACTTGAAACGATGGAGTATCTGCCACTTGTAATCACATCGGGTAGCGATTCGACTACGGCACGGTTGCGACCTACATTTAAGGTGACATCCCATATCGCATTTTTTCTTTTGATAGGTGTTCCGCTTACAAATAACTCGATGCCTTGATTTCTGATAGAACCGCCATTGGTCAATAGGAAATCGTAACCACTCGTATTGGCAGTCGGTAATTCGATGACCTGATTGAAACTTTCCATGTTATAATAGGTGGCATCCAATCGAAGTCTGTTGTTCCACAATCGAACATCTGCACCTATCTCGAATGCGCGCGTTCTTTCATTCGTCAAATTCGGGTCAACAAGCGTATTGTTTGTACTGAAAACGGTGTTTGTACCAAAAGATGCTTCGGGCGTAAAAGTCGTTCCGAAGCCTTAAGGTGGTGCGCCATTGCCGACTTCTGCGTAATTGGCTCTTAGTTTCAAAAAGGAAATCGGCGTGTTGGCTTTTAAATCAACCATTTCGGAAATGAGAAGACCCATAGAAACGGAAGGGTAAGCAAATGAGAAGTTGGAGTTGTCAATGCCTACAATTGGGTTGACCAATGTACTTGACCAATCATTTCTCACCGATACATCTACATAGAGGAAATCTTTGTAAGATAAGGTCGCCAAACCGAATAAACTGTTGATACCCGTTGTCGTTTTTTGTGATTCTACCTGAACGCCTGCACGTGCATTGGTCAGCGTGTAAATACTTTCATCGGGTCCGTGTAGTTTTAATTGTGGGTTATTTGCCGCTAAAAAATTAGCATTTTGTCGCATGATATTACCACCCAATTTGAGGTCGAATTTGAAGTCAGTATCTTGTCGTGCATTCGTGTAAGAAAGCAATGCTTCGGAGTTGGTTTCTGTAAATGAAATTTCGTCTTCGCGGTAGCTACCAAACAAGACGGCTTTGGTAGAAGGGGCGCGGCGGTAGTGGCGTTCTTCGTTGAGTACATCTGCGCCGTGTCGGAGTCGCAAAGACAATGCGGGCGTAAATTGGTAGTTCAATCGAACATTTCCAATCAATCTATCGCTTCTAAATGAGTTGGTATTTTCATTGACGATGAGCCAGGGATTATTGACCCAAAGGTTTTCGACATAGCGTTGTTGAACGCCCTCTTGACCGGGTTCCCAGTAGTTTTTGAGTTCGTCTGTATGTACATTTCGCGGATACCACAACCAACCGTATTGAATACTGGAAGATTCGTCGTAACCTGCATTGGGTACATTGTCGGAGCCGGAACTGACGAACATACCGTTGGCGCGAATGGTCAATTTACCGTCCAGTAATTCTTTTCCGACGCTGGTTTGAAAGGTATTTCTACGCAAGTCCGAATTGGGTACAATACTCTCTTTATCAAGTCGGGTAAATGAAAATCGAAGGTCGCTATCTGCGCCCCTGTGATTGATAGCGACATTGTTGATAAATGAAGTTCCTGTTCTGTAAAAATCTCTGATATTGTTGGGCGAAGAAGTCCACGGCGCAGGTTGTCCGTCAGAGTTGAATTGAATGATATTTTGTCCCTGGTCGAGTCTTGGTTCCCAGTTTTCGCCATACGCTTCCCAGTAATCAATGCCGCCTGTACCGCGATAATTGGAGCCATTGAGGTAGGAGTATTTTCCGAAGCCACCAAAACCGTATTCGTTCTGATAATCAGGCATTTTCAAAATGGTTTCAAAGGTGGTCGTGTTGTTGAGTTCTACGCCCCAGCCCTGCGCTCCTGCGCCTGTTTTGGTTTCAATCAAAATAACACCGTCGGCAGCTCTCGCGCCATATAAAGCCGAAGCTGCGGGTCCTTTCAAGACATTAATCGAAGCGATGTCGTCGGGATTTACAATTTGTGCAGCATTACCGAAGTCAATGGTGGATGAGCCATTCAGCCCGTCATCAAAACTGTATAAATCGTTGGTGATGGGCATTCCATTGACGACAAAAAGCGGTTGGTTGTTTCCCAAAAGAGAGGCTGCCCCGCGTATATTGACATTGGCGGAAGCGGTCGGTCCTGACGAGCTGCCTGTGATATATACACCCGCAACTTTTCCTGCCAGCGCATTGGTGACGTTGGTGGGTTTGACGTTGGAGATACTTTTCGCACCCAATTTCTGAACAGAATAGCCCAATGCCTTTTCATCTCGCTTGATGCCGAGTGCCGATACAATGACTTCGGAGAGGTCAAGACCGCTATTCAAAGTCACGTCAATCGTTGAGGTGTTTTCTATCGAAACTTTTTGGTCGGTATATCCAACGTAGGAAACAATCAATGTTTTAGTATCTTCAGATACTTTTAGTTGAAACTTTCCCTCCACGTCAGTGGTCGTTCCAACTGTTGTACCTTCTACGAAAACATTTGCCCCGATGACCTCAAAGCCTGTTTCATCCAAAATTGTTCCCGTAATGGTGCGATTTTGGGCGGAAATTGTGAGTGAGCATAGCAGTAAAGTAATTAAAGTTAGCGTTCCTTTAAAAACATGTGAGTATAGTATATTTATAGTATAATTTTTATGGTAAGATTTTTAAGACATGCAAAGGTACGGAAAATAGTTTGTATAGAAACTATTTTTGGGTTTTGAGGCTGATTTTGCTGTGGATGTGGTGGGAAGGATGTGGTGGTTTTAAAATGTAAATTTTGTGGGGTGGGAGGTAGTTGGGTTTTGATTTGCTTCATGCTCTTAACGGCATTATATGTGCAGTAGCTTCGTGGGTTATTCCTGTGTGTATTTTATTTTGTCCAGTTTTTCTTCTTCTAATTTCAGAAGCAATTGAGTAGGAATTTCATATTTTACTTTGGAAGTTGTTGATTGCGAATCTCCTTTTTCTATTATTATTTTCATATCCTTTGTAAGAATACAAGAATTTAAATTGACATTTGAAATAAGTGCTTCATTCACTGAATTTCTATTTGATTCCTTTCCGCCAACATGATAAAAATGTTCTTTTGTTGTGATAAAAGAATCACTCCAAATTGAAAAAATGTAATCGTTAGTTCTATATTTATTGCTTAGCCAAGTAGATAGCATATATTTTGCTTTTGAATCAACAAGTCCATTATTCAATTCAATCTCTTCTTTCTCTGACCATGAATCAAAATAATCAACATGTCTTCCAATATAAGGAGGGTCTGAATAAACTAAATCGGATGCTTTAATTTCAGCCAATGTGGTTTTAAAATCTTGGTGCTTAAAAGTGAAATCACCTAAGTCAATGATTTGCGAAACATTTTTAACTTGGTTGGTTATTTTAGTGACCAATGCTTGTGCAAAACGATTAGGTTTTTTACAAAAAGAAACGTTGTAACCGCCTTTTCTATTGAATCTCATCATTGCGTTAAAGCATGAGCGACTTAAAAAAAGAAAGTCCAAAGAATCTCCTTTTTCGTTAAATCTCTCTTACGTCATAATAATATTCTCCTTCGGATTTAAGTAGTTTTTTACCTTCCTCGGTTAAGAAATTTTTGACCTTTGCACTTGTTATTTCTTTGTTTTTTATTCCATTATAAAACTTAATTAAGTGTGGGTTGCTATCACACATCAAAGCTTTTTTAGGGCGGATATTAAATCCGACTACTCCCGTTCCCATAAATGGTTCTACCCACCTGTCATAATCAACATCTTGAGCATTAGAGGCAATCCATTCTACTAATTTAGTTTTAATTCCTTGCGATTTTATAGGTGGTACTATTGGCATTATTTCTTATTTTTTCTTTTTGGCTTAGGAAAATTGATTAATGAAACGTCCATTCCCTTAAATTCAAGGAATTCGGATAGCCGAGAATATACATTTATTTTGTTCCTGATACTAATATACTGACCACTGGATTTGTCAAAGAACCTACTTTTTTAGGAAGAGAATTACAAATTGCACAATAGGTGATTTTCATACAGCGAGCGCAGAGAACTGATAATCAAACATCTCTGCATACTTCGCGTTCTCTGCATGAGGTAATTTGTACAATTTTTCATACACACATTCTCACTCTAAAGCAGTATAATATGATTCCAATTTCCTATCTTTGAAGAATGGTATCTATTCAAAGCAAACAGCCCGACAACTCGAAGTCTATAAAAAAAGAGTCAATAAGTATATTTGACATTTTTAAAATTGGGGTAGGACCTTCAAGTTCGCATACTTTGGGTCCTTGGAATGCGGCATTGGTTTTTATCGAAAAAATTAATATAGAAAATTTGGAACAGGTTCAAATCCATCTTTACGGCTCATTATCAAAGACGGGTATAGGACATGCTACCGACAAGGCTGTCATATTAGGACTGATGGGATACCACCCAAAGACGGTAAATACAGACCTTATCGATCAAATTGTCCGGCAAGTCATCGAATCAAGTAGAATAGAAATCAAGTCAAAAAAAATTCACTTTGACTATGCTAAAGATATTATCTTTGAAAGAACAGAACATCCACTCCATCCTAATACAATAAAATTTAAGTCAATTGCAAATGGAATAGTATATGAACAAATATTTGCTTCTGTAGGCGGTGGTTTTATTGAAAGTGAACTGTTTGATGAAGGATTGATACCGCAAAGAACCCTACCTTTCCCGATTGATAGTGGGACAGATATTTTGAGATATACAGATGAAAACAATTGTAATATTTCTGATATTGTTTATAAAAACGAACTTTCTATGCGAACGGAAGAAGCCATAGACAACGATATCGAATCATTAATAGACGTGATATTGGAATCAATATACGTGGGTTGTTGTACCGATGGAGTTTTGCCCGGCGGACTAAACGTTTCGCGAAGAGCCAAAAAAATCTCCGATAAACTCACAGGTAGTGCCAAATGTAATTCGAGAGACGAATGGACAGATATAATAAAGATGGTTCCAAAGGACTTTAACTCTATCAACAAATGGATAAGTTGTTTTGCCCTTGCTGTAAATGAGCAAAACGCCGCTATGGGGCGCATAGTAACCTCACCGACCAATGGAGCAGCAGGAGTCATTCCCGCTGTAATGATGTATTATTTTCTATTTTGTGATTATAAGGGAAAAGACTACATCAAGAAGTTCCTTTTTACCGCAGGTGAAATAGGTTGTTTATTTAAAAAAGGAGCAACGATATCTGCTGCCGTCGGTGGGTGTCAGGCAGAAATAGGCGTATCATCGGCTATGGCAGCCGGAGCATTGACAGAAATACTGGGCGGAACACCCGAACAATGCCTAATGGCAGCCGAAATAGCAATGGAACACCACTTGGGTCTGACCTGCGACCCCATAAAAGGATTGGTGCAAGTGCCTTGTATTGAGAGGAATGCAATGGGTGCAGCAAAAGCAATAACTGCCGCAAATTTGGCCCTCGAAAGTGATGCCAAGAAAGCCATTGTCAACATTGATACAGTCATCAAAACCATGTGGGATGTCGCTCAAGATATGAATACTAAATACAAAGAAACATCAGAAGGTGGACTAGCAATTAATCTACCCGTCATCAATCCTAACTGTTAGCGAACAAAAGATAGATAATAAACAATAGACTTAGTACACTGTTTTATAAATTTATTTACATTTTTTGACGTTTATTTTGAAATGAATCGAATCAAAAATGACGCG
>ENA-ORXT01006524-ORXT01006524.1-marine-metagenome-genome-assembly--contig:-NODE-6524-length-10805-cov-3.139728_pt1 | contig 10805 bp, 9 predicted proteins | sample MGYA00237868_ERZ511482 | MGnify/ENA metagenome assembly ERZ511482
GGTCCAGCATGTCGGGATGGTGGTGCAGCATATGCGCGAGCTGGCTGCCCTGCTGGCAGGTGTTCAGCCCCGTGCCGGTCGCCTCGAACCGGGCGCGCTCGCCGTCCTGTCCGGTCAGTCGTGTCACGGTGGGCGCGGCGCGGGCGTCGAGCCACAGCCACGCATCGCAGACCGGCGCGTCACCGGCCCCGACCAGCCACGTCCCGTCCCCCTGGCCCGTCACGCCGACCGCCGCCGTCCGCCGCGCGAGGTCGTCGACCGCCTCGCCCAGCCCGCGCAGGGCCGCCGCGCAATCGGTCCATGTGCGGGCCATGTTCTGCGTCGCCGCCCCGCCCGCGCCCATCTCGTAGGAATTGCGCACCGAAGCGACGCCGATCTGGCGACCCGCGACATCGAAGGCCACCGCCTTGATGACGGACGTGCCCGCGTCGATCCCGACGATGAGATCCGACGAGCCGGTCATGCCCGCCGCGACCCGCCGGACAGGATGCGGGTCGGAGAATTCTGCCGGATCGATGTCATCTGCCCATGGCTTCCATGCTGTGCCGCGCCTTTTGCTCGCACGATGACTAGCATGAAATTCCTGCGCGTGTGAATTATTTTGCAGACACCGCATTTTTTTTCAATTAACGCTTGCCGGGTCGGAAAGCACCCGTCATGTTCCGATGTGACCCGGTTTGCGGAATGGCCGGACGGATCACGCGAATCGGACGGGTGGTTCCGGTCATCAAGGGGAGGCGACTTGCGCAATGGCCATGATTGGCACGAAACCCGCCGGGCGACCCGGCACGCGGCGCATGGTCATCGCTGCGATGGTGGTGGCGGTCGTGGCCGCCATCGCCCTCGACACGACCGTCGTGCGGATCGGGTCGACCGACGACCTGCGACAGCAGGCATTCGACCCCGATGCGTTCGGACGGACCGAATTTCCCCGCATCCGCGGCGTCGTGCTCGATCGCGCACCCGATGCCCCGACCCTCGCCGCCGAACTCGCGGCCGACAAGAAAGCCGCCATCGCCGCCCATGGCACGATGGCCGGGGCGTTTCCCGTCATGCCGGTCCGGTTCACCGGGGTCGCGGGGACGGGGCGGTCCGGCATCTTCACCGTCGACGTGCCCGACATGCCCGACGGCATGACCGTGCGCGTCCAGACCGGCCCGGCGATCAACGGCACCGAACTGCGCGACGTTCCCGGCGATATCAGCTTCGGGGCCTTCACCAACCAGATCGAGTATCAGGACGCGGGCGCGGGCATCAACCGCGCGATGGCCGCCGAGGTGCTGTCCGGTATCGACCGCGACGCGCTGACCGGCAAGACCATCTCGGCGACGGGCGTGTTCACGATGATCAACCCCAAGAGCTGGCTGGTGACACCGGTATCGCTGGAGGTCCGGTAATGGCCGACGGGTCGGGCCGGAGCGGCACCGGCGGGGTCGTCCTCGCCGCGCGCAACGTGTCCAAGAGCTTCGGGGCCGTCCACGCGCTCAGGGGCGTGAATTTCGACGTGCATCGCGGTCAGGTCACGACCCTGTTCGGGGAGAACGGCGCGGGCAAGTCGACCCTCATGAAGGTCCTGTCCGGCGTTCAGCTTCCCACCACGGGCGAGCTGATCCTCGACGGAAGGCCCGTCGAGATCGCGTCGACGGTCGTCGCGCGCGAGCTGGGCATCTCCATCATCCATCAGGAACTGTCCCTCGCCCCCAACATGACGGTGCGCGACAACATCTTCATGGGGCGCGAGATCAAGGGACCGTTCGGCGTCGACTTCGCCGAGCAGGAGCGCCTGTCCCGCGACCTGATGCGCGAGCTGGAAGAGGATATCGATCCCCTGACCCTCGTGGAAGACCTGCGCCTCGGCCAGCAGCAGATCGTCGAGATCGCCCGCGCGCTGTCCGTCAACTCGCGCATCCTCATCATGGACGAGCCGACATCGGCGCTTTCGGCATCCGAGGTCGAGGTCTTGTTCAAGGTCATCCACGACCTCAAGGAACGCGGCGTCAGCATCGTCTACATCTCGCACCACCTCGAAGAGGCCCTGACCATCACCGACCATGCCGTGGTGCTGCGCGACGGCGTGATGACGGCGGCGGCCCCGCGCGACGAGATCGATCTGGAATGGATCGTGCGCAACATGGTCGGGGACAATTTCGACCTCGGCACCCCGCCGGACAGCCCGTTCGGCGCACCGGCGCTCCAGCTCGAAGGGCTGAGCGTGCCCGCCGCGTCGGGGGCGGGCAAGGCGGTGGACGGCCTCGACCTGTCGGTCTGCGCCGGGGAGATCGTGTGCATATACGGGTTGATGGGCGCCGGACGCACGGAGATGATGGAGGCCGTCGCCGGGCGCCTCTCGCCCAGCGGCGGGCGCATCCTCCTGCATGGCGAGGACGTCTCCGGACTGACCATCGCGCAGCGGATCGCGGCGGGGCTGGTCCTCGTGCCGGAGGATCGCCAGCGCGACGGGCTGGTCCAGACCATGAGCGTCGGGCGCAACCTCTCGCTCGCCTCGATCGGCAATTTCACGCGCACCATGATGATCCGCACGCGGATGGAGGACGAGATCGTGGACCGTTCCATCGCGGAAGTGACCGTCAAGACCGACGGGGCCGACGCGCCCATCATGTCGCTGTCGGGCGGCAACCAGCAAAAGGTCGTCATCGGCAAGATGCTGGCCACCCGCCCGTCGGTCATCCTGCTGGACGAACCCAGCCGGGGCATCGATATCGGTGCCAAGGCCGAGGTGTTCCGCATCCTCGCCGAGCGGGCACGGGCGGGCATGGCCGTCGTCTACACCACGTCCGAAGTCACCGAATGCCTGTCCATCGCCCATCGTGTCATCGTGATGCGGCGCGGGCGGATCGCGGCCGAATTCACCTCAGACCTGTCAAAAGAGGCGATCATGATGGCCTCGGGCGAAAACTCGGTCGCATGAACGATACCCAGGGAGATCTCAAGATGTCAGACGCGGCAACCGCGCGGACCGACGCCGGAGGAGGCAAGTCGCGTGACTTCAACCTCGTCCATCTGCTGCTGGAGGGGCGCGCCTTCTTCGCCCTGATCGCGATCATCGCGATCTTCTCGTTCCTGTCGGCGAATTACTTCTCCGTCTCGAATTTCCTCATCATGACGTCGCAGGTGGCGATCTTCGGGCTGCTGGCCATCGGCATGCTGCTGGTCATCCTGTCGGGCGGCATCGATCTTTCGGTCGGTTCGACACTGGCGCTGTGCGGCGTGTTCGCCGGGTACCTGATGCAGGGTGTCGAACTCGAATCCATGGGCATCATCGTCTATTTCCCGGTCTGGGCCGTCGTGATCCTGACGCTGTGCGTCGGCGCGTTCGTCGGGGTGGTGAACGGGGTTCTCGTCGCCTATTTCAGCGTGCCCGCCTTCGTCGCGACCCTGGGCACGCTCTACGTCGCGCGGGGCGTCGCCCTCCTGATGACCAACGGCCTGACCTTCAACAACCTGTCGGGGGACCCGTCCTTCGGCAATACCGGTTTCGAGTGGCTCGGCTTCTACCGCATCGGCGGCGTGCCGATCAGCATCTTCGTCCTGACGGCGGTCGCGGTCGGGGTCTACCTGCTGCTCACCCGCTCCGCCTTCGGACGGTGGCTGTACTCGACGGGCGGCAACGCGCGCGCCGCCGAACTGTCCGGCGTGCCGATCAAGAGAGTTCAGATCGCCGTCTACGTCCTGTCCGGCATGTGCGCCGCCATCGCGGGCATCGTGCTCAGCTCGCAGCTGACATCCGCCGGCCCGACCGCAGGCTCGACCTACGAACTGACGGCCATCGCGGCGGTCGTCGTCGGCGGGGCGTCCCTGATGGGCGGTCGGGGGACGGTGGGCGGCACGTTGCTGGGCGCCTTCGTCATCGTGTTCCTGGGCGCGGGCCTCGTCATCATCGGCGTGTCGTCCTACTGGCAGACGGTGTTCACCGGCGCGGTGATCGTCCTCGCCGTGATGCTCAACTCCATTCAGTACGGGGGAAAGATGCGCTAACACCGCGCATCCCCCGGAACCCAATTCGCACGGGTCCGGATCGAACCCGCCGCGAGAACGGCCGTAAAACCGGCAGATACCGACCAAGGGAGAAGACTGAAATGATGAAGTTCACGAAACGCACCCTGCTTGCCGTCGCGGCGACCCTGCCGCTGATGGCCAGCTCCGCATGGGCCGACGGCCTGATCTCGATCATCGTCAACGACCCGGCGAACCCCTACTGGTTCACCGAGGGCGAAGTGGCCAAGGCGACCGCCGAGGAGATGGGCTACGACGCGACCGTCTCCGCCCACAAGGGCGACACCAATGTCGAGGCCAACCTCGTCGACGCGGCCATCACGAACGGCGCGGTCGCGATCATCCTCGACCCGGCGAATGCCGACGGGTCCGTGGGCGTGGTGCGCCGGGCGACGGATGCGGGCATTCCCGTCTTCCTCGTCAATGCCGAGATCAACGAAAGCGGCATCGCCATCGCGCAGCTCGTCTCCAACAACGCACAGGGCGCGGCCCTCGGCGCCGTGACGTGGCAGGAGATGGTCGGCGAGGAAGCCAAATACGTCGAGTTCTTCGGCAACCCCTCCGACAACAACGCCGCGACCCGCTCGAACGGCTACAATACCGTCCTGTCGCAGTATCCCGACCTCGAAAAGGTCGCGCAGGAAGTCGCCAACTGGGACCGTACCCAGGGCTATACCAAGATGCAGTCGATCATCCAGGCCAACCCCGAAATCGATGCCGTCATCGCCGGCAACGACGAGATGGCGCTCGGCGCGATCGCGGCCATGAAGGAAGCCGGGACGCTGGACGGCGTGATCGTCGGCGGTTTCGACGGCTCCCCCGATGCCGTCGCCGCGATCAAGAGCGGCGAGATGGCCTATACGGTGCTTCAGCCCGTCGCCGTCTTCTCGCGCGAGGCGGTGATCCAGGCGGATCACTACATCAAGAACGGCGAAGCGATGGTCGCGGATGAAAAGCAGCTCTTCGACTGCCTGCTGATCACGCCGGAGAACATCGGCGACTACTCCGCCCCCTTCACGCTCTCCAACTGATCCGACCGCACTGACCGGAAAAGGCGCCCCCCGACGGGCGCCTTTTTTCGTCGGGGAACCCCTGTCCGGGCGGGCGTACCGGAATGCGGATACGGCCCTGTTCCGGGAACGGCGGTCGACCGGACGAACGGGCCGGTCGGGATGGTTCGTTCCGAACGTCGGGACCAGAGTGAAACGCGATCAGGTTGAGCCAAAGAGTGTCATGAAATGCGCGGCTCTTGGCGCAATTCATGACCCAACTTGATCGCGTTTCACTCTGGCCGCCCCGGTCGTCACCAGCAGCAGAAACCGCCATCGACCAGCAGGTCGACCCCCGTGCAGTAGGATGCGGCATCCGAGAGCAGGAAGACGGCGGGGCCGACCATCTCGTCGACATTCGCCATGCGCTGCATCGGCGTCTGGCTCTCGAAATCCCTGGTCTGGTGGACCATCTCGGGCCGGGTGTTCATCGGCGTCGCGGTATAGCCCGGCGAGATCGAGTTGACGCGGATGCCGCGCCCGACCCATTCCATCGCCATGGATTTGGACATGTGGATCACCCCGGCCTTGGAGGCATTGTAGGGCACCTGCGACAATCCCCGATTGACGATCACCCCCGACATCGAGGCGATGTTGACGATCGAGCCGCCCGTGCCATGGGCCAGCATCGCGCGGCCCTGCGCCTGACACGACAGCCAGATGCCCTTCATGTTGATATCCATGAGGGTCTGGTACTGGTCCTCCGCCATCTCCTCGAACGGGGCGGCGTTGGCGATACCGGCGGCATTGAGGGCGAGGCGCAGGGGGCCGAGGTCGCGCTCGGTCCGCGCCACCGCGTCGGCCAGCGCCTCGCCCGAAGTGACATCGGCGGCGATCTTGAGCGCGCGTCGCCCGGTGGCGGCGATGAACTGCGCCGTTTCCTCCAGCCCGCCATCGGTGCGCCGGTCGAGCAGGGCAACATCGGCCCCGGACTGCGCCAGCCCCATGGCGATGCGCTGTCCGATCCCGCTGCCCGCGCCGGTCACCATCGCGACGCGACCCGACAGGTCGAAGAGGGCGGGGGTATCGAGGGTGATGTCGGACATGGGTTTCGTCTCTCTGTTTTCGGATTACCGCGTCGCCAGCTCCATGATCGACACGTCGTTCGCCTCGTCGCGGTTCAGGATACCCGATTGTCTGCCCTGCGCCATGACCATGATGCGGTTGGAGACGCCGAGCACCTCCTCCAGATCCGAACTGACGACGATGACGGAGACGCCTTCGGCGGCGAGGCCGGTGATGATGTCGTAGATCGAGGAGCGCGCGCCCACGTCGATGCCCCGGGTCGGTTCGTCCAGCACCACCACGCGCGGATTGCGGGCGAGCCATTTGGCGATGACGACCTTCTGCTGGTTGCCGCCCGACATCTCGTCGGCATTCTGGCGGCCCTTGCCCTTCACGCCGAAGGTGGCGATGCAGTCGTCGGCGAAGGCCCGCACCTTGCGCGCCGTCACCCATCCGCCGGGCGCGACCTGGTTCATGTTGGCATAGGCGACGTTCTCGGCGATGGAATGGGTCAGGATCAGGCCCTGGAGCTTGCGATCCTCCGGCACCAGCACGATGCCATTGCGGATGGCGTCGCGGGGCTTGCGCGGCGTGATCTCCTCGCCGTCGAGCAGCACCTGACCGCCGCCGACGGGATCGACGCCCACGATGGCGCGCACCAGTTCGGTGCGGCCCGCGCCGACCAGCCCCGCGATGCCGAAGATCTCGCCTTTCGCGACCTTGAAATTCACGCCCGAAAAGCGCCCGAGACCCGATTTCAGGTCGCGCACTTCCAGCACGGTTTCGTCGCGGGGGACGGGAACGGCGGGGAACAGGCGGTCGAGGCTGCGCCCGACCATGGATTCGACGATGGTGCGCACGGGCACGTTTGCATCGTCGAACTCGCGCACCTTCTCACCGTCGCGCATGACGACGATGCGGTCGGCGATGCGCCGGATTTCCTCCAGCCGGTGGGAGATGTAGACGATCCCGACGCCGTCCGCCTTCAGGCGCTCGATCTGCTCGAACAGGCGCGCCGTCTCCCCGCCGCCGAGCGCGGCGGTCGGCTCGTCGAGGATCAGCAGGCGCGCGTTGAGCGTCAGCGCCTTGGCGATCTCGATCAGTTGCTGGTTGGCGGTCGACAATCCCTGAACCGTGCGGTCGGGGGAGATGTCGAGGCCGAGGCGGTGCAGGCCCGCCCGGGCGCGGTCGCGCATCGCCGTCCGGTCCACGATTCCGGCCCGCACGGGATAGCGGCCCATGAACATGTTCTCGGCGATCGACAGGTGCGGCAGCAGCATGAGTTCCTGATGGATCATGCCGACCCCGGCGTCGAGTGCCTCGCGCGGGCTGGCGGGCGCGAAGGGTGCGCCCTGCCACGTCATCGTCCCGGCGGAGGGGCGGACGGTTCCCGAGACGATGTTGGAGACCGTCGACTTCCCGGCCCCGTTCTCGCCGAGCAGCGCCACGACCTCCCCGGCGCGAATGTCCAGATCGATACCGTGCAGGACCTCGATGGGTCCGTAGGACTTGCGGATGTCCCGCAGGCTCAGGATCGGGGACGTCGCGTCGGGGAGCATGGCGCCACCTTCTCCCTTACGGGTGCTTCTCGACGAACTGCGCCGCGTTCTCGCAGGTGGTCAGCACGGCGTTCGGGATCTGGCGCGCCGGAACCGAGGCGTCGTTGGCGACCGCGATGGCCGCGTTGACCGCGAGGACGCCCATGGCCTGCGTGCTCTGGGTCGCCGTGACGATGAACGGCGTGTCGCAGGCGACGAGGGATTCGAGCGCCGCGCCGTCGCCGTCATAGCCCCCGATGACCACGTCGTCGGCCATGCCCGCCACCTCGACCGCCTTTGCCGCACCCATGGCGAGGCCGTCGGCCTGGCCGAAGATGATGCTGATATCGGGGTTCGCCTGGAGCATGTTCTGGGCGATCTGGAAGCCTTCGTCGGGCGACCACTGCTGGCTCCACTGCTGGGCGACCAGCTCGACGCCGGGATTCTCGTCGATGGTCATCTTGCAGCCCTCGAAGCGCTGGACCTCGGGCGTCGTGCCCTTCTGGCCGTGGATCACGACCATCTTGCCCTCGCCCCCGGCGAGGCCGATGAGGTGGTCGCAGACCTGATAGGCCGACATCACGTTCTCGCCGTAGATGACCGTATCGCCCGGCGCGCCGTCCGGCTCGCGGTCGACATTGATGACGGGGATGCCTTCGGCCCGGGCGAGGCGGGTCGGCACGGCGGCGGCGGCGGCCCCGGCGGGGATGTAGATGAAGGCGTCGATGCCCTGCGTCAGCAGATCCTGCACCTGGCTCACCTGCGTCGCGGTGTCGTTCTTGGCGTCGACGGCGATCACCTCGATGCCCAGCTTGGCGGCATAGCCCTCGACGCCCAGCTTGATCTGGTTGAAGAAATCCGCCTGGAGATTCGGCACGGCGAGGCCGATCTTGCTGATGCCGCCGACGCCCTCGGCCGATGCGGTGCCCGCGAAGGCCGCGAGGGCGGTTGCCGCGAGAAGGCTTCTGAGAATGGTTTTCATGATCGTTCCTCCTTGGTTGTGTTTTACGGTCCCTATCGCTGGACCCTGCTTTTCAGACGCGCGAAGCTCTCCGCGCGTCGTGACTTACCTGGTGCGGTGCTTGAACGTCTCGGCGGCCACGGCCAGCACGATAACCAGCCCGATCACCACCGCCTGCACGAAGGGCGACACGCTGAGCAGGTTCAGCCCGTTGCGCAGCACACCGATGACCAGCACGCCGATGATCGTCCCCACCACGCTGCCGGTGCCGCCCGACAGGCTGGTGCCGCCGATGACGACCGCGGCGATCGCGTCGAGTTCGTAGGCGACGCCCGAACTCGGCTGCACCGAATCGAGCCGCGCGGCGAGCAGGACCCCGGCGAGGCCCGAAAGCAGGGCGCAGACCGTGTAGACCATCACCGTCGTCAGCTTGACGTCGATCCCCGCGAGGCGCGCCACCTCCGCATTGCCGCCGATGGCGTAGAGCGAACGCCCCTCCTCGCGGAAGCGCAGGAACAGGATGGCGAGGACGAAGACGACCAGCATGACCGCCACCGTCATCGTCAGGAACCCGAAATTACGGATGATCGCGCCCATGTTGAACCAGGCCGGAAAGCCGATGATCTGCGACCCGTCGGTAATCATGTTCGCGAGGCCGCGCGCGATCGACATCATCGCCAGCGTCGCGATGAAGGCCGGAACCGCGAAGACCGTTATCAGCAGGCCCGACACCGCCCCGCACAGCGCGGCGGCGACCAGCGCCCCCGCGATGGCGACCGCCATCGGCAGTTCTGCCACAACGTTCAGGTATCCCAGCACCATCATCGCCAGCGCAAGCACGGAGCCGACTGACAGGTCGATCCCCCCGATCAGGATCACGAAGGTCATGCCGACCGCCATGATGCCCAGCACCGTGATCTGGTCCGCGATGTTGAGGAAATTGCGGAAGGACAGGAACGAGTCGGTCGCGAAGGACAGGAACGCGCAGAGCAGCAGCAGCCCGATCAGCGGACCGGTCGCGCCGCTCAGCGAGAACCACTCCGCGATCCTCGCTCTTTCCGTTGGTCCGGTCGATGGGGTCATCGGCACTCCTTGAGTGGATGCGCATATTTATTCATTACCGTCTATATTTCCTACAGCCTTCGCCGTATCCTGTCAATCGTGACTCTCGATTAAAAGTTAACGCCAGCTTTCGGCGTTTGTCACGGTGCAACCTCGTTGATCTCTTGACACTCGCAGGGTTAACATGTTTTTTTACTAGTGAATTTTTATACAGGAGTAGTCATGAACGCGCATGACCTGCGAATCATCGCCAACCGGGTCAGACGGCGCGACCTGCAAGCCGTCCACGAGGCGGGCGCGGGTCATATCGGGGGAGAGATGTCGGTCATCGATCTGCTGACCGCCCTGTATTTCGACGTCCTGTCCGTCGATCCGGCCGATCCGCTGGCCCCCGGTCGCGACCGGCTGGTGCTGAGCAAGGGTCACACGGCGCTGGCGCTCTATGTCGTGCTGTCGGAGAAGGGGTTCATCCCGAAGGAGGAGATCGCGACCTTCCTGAAACCCCATTCGCGCCTCAACGGCCACCCGAACCGTACCAAGGTGCCCGGGGTCGAGACGAATACCGGTCCCCTCGGCCACGGCCTGCCGGTCGCGGTCGGCATGGCGAAGGCCGCGCGGATGGACGGCGCGTCGTGGCGGACGGTGGTCATCACCGGCGACGGCGAGATGCAGGAGGGGTCGAACTGGGAAGCGATCATGGCCGCCGCGCAGTTCGGTCTCGACAACCTGACCCTCGTCATCGACCACAACCGCCTGCAACAGGGCGCGCGGCTGGCCGATACCAACGACGTCGCCCCCCTGCGGCCCAAGCTCGAAGCCTTCGGCTGGACCGTCGCGGAGATCGACGGCCACGACATGGAGCAGATCACCGCCGCCCTGTCCCCCGACCGGGTCGTGCCGGGCAGGCCGACCTGCATCGTCGCCCGCACCAACAAGGGGCACGGGATATCCTTCATGTCCGACGATGTCGCCTGGCATCACAAGGTACCCGATCCCGAACAATACGCCAGGGCCATGGCCGAACTGGAGGAGGCCGCACCATGAGCGCCGCAGGACTGCATGACTGCCGAGATACCTTCGTCGGCACGCTGGAGCGCCTCGCCGCGGCGGATACCCGCATCGTGGCCGTGGTCAACGATTCGGTCGGCTCGTCCAAGCTGACGGGCTTTCGCGACC
>ENA-ORXT01006525-ORXT01006525.1-marine-metagenome-genome-assembly--contig:-NODE-6525-length-10804-cov-9.360119_pt1 | contig 10804 bp, 15 predicted proteins | sample MGYA00237868_ERZ511482 | MGnify/ENA metagenome assembly ERZ511482
TGCTGGCGTGGCGGCGGACCACCGCGGCGGTCAGCGGGTGGGGCGGGGCGGCAGATAGGGCGCCGCCGCCGCCGCCGCCGCTGCTCCCGCCGCGCCCGCCGCGACCGCCACCGCGCTCTCCATCCCCCATCGCGCGGCGTGCGCGGGGCGTGGCTCTGCCAACGGCCGCGACCGCGCCCGGGCGGCGGCGAGCGGCCACAGGCGGGTTGGCTGAGGGGCGCCGCGTGTGTGGGGGGGTGAACGTGGCGCCGACGGCTCCGTCTTGCCGACAGCAACGCGACGATGGGGGTGGAACGTACGGGCGTCGGCAGGGGCCAACGGCCGTATGCCTCGCTGGGGGCGGGCGCAGTCCCGCCGTTTGCACGGCTCGAGCTGCCCAAGCCAACAGCGTGGGGGCTTGTTACCAGGCCGGTTCAATATAGTCGTTTCGGGGTCTCGAACTGGTCTGTTTGACCCCAACAGGGGCGGCTCGACCCCCCCCGTTCTGACGTATTGAACCGTCTTACTCGACAGCGTGCACATGTGGCAGTCCCCCGCACAAATGCACAGCGGCAGAGCTACTTCGCGTCGGCCCCCCCGTTCCGCCTGTGCGCTCGCCCCGCCCGCCCATCCCGTCGCCCTACGCCGAATTGAGAAGGGACTGCACGCCCAACGCTGCCTCGTTGATCCCGCTCCCAAGTGCACCACCGCCACTGGGTTCCGCGTCGCCGCCGACGGCGTGCTGCGTGCTGTGGTTTCCACCGCCGTCCGTGGCCCCCCAGTGGTCTTCCGCCGCCACACCCCGCGCGGCCGCGGCAACGACCACGCACCGCGCGCCGTCTGTGAGTTGTGTGCGGTCCTTTGGTGCGGGCAGCACGTGTCAGCAGCCGGGTGGGCGCGTGGACCCAGATACGGGGGCGTGAGGACCGGGGGCGAGCGCGAGGACCGCGACCACTGGGCGAGCGTCTCTGTATGGCGTACGGCAGGGCCTGAGAGGGCGGGTGCGCGGCGGGATGCACTGCCGGGCCTGAAGCGGGAGCCTCGGCTGGGACTGGCCCGGTCGAGTCTGATATCAAGAGCAACACATTTTTTTCGCACCGTCAGCGGACGTCTGCCAGCGCAGTCGCGCCGAGAAGAGCGTGACCGACGACTGCCGCCGTAGATGACGGACGGGGCAGCGGCGTCCACGGGCTCGCTTGCCACCGTGACCGGCGAGCCAACTGCCGCCAGGCGGCGTACGAGCTTGTGCGTGACGAGGACGTTGCAGACTCTGCGGTGGGCCGGCAGGTAGGGACGCCTGCCCCGCCCGCACAATCACTGATGTCTCCACATAAGCGGTGGCTGATGGACGTGATGTGACGCTCACGATCCGGCGGCGGTCGCCCGCCGGGGCTTCCACCGCCGGTAGCAGAAACCCCGTCAGCGCCAGGCCTCCCATTTGCTTGACACCCATGTGCCCTTCTCGCCCATGCGCTGTCACAAAGCGGGCAGGGCTCATTGGTCCGGTATTGTCGGCGAGCACGTCAGGTGAATGGGGAGCGGCTGCCCACGCGTCCGCCGCCGATGGCACCGCGGTGGCTTCACCAACGTCAAGGCGTTGCACCATGACCGCCGCCACCGGAGCGGTCCCCCAAGTGACCGCCGCTGCTGCCCTCTTTGCACTCGCCCCACTACAGACGTCGAGCGTGGTGGACATGGCGGCGGCAGCGAGCGCGACGGCTGTTTCGCAGCTGAAGTACAGTCTTTCTCCAATGCTGTCCACCCTCTATGGCGATCGTACGACAAGAAAGTAGCCCACATTTTTCGTGCAGAAGACGATGATCGGGAGCCACGATCGCCGTTGATTGTACCGTAGAGGCCGGTCGACCGCGTTCGTTGCTATCCCCACCTGGACAAGAACGGAAGCGACAAGAATGGAGAAAGACAATGATACGTGCTAGGAATCAGTTTGAGAAGCAGGACAGTCCTAAACTTGAGACTGGCGAGCACCTGCGGACATTTGTGGCGGTTTGTGGTGGTTTGTGGCGGTTTGTGGTGGTTTGTGGTGGTTTGTTGCGGTTTGTGGTCTGGTGGTTTGTGGTGGTTTGTGGTGGTTTGTGGTGGTGTGTGGTGGTTTGGGGTCTTGCGGTTTGTGGCTGTTTGTGGTGGTTTGTGGTGGTTTGTGGTGGTTTGTGGTGGTGTGTGGTGGTTTGGGGTCTTGCGATTTGTGGCTGTTTGTGGTGGTTTGTGGTGGTTTGTGGTTTGTGGCCCCCTGCCCTCCTGCAGCTCCCTGGCCTGCCTCACCGTTTCTCCGGCCTTGCCCCCCGGCTTGGCGATGTCTACAGGGCGTTGTCGTGCAGCCTCCTCTACCGGATCGCTTTTCGCCTCCTGCCCCTGCGCCGCCCGCGTTTTGTGCTCGCTTACGCCAAGGTTTACAGCAAACAAGAAATAAGAGGGAATGGCCATACGGGAAAAGGGAAAGGGGGTGGTCAGTGGCTCTTTTTTCTTGCCTGTGCGGCTTCTGAGCGTCTCTGTTGGTGGATGGCAGTAGAAATATTTTTCTGGCTGGCGTGTCAATGGGAGTAACGGACATGCTCCTGTGCCTTCCACGCGGTGGTCGTGTACAGCAGTTGGGTCACTCGTCCTCTGCTACTGCTGTGCTTACTGTGGGGAGATTTTCCCGCAGAATGCGTAGTACGCCGCGCAGAGTATCACATCAGGCCGCAGACGCTGCCACATCGGGACCTTGGCATTATGGCGGCATTCGCCCTTTTTACTCATTCCGCTGTGAAGAGCTGATGGGCTCATCGTTGGCATGCGGACACTGCATATTTGTATAATACTCATAATGATCACGCGCAACTGTTGGTATAAAGTGGGCAAATCAACGGTGACCCCAACTTTTGTTAACAAACAAATGTGTTGAATATGGTGGTTTTCCCAATTTTGGCCACGCCCAGCGACTCGTAGTTTCCGGAAACTATAACATGCCATCCCCACCACCCCCCCCAATGCATCAGAATCGCTTATGCCGAGTGCGAGCGGGACGCCAGCAGCTCTGTCATGCGTGCCACTTTCGATAAACCCCGGTATCCGGACGAGATGTATGTGGACCGGTCCCACGTATTCGGCTCTCTGGTGGCCCCGAGAGAAGGCGCTTGTGCCAGCCAGGCGAGCAGGCGGCGCGGGTGGGCAAAGTATCGTGTCCTCAGTAAATGACCCAAACGAGAACCCCTAACTGGGGCTCTCAGTGGGGGTGTAGTTCTTCATGAGAGCATTCACCTGTGCTCTGAGCCTCGACGGGCGGGCAAAGTATCACCCCCCATCGGACGCTGTCAGCATCCCCGGGAGCGGGCGAATCACCCTCATTGGTCCGTTCACAGCTCGACTCACGGCAATGTGGGTTGGCCCTCAACGGTCCAAATCAGATAGGCAGCTGACGTTCAGTGGGCCGACATCAGACTTCGTCTGACCGCGTCGTTCGGGACTGGGCCACATCTGAATTCTCCTCGGCCGATCTGCTTCTCACAAAGGCAGGCACTGGTGCGGCAAATGGCTCTGGTTTCCACGACAATTCGCGCAACCACTAAAGCTGAGCTCCCCACAGACAGCCTGATGGACCGCTCTCTTCAAGTGGGTCGCGTGACATCTTCCTTGTGGGCAACGCCGTGCTTGCGGCTTCAGCCGTGCCCCCTGGCAGGTTCCCCGGCGCCCCCTGGCAGGTTCCCCGGGGCCCCCTGGAGGATTCCTCCGCGTTCCCTGCTGATGCGCGATGGCGACTTGCTTTGCCTCCGCTGCCGCCTTTCCGCCCGCCGACCAGGGGGCGCCGCCGTGGTGCTCGGTGTCTCCTTCGCCGCCGCTGGCTGTGCTTGCCGGCCACCGCCGGGGCATGACCGCGTTTCGAGGCGTGCGTCGCCTTCCATCGCTGCCCGCCGCCATGGCGGCGCCGTCCCGTCGCTCAGTGTGCCGCCGCGTCGATACCGAAAGCCGATTGGGCGGTGCCGTCTTTCTCGGTGTTGTTGTCCTGCGCTGCCGGCCACCCAAGGGGCTCCGCCGCTTCGCTTGGAGCCCCCTTCGCCTCCGACGCCCGGTCCCGCGTGCGACTGACGGAGCACGGCCGTGCTGCTCGTCGTGCGTCCCTCTTTCTCGCTGCCCGCTGACGGGGCGCCGTCGTGCTGCTCGTCGTGCGTCCCTCTCCCTCCTTGCCCGCTGCCGAGGCGCCGTCGTGTTGCTCGGTGTGCCGCCCCGCCCGTCCCTGCGAACCGCCGACGGGGCGCCGTCGTGTTGCTCGGGGTGCACCGCCGCGCCCCCCCCGTTCCTGCGCGCTGCTGACGGGGCGCCGTCGTGTTGCTCCGGGTGCTCCGCACCGCCCTGTTCGTCCCTGCGCACTGCGAGCGGGGCGCCGTCGCATTACTCTTTGAGCTTTCCCGTCCCTGGCCGTCGACGACGCGGCAGTGCTACCACCGTCCGTGTGTCTTACCCTCGCCGTCGGCCTCCCAAGGGGCGCCGACGCTTTGGTCGGTGTCTCCTTTTCCGCCATCGCCCGTTCCCGATCTCCACCGCCAGGGGACCGCCCCGTTCTTTGGCGTACGTCCCTCCCCGTCCCTGCCGGCCGGCGTCGGGTCGCCGCGACCTCCCTCGGAGTGTATCGCCCTCCCCGCTCGCCGCTGACGGGGCGTCGTCGTGTGATGTTCGTCTCTGCTGCAGTTGGGAAGACGGACTCCTCTGCGTCCTGGTCGTCGACCGAGAACTCGCCGTCCTCTCGCGTGATGTCGGCCGGGGCGAGCTCGACGACGTCGGCCGAGACGGGCTCAACGTCTTCATCGCGTTCTTCGTCTTCAACAGAGACCGGCCTGTCGGATCATTCTGGCAACGACAGCGACGCTGCCCCCGACGGCGCCGTCATGTTTCCGGAAGAGACGCGCGAGCACGTGCTCGGTTTGCTGGAGGAGGGCTACCACGCTAGCGACGTTGCCGAGATTATTGGCTGCTCGCAGCGGTCCATGCGTCGCTGGATCAAGCACTTTGACACGAACGGGACGGTGTGGTGCCATCCACGTCTGCACAACCACCACAACGACGCGGCCATCCGCCACACACATCTCACGCGCGCTATCCTCACACTTGTGGAAGCTGAGCCTGCGGCGTTCTTGCGCGACCATGTAGACCTGCTCGTTGCGCTAAGCATCGACCACCCCACCAGCGACCATCGATGGGTCAGCGCAGCCACGGTATACCGTGTGTTGCGGTACCACGGCTACACTCGCAAGAAGATCGAGCGGCTGTACGCAGAAAGCTCCGAGGCCGTTCAACGGGGGTTTGCTGTTCTGATTGACGAGATCCCTATGCGATGCCTCGTGTCATGCGACGAGACGCACACGGGGGGCAGCGACATGCTACGTCGCTTCGGCCGATCCCGTCGGAACGTGCCCTGCGTCCTGCGCGACCGGGACACGCGGCCGATGAAGCGGACGAGCACGATGATGGGGGTGACGTTGACCCACGGCGTGCTGTGGTCGCAGACCGTGATAGTCGGCAATGCGCAGACCTCCGACGACTGGCGCTTGTTCCTGCAATGTCTTCACGCGCACATGAACACCTATATCCCGGGGCTGCCGTGGGAGATGCAGCCGGACGCCTGCGTTGTGCTGTACGACAACGCGAGCATCCACGACCACTGGGGGGACGAGTATATGCAGGCGAATGGCATCCACTATGTGCGTCTTCCGCCGCACTCGCCGAACTTGCAGCCGATCGAGGGCGTCTTCGCCGAGCTGAAGAATCACGTGAGTTCGCTTGTGTACGAGGACGGGCGGTACTTGGACAAGCCCTTCCACCTGATGGCAGCCGCTGTTGGTATGCTCACAACTGCACAGGTCGCCGGCCAGTTCTCCCTTGTGTCGCATGAGATCACCCGGCTCCTTACGGGTGTGGCTCCCGCGTGAGTTGTTGCTGTTATCTCTGATGGTAGCTCTTTTCTCTTTTTAGTTCCACGGCCTGTGCGAATGGGGGTTGCACTGATGTGTTGGTCTGTTGGCATATGCGGCGGTGGCGTGTGTGAAAAATTTTCCATTCTTCACAGAGACAATCATCCCGGTGCCGACTGTGCATATAGCCCTAGACACAAGAGTTGCTTATGACTGCCAGCGCCACGCAGCGTGACCTTCCCCCTCCCTTCAGCGGCCGCCGACCGATGCGAGCTCGCGCAGGAGCCTGGCGGTCCGCCACCTCCGGCCCCCCACCATAACAAACCCCGATAGGACGAGACACGGCGCCCCTATGACCTCCGGCGGGCGATGAACATCAAGGAAATGGTTTGCGCCGCCGCCGCAAAGGAAGGCCGAGCACATGCGCATGCTTCCACGTTGGGTGGCCGCGGCGCCCACGCGGCCACCGCGCTGAGGGCGAGGGAGCGCCCCTCATGGGGCAGCGCGGGGGCGACGCCGCCGCCGCCGGCAGCGTCATTGACGACGACGCGAGCGCTGGGGGCGCGCCGCCCGACGCCCCCGTCCTCGTCCGTCAACGTCAGGTACCCGAGGAACGCTGCGTTATCGCCGCCGTCTTCGTATCCGGTTCAGCCGGCCGTCGCGTGTGCCTCTACCGAGGCGGCGGCCGCCGGGTCCGTGGCCAAGCGGGTCCGTTGCTCCGACCGCCGTCGCTCAGCGGTCATGCCGCATCTGTCAATCGGGGGACGGGCGGCCGCCAGCGTCGCCCGAGACGCAAAGGCCGGCCATCGCTGATGTTGTGAGGTTGCAAGTGATGGCAGTGGGATTTTCGATGCGTTTGCAGTCATCCAGGCGTCCGTCCCACACAGCATTGGCTGACAGCTATGAAGTAGCCTCTGCCCCGGCTGCAGCCACGGTCGATTGGTGACTCAGCGATGTTTTCAACAGCACAGGGAGTGGAACTTCGAAGGCGCCACGGATCGAAAACAACTCCGTGACATTGTGGTCCGAACAACCTCTCGCGCACAGCAACTCTGGGAAAACTTCGGGGGCTACCTCAAAACCGAAGAATATCCTATCCAGTTTGAAGACTTCAGGGGCGTTTCCGTCCCAATCATCTTTTCGGTCCCATACTTCACTTCTTGGCTTCTGAAACGACTGCAACATCGCCTTGTTGCATGCCCACGCGCTCTCACTGTTGGCCGCTGTCGCGCGGTCGCCGCTCTCGCGAGTGCCTGCTGCTGTTTCCGACGGGTGGGCCAAGAGGCCACAGGCGCCTCTGTCGTGACGCCGTCCCCGTACCCACGTCGTTGCCTGCTCCCGTCCACTCTTTGCGAGGCCATCCTTATCCCGCCGGTATGCCATCTTCGTCATGTGGTCACCGCGTCGTCGCCGCCGCCCCATCTTTGGGTCATTGGCTTCTGTTGTTCTGATGGTCTTCTGAGGCATGCACCGCGTACGTGTGCTCTTTAATCCCTCTTTTTGCGCCCTATCCTTGAGTCGTCTGTTGGCGCATGATGATTGCCGCCATCGTCGCGTGGCCGCCATGAATTCCTCTTTTGTTCATGGAGGAGTGGTCGAAGTGGTGTGCATCACAGCAGCGCCGTTCTTTTCTTTTCTGCCCCCCTCCCCCCCATTTATCGTTGGAGAAGCATATGTATGCCCATGCCCGGCTCATACCACTCACTCTGTGTCTATCTCTTCTTTCTTGGTGTCCATCGCTTCTCCCATGTCCAGATCAATGACACGGCTGCCCCCCACGCCAAGATCATCACGCTTGCCATCACCGCCGCCGACAACGTCGTCGCCGGCAGCGCCGTCTCCCCCACCAAGTCGGCGCCGGCCGAACGGCGTGCCGTCTCAACAACGTCGCAGGATCGGTTGCAGGAAAAGCAGCCCCCAAAACAGCCTCCGACTCCACCGCCGCCGGCACCACCGCCGACTGCTCGATCACAAGGACGGCGCGGGGCACCGCGACCGCGGCGGCTTTGTCGCCAGCAACGACGGCGGCCATGCGGCGTGCTGCTGCATTGGCGTCGTGCGCAGGCCGGCCTCCAACGCTATGGCATCCAGAACCGTCGCTCATGCCGCAGCCGCATGGGCGTTTTCGGCCACCTCCACTACCTCCACCACTGTGGCTGGACCGCCTGTTCAGATGGCTGACAGCAGAGACGGCGTTCCGCGGGTCGCAGACTTTGGACAGGTGCTCGCGCTCGTCGTTGGGAGGTGGTCGGTTCTGCGTGACGGTAGAGCGGCAGGGCCTATGAGCCTGAAAGAACCCAGATACAGGGCTTTGGACGGGGGTGAGGGGGGGGGGTGCGCGTATGCTGCGAGCGACGCAGCGACCAGGGTATTCACAGTGCGTGCCTTTCTCTCCCTCTGACTTGTCAGCATGGGCCACATGTAAAGGTATTGGGACATGTTGTTTCCCCCTTGGCGCCGACAATATCAACGTTTATTGTGCTCTCCAAGAAGACAGAAGTTCGAGGCACAGAGTAGGACAGAAGCATACCCCACACTCGCGTCCGCATGATCAATGCACCTCCCGAGGCCCCTACAGTAGTATGAAGCGACAACGTCCGGGGTGGTGCCACCAGATGCAACCGTGTTAGCTGCCACTGTTTCCATGACCCGCAGCAACAGACGCGCCGCGCTGGCCGTCACGGGCCATTGAAGCACCTGCCCCGCTGGGACCCACAATATTCTCTCCGCCGAAGCCACGACCGGCACCTTTGCCAGTACCACCGTGATGCCCGCCGTCATCCGTACCAGCGCGACGTTTCAGTTCTGAATCCGCCTCGCAGTCGCTGGGCGGCTCCACCGGGTTGTCGAAAGGCCGGCCGCCACAGCTGCCAGTATCCGCTGTAGGGGGCTCCACCGTGACAACGCATGGACCGGGGCTGCTCTCCTCTCTAAAGAGGATGGCGGGCCCCGGCTCGTTGCGATTGTGACCGTTGTGTCGTACGGTCGCAGGCGCAATCGTCATGCGCTGCACACGCAGGCCTAGCGCGCCCGCGTTCCGAACGAACTTGTCGATGCGCGCAATCGCGGCCTGCTCCGTCGCCCGCGCCAGCCCGCCCCCATCGGCCATCTTAGGAAGGGGGTGCGTGTCCTCGGACGTGTTGCCGTCGGCGCGTGAGTCGAAACGAGGTGGCTACACGGTTCAGGAGAAGACCGACGGCGCTACGAGTGGTACAAGACGGGAGGGGGGCTGAGTGTAGAGCATAAAGTGGAAAGCAAGCGAAGAGTCCGAGGAACATGTCCCGGAAGGGGTGGGAAACAGACGCGAAGAACAAGTCCAGAACCAAGCAAACGCAGGGGGGGGGAGAGTCTGCCAGGGTCTCCGGATCGTTGAGTACCGAAACGCTGGACGAGGCAGGGCAAACGCCTGGCAGGATCTAGATCTTCACAGGTCTTGATCCACACAGAGTCATCATTTCCGCACTTCACTGTCAAGGCCGGCGATCTTTGACCTCTGCCGTGGTTGGGTCTCTCGGAGCAGTTTCGGTGCAGATCAGGCTTTTTTATTGCCCGCCACAATGTGCAACCCAATGTGGACCAAGAAACCTCCCGCGAGACGAAAATGATAGAGAGCCGGGAAACCAAGTTACGTCCGAGCCAGAGGCAATGCATGGGCAGCCGTCACGATTTGGAGAACTTGGCGCTCGCTCACCAACTGGCACACGAAGTCGTGGCGAGTGAGCGCACGGGGAGAGGGTACGCGGACGATGGGCAGCCCCGCTCGTGAAATCTTCCATCGCGCGGTGTCCAACTTGAGCGTGAAGCGCGAGTGGCCAATAAGCCCGCACACGGAGCAGTGATTGAGATGCACGCATTCAGCGTTCGGGCAGCGCCCGGGGAGAACGAAAGGGCTGTCTTTGGAGAGCAGGTGGCGACACTTCACCTGCCGCAACGGGTAGCAACGAGCAAGGTGGCCTCGTTCCCCAGCAGCGCTCTGGAACAAGCACAGATTGCACAGCATGGCGCCTCGTGTTCCTGCTTGAAGATCGGCAGATGATGGGCATTTTCAATCGTGGGGCCACGTCGAGGAAAGATGCAGATAGAGCAGGTGGGTCAGAACGATGGTCATCACACGATTCGGACCGCACTGCGTCTGTCACAGGTGCTCAATCGCCGAAAAGCAGCCACAATCTTTCACGCACCGGGCGCACGACACGGATGAGGTGTTGGGACGAGTGAGCGATGAAAACTCGGACGGTGACCACGAAAGCGCGACCGTGTCCATATCGACCGATCCACGCCACCGCCTGGCGCCCAGCTCGGTGGCAGACCAAGGCCCTCCGTTCGACCCCTTGGGTGGTCACGGGATGGTGGCCGTTCCTCACCATCCCGTGACCGAACCGACGCTGAAGGGTGCTCGCCCTCGGAGAGCGTCGGGAGATGCGCGGACTCGCATGCATTTTGCTCTCAGCCTGGTGAAAGGTCGGAGCTGCCATCTTCCAGAGCGCTCTAGGCAGCTGAAAGCGCGTTCAGTGTCGCATATTGAATCTGAAGGGCGTCAAGGCTTCATGTGGCCTCCCAGACGCACCCAATTAGCTGGCGGTCGAGAGCCACTCTCTTGCTGCAAATGCAAAAGCGGAGACTCCATCAAAATCCCTTCCTCTGTTGTGGAAATGAATTGATCGCTCTGGGGGCTTCCTTTTGTTCAAAGAAAGGATGCTTGTTCGACCTCTTGAGATGAAGGACGGATTCCAATTGGCCAGATCATCACTGTCAGTGTGGGCTGGTCAGTCCGTGACGGACACTGGCGCTGCCGTCCGTCCTCTGCGTTTCCACGAAGCTCATCGCTTGCATCTTGGGTCGCGTGGCCCGCAGCCCGGCTCCAACCTCCCTTCTCCTCCTCCCCGCCCTCCCCCGCCCCCCCCCCCCCCCCCCCCCCC
>ENA-ORXT01006526-ORXT01006526.1-marine-metagenome-genome-assembly--contig:-NODE-6526-length-10802-cov-21.656224_pt1 | contig 10802 bp, 10 predicted proteins | sample MGYA00237868_ERZ511482 | MGnify/ENA metagenome assembly ERZ511482
ATCGAGATAAGTTGTGATTCCTTTATCTGTTGGTTTGATTCTGTCTGTGAAGTTCATGGTTTATTGTTTTTTTATTTTTTTGGTTGCAGAGAACGGTCCGCATAGACGCAGGTGGGGCGTTTAGCCCCACTTGGCGTGCTATGCTGTGTTGGCAGAAGTTATTATTGGCTCGTAACAGTTCGTATAATCTCACTTTACATTCAGCCTCTCCTTTTCTTTTTCCTTCTCTTTTTGCCAATGCTTATCACTAAAATACAGAGCTATTAGGGTAAATGTTAATCCAAGTGAAGAAAATACGAACCCATGTGAACTGGAATCATTGGCAAATAAATAAACGCAGAGCAGACTTAATTGTAAAACTATATACATTGCCACTGCATACTTATATGGAAGATGAATCATGATTAAAATAATTTATATACTTTATAAAAACACCTTAGACCGAACCCTAAATAGAGTTCAGTCTAAAGTAAATCTAAAACTTACAGTCAGTACAAGCTATGACTGTTTTTTCGAGCTACCTATTATTAAGGAATATAATCAAGCATTACACACTTGATGGATTTTAATAATTTATGTGATTACATAAGTTAAGCTTAGTAGGCAACTTTAGTCACAATCGTAGCTAATTTAATTACTGAATACTCACCCACAACTACCAACTATACTTGTTGCTGCAAAGCCAATTCCAACAACCCAGGCAGCAAGCCCAACAGGACCACCAATCAGGACAGCAGTACCGACCTGAAATACATAACCTGCTACAGCTGCAGCACACCAGTATCTCGCTTCCATTCCATCTGGAAACTCATCTGTAAGCACCAATGGAACAATCTTTGCGCCTTCAGCTATTACAAACATTTTTTCGTATTCAGCAATAGTAAAATCAAAGTTAGAAACCAATGCTTCATAAACATTTTCATTACTTTCATTTTCAAGTAAGTACTCTGTTGCTTTAATGATTTCAGTCAGTTGATGTTCAGCAAAAAAATCATCCATGTTTTTGTTTGCCATATTATTCTTGAATGATTTGAAGGCTTTCTTGAGTTCATTTTGAGCCTCAAGCGAAAGTGGGACATCTGTGCGTGTCAGTTCTTTACTCTTATTATGTAAGGAAATAAGTGTATGAACATCGGGGTTTTCGATGCTCGATAAGTCTCGCTCACAAGAGGATAGTGAAACTCCCATGAGTAGTACCAAGATAATTAAAAAAAATCTCATAATTAAAAAATTAAAAATTATCCCTCATTTTTTTTAGGTAGCTTTGGGAATGCCTACCGTTGGCAACTAATAAGATACAATCATTCAATTATAAGCCAAGTATTTCACTAAACGTGTCGTTGTGTCTTTTGCTTAGCAACAGACTTTTGTTTTAACATTGGTCTTCAGTGAATTAGGTATTTATTTCTGCCAACGGTTTTGTATATGCGACGTGACCAGCTTTTGCTGGGCATGGGCGTATATACGTTGTTACACCCAGTTCTCTTTTTTTATTAAATTATTTACCGTCTTTTCAATCCACTCATATTCATTCAATTCTTTTAACTTATTTACAAGACTTTCAGGTATTCTTTGTCGTCCAATTAATGTTCCTGCTATTTGTCCTGCTATTGAGCAATTGGTATCTGTATCTCCTCCAATCTTAATTAATTTCGAGTACATTTCTTCAATTCCAATTTCGCCTACTTTATTTGCTGCCGCAATTGCTAAAGGAACTGAATTTACAACATAACCGTCATTCCCCATCTCTCCAATTTTTTCGAGACTTTCAATGTCTTTGATTTCAATTAATCTGTCTCTAACTCTTGTATCTGGAATTTGCTCAATTATTTTTTTGATTAAGTTTTGTTCTCCGTTCCAATTGCCATTTAGAATTTCTCTTATTGCAATTACTACACTTCTCGCTCCGATATAAGCTTCATCATTGTTGTGAGTGATTATGCAAATATCTCGGATTCCCGAATTTTCAATATCTTCTTTAAAAGCAATTGGTGCTATTCGCATTGCTGCTCCATTCCCTGCAGCATATTCACCTCTTCTTCCAACTTGACTCCAATGTCCTCCGAAGTCTAATTCTTTTAATGCTTTCAAAGTACTTGCTCCAATTCCTCTTAATTTTCTTTGTCGGTAATATTTTAGAAATTGATTTACAATTGATTCGGGCTTAACTTCTTTATCTTCAATTATCGCTTCAATTGTTGCCAGAGTCAATTGAGTATCATCTGTTATTCCCCATGTTGGCATTTTTACATTTGGCTTTCCAAGCAAATAGAATGTATCGTCTTCTTCCTCAAATTGATTTTCAAAACCACTTCCCCAAGCGTCTCCAATTGCTCCTCCAATTATGCATCCTTCGAATCTTTCCGCTTTTGTCATTGGTTGATTTTCTTTTTTTCTAATTGGGTGTAACGGTTTGCATCTGCGCCGTTCGCCCGTTTAGGGCGAATGGACGTAGATGCTTTGTTCTCGACTGTGTTCCTCCTTCTCTAAATTTTCACGATTTTCTTAGTTAGAATTCGATTACCCATTTTTAGTTGTAGAAAATAAATCCCCGTAGGCAAATCAGTCAAATCAATTCGACTATTCTCTGTAAGGCTACTTCCTCTTTTTACTAATCTACCGTTGTTATCTGCTAATTTCCAATCATATCTATCGAAGGATGATATTTGAATTACATCACTCGTCGGGTTTGGATATACCTCTATTTTTTCAAACAACGGTGTAAAATTTACGGCATCCAAAATAGGATTACAGCCCGGTTCTATGCAACCGTCTTTATCTACTTTAACTATCCAACCCATAGATTTTGCGGGTTCGGGTTGATAGCGATTGAGGTGACCGCAGGCGATAATACTACCGCTCGGTAGAGCTACCACACCCGATAAGTAATGGAGTACTTCGGCTCCGTTAGCATTATTATATACAGTATCAGTTCTACTCCAAAGACTGTCGCCTTCTGCACTGACTTTAGCTAACCAACCACTTTGTAAAGCTACCGGCGGGATTGATTGCGGCACTTCTTCCCAATACTGCCCGGCAGCCACCCAACCGCCGTCGGGTGTGTGGACTAAGTCTTGAAAATTATTTCGATTTGAGGTAGGGAGCCCGAAACGGGTACTCCACATCACATTGAAATCTTCGTCTCTTTTTAGTACTTCAGGTTGTTGAACACGAATTTCATCACTTAAGACATCAACATAACTGCCTTCGTGTACCCAATTACCGTTTCCGTCACTATATATATGAACCGGACTGCCCGTTGAATTATCAATATACTCCTGCTCTCCTTCCCAAACATTCCCCATGATGCCCATAGTATCTATTCTATATATTTTATTCATCTTCCATACATCGTATAAGGAGGGAACAGAGTTACTCTTAATGCTTGTGCCACCAAGCAGCCAAAATTCGTTCTCACTCATTTTTTTTAAACCACGAAAACTATCCATGACACCGCTTTCTCCATAGCTGATTTCCCATACTTTATTTCCCTCATGATCTGTCCGCATAATAAAAGCATCCCAAAATCCGTCATCCGCCTGCTGCTTTACCCCCGTTGAAATATACCCGTGTTCAAATTCCACTATATTCCAATGACGTTGATTTAGAACTGTGTCATCAGGATATTCTCTGACAAACTCTAAGTTTCCGTTTACATCTAATTTTATAATAATTGGATAATTAAGTCCGAACAGTTCACCAACTAAAGCATATCCGCCGTCCGATGTTTTTATCATTTCATAGTTTTGTCCAAATACATAAGTATCACCTAATGTGTCGTAATGAACTTTATAATCTAAAATGTTACCAAGCGTATCCATTTTACAAAAAAACACACCCCACTGCGGATAATCCAAGTTTTGCTTTCCGCCGATTATGACAATTGTATCTTCATTCAACAGCATGTTATGAAATGCCATGCCGCCTTCGTCTATATCGTATGCCTGTACAAATCCTTCCTGTGCCTTTGCGCTTAACCCACAGAGGACTAAAATTATCAGAATAATACTTCTCATGATAGTCAATATAAATAGACGGGCTACTCTGACATCAAATCAGAATAGCCCGACAAATGAAAAATGTAACTTATTGAATGATTAACTTACCCGTTTCAACAATGCCTGCTGTCGTCTGTAGTTGATAGAACACAACGCCACTCGGCATATCAAGCAGCGATATTTGCATATTTTGGTGAGCTTGTATTTTCACTCTTTGCAACACACGCCCCGATACATCGCGGAGTATTAGCTCTCCACTCTCCATATCATTTTTACGTGGTTGCCAAAGTAGGCTCACTACTTTACTTGCTGGATTGGGATAGACACTGATTTCGCTTTCGGTCTTACTTGCAGCGGTGTCGGGAGTTGTTCGTAATTCCGCTATTTTACCTTTTGGCAAGCGGAAATTTATCGGAAAATGCCGACCGTACAGCGAAAGTATATTTCGTGAAATATTTCCCGTAAAACTTTCATCACGTGTGGCTAATCGCTCTAATACCTTCAAGTCCTTCTCGGATAGGGCATACGGCGATTTACGTTCCAATACCGTCATCAACCTTCGCATATCGGCCAAGTCCGCATGTTGGGTAGGACTGAGATCAGTTCTGTCTGCAGCTCGACTGAGGGCTTGCTGTGCAATGGTAGGGTTGCCGTCCGTTTGTTGGCTAAGGGCAAAAATCATGTCTGCGCCGAATGCGTCCAAATTTTCTATCCACACCGCCAAAGTATCTTGGTCAAACAGCAATGTGTCGTGCATTAGGTGCAAGACCACCATAAATGCCTCCTTGTCCATGCGCTGTTTATGGTATTCGGCTTCGCGCTCTTTTTGTTCGGCAAGTTCGGTATCGCCGTTGTTTATTGCGGCATCACGTTCGGTCTTCGCTTGCTCCTCTTTGGTGCGGTCGTCGTAGTATTTATCCTTCTCCTGCGCCACTTCGGCTTGCGTCTTACAGGGTGGTTCGCAGTAGGTTTCGGGACAGGTGTTTTCTGAAGCACTAATTGCGGTAAAACTCCCCGCAAACGTCATCGGCGTTTCGTTCGTACCTAATGGGTAGTAATAATAATCTACGGGACTGCCTTGGTTTTCAACATCAGTTGAAGTATAGGAAAAGCTATTGCCGGCGGCATCGTATAGAATATCGCCTGTTATCTCATCTTCATACTCCAATCCCTGTGAAGGGCGAATACGGTCAATACCCGGCTCATTCGGCACAACAAAATCAAACTGCGTACTATTGCTGTTGTCGTTGCACAAATAATGCAGACCGCGGTCGTAGAAAGAAGAAGTCGCATTTTCGCCGTTCGACAAGTTGCCGATTGACAAGTTCGAGTAATTGTTACGACGCACTTTGTTGTTAAAAAAACCGATGTTTTTACTCAACGTACCAACGGTCAAAGAAACATTACCACCCGTACCGATAAAATCGTTTTCCTCAAAGGTAAAACCTGAAATGTGGTTTTCAAACACAACACCCAACTGTTCGGAAGTGATAGAGGGGTTTGGCACGTTGCCTAAATAAAAGTCATTAAACAGCATCGTGCCTGAACTGACGGCACTATTATACAACCCGACAAAGCAATCAGAAAAGTCCGTTTGCCGGACGATATACGGCTTGTTGCCGATAATATTCGCCGTGTAAATTCCATAGCCCAAACCTTCAAAGGAAGAATGAACGTAATTATTGCAAGGGTAGGTTGTACTCGTGCATCTCGCACGGACTTGAAAGCCCGCATCGGTAGCGAAAATACCGTAACCATAGTTGGAAACGTTATCGCAATCCGTCAGCGTTTGGTTCATGGTGAAGGAACTGCCCGTAATTCTTACACCGTTGATACCCGTCATGTGCAAAAAGGAATGAAACGGCTCGGAATTGATGTAGTCGTCATTTGTTACAAAGGTGCAATTCGAAAACGACCCGGCGTAGCTGCGCGGTTGACCTTGCCAACCCGACGGCCAAGGGTAGGGCCAAAAATTCTCGTAAGGGGCAAACTCAACGGCAACTTTATTATTTCTGAAAGTAGTACCGCTGCAACTGATTTGTCCGCCTGCGTCATTGTAATAGTCAGGTCCCCAAAGTTGTACGCCCGTACGTGCATTTTCTATGACAGAACCGTTTCTACCCGTAAAGCGACCTTGTGCTCTTACTCCGCCGACAGAGTACTGCGATTGACTGTTATCACCCCACACTTCTACACCTTTCCACGGCTCACCGCAACTATTGGTCAGCGTACCCGAAAGGTTCAGTCTTGCGTTGGGTTTGATGACTAATTTTCCGTTTCCGCAAAAACGCACCGTTACACCGGGGTCAATGGTTAGGGTAGCACCGGGTTCAATGGTTAGGTTACCTGTAATGGTGATATCGCCGTCGTTGTAGAGATTAACGGTTGTCCAAGTGTCGTTTTCCCAAATGTGCAGGTCACCTGAAATTGTATTTAATCCCGTGCAAATACGGTTATCGGTTGACCACAATTCGGAGCGGTATTGATTAAGGGCAAAATACATGCGCTCTGCCTGACCTTGAGTGAAACGGTCTTGGCAAGAGTGCGCATAGGACATATAGTTTTCCTTGGGGTAAGTAAATAAACCCTGTGGGAAATCGGGGCAACTTTCACAATCGCTTGGGTGAGGGTCACAGTTAGAAGTGAAGTTAGCATTCAGACATGGATTAGTATCACAAACTCTATCACCGTTTTCGGTGCACGGTTCGTCCAAATCACATTTTAAATCACAATGTGCACCTGCTGCTGCCCAATCAACACCCCAAACATGGTATAGGGAAAGGTAATGTCCAACTTCGTGTGATAAGGTGTTCAAGCTGTTTCCGGCAGCGGTTCCTGTTGTTCCGAAATACTCATGTGAAATTACAACCCCGTCCACGTTTGGTAACGTACTACTATTAGAGGGGAAATAAGCATAACCTGCGACATTTCCGGGTAAAGAACGGACAATCCATATGTTCAGGTACTGTGATGGATTCCACCTGCTGAGGTTTTTCAATGCTACATCGTCATAGTAGGAAATTGATTGAACATTTGTAAATGAAGATGTAACTCTATTTATACCGTTCGTACAATTACCCAAAGGGTCTATGCTTGCAAAAGTGAGTTTAATCTTCGTATCGAAACCGCCTTCTTCTCCGGCAAATTGACTGTTTGCTTGTGATACAGCCTCGTAAATTTGAGCATCGGAGATGTTTTCTACTCCGCTGTTGTGAATTACATGGACTACGATAGGTATTTCGTATTCGTCGGTTTGCATTTGACCTTGCGAAGGATTTTGAAGCAGTTGAGTGTTGAAGGAAGAAATTTGATTTTGATAATCGACCTCTTCTTGGAACATCATCTCCATGGCTTCCTTAAAGCCACAAGGCTCTGTTTGAGCAAAAAGAGAAACAGCGAAAAGTGTGAGAATGAAGGAAAGCATCCTTGTCTTTCCTCGACTGAAAGTTTGATAGTTGAATTTCATAAGTCAAAAATTTAGACCGTTAAAAAATGAGTTGAATTCTATGTGTTTTTCTTCTCATAGTCGAGAACGGTCTGTGTATATGCAGTTTGGGCGTTTAGCCCAAATTGGCATATACACTTTGTTATCAGCTATTTTTATTCTTCCTTTTCTGATTTTTGCCCGTAAAATTCATACAGTGCTTTATCAGATATGATATTGCTATTTTCATAATCGGTCGGTGTCTTTAACATCATCATGGTGAATTTTCCATGTACTCCTATGTATTTATCTTTATTTTTTAATGATTCTTCCGAATTTGCTAACATTTCTATCATCTCAATTACCTGCTTTCTTCCTTCTTTTTGCACTTTTTTCAAGTTTGGTATTTTGGCAAGAATCAAAACTTTATCATCTTTTGATTTTGTAATAAATTCAAATTCAGAAGGATTTATTTCTTCATTTGCAAAATCATTGAAAAATGCTTTTAATTTAAAAGATGTGGAATCTGTCTCCATTGTTGGGCTTGCTGACATCTGCTCGATATCAGCTTTTAGCAATTCACTTCTTGGGTCAATTTCCCTCGTTGCATCCATGATGTTGAATAAAATAATAATAGCCCCAATTATTCCTAAACCTGTCCAATGCCAAATTGGTCTTTTTATTTGGTCCTTGTTGTTTTGATACTTATCTTTTAAGGTTACTGGGAACTCCTTTTGGCTAATTGTCCTTTTACAATGGACACATTCTGCGACTGCTTCTTTCCCTATTGGAAAAAAAGGAATCCAATAAACATGGAAATATTTTCCAAATACTGAAATGTGCTGTGTGCCAGAATTTTCACAATGCTGACATTTGGAATTGCTGATATCCAATTCTCCAATTTTGCTGGCTTTTCTTCCGAAAAAAATCATGATTTACTTGTTTTGATTATTATTGTTATTTTTTTCAAATTGCTGATAACGGTTACGCATAGCTGCCGTAGTGGGCTTTTGCCCGCTATGGACAGCTATGCATTGTTGTGCGCTGTTTTTATTTTTTCTTTAATTTACATTTCCCATTAAAAAGAATTTCCATTTTTGGATTTTTTGATAATTCACCTTTCCAATATTTTCTTGCTTGATTATACGCTTCTTCTATTGTCCACTCAAAAGTCGTTTCGTCCATTAAATTCATATCTCCTCTGAATATCTTTTTTTGTTCTTCGATTTCTACCTCGCAAATTACACCACCTCTTTTATGAGTGTTAATATAGTAATTACAATCTGCTTCATTCTCAAACAAATAGAACGCTTCAATTCTACTTTGCTTTTCTTGAAATTCTCTTCGCCTTATCTTTTCAAAGATATATTCCCATAAATAGAAACCTTGGTCAAAAACTTTTATGCCGTTTTTATCTGTAAATTCAATAATTTCGATTAATTCTCTTTCATCAATATGTTTTTCTTTATGATGCACTTTTCCTGTGAGAACAGAAATTTCAAAGATGCCATTTTTTGATAGAGGAATTTGCTTTATGTATTCATTTCCCATAAATGCAAGATTATTATTCAGAAGTATAAAGAAATCTAAAGGCAATTTTTTCTTTTCTGAAAAATGTAACATTATCTGGAAAAAGGCATTGTGATTTAACATTCCACTCAAAGTCGAGCTATAATTTGTATTTTCTGTATCAATAAGCACATCACTTTTTATTTCATTTACGACTTTGTAGTACATTGTTTTTTATTTTTTAATAGCGCACAACGGTCTCGCATACCCGCAGTCGCCAGCTTTTGCTGGCGATTGACGGGTATGCATTGTTGTGCGTTCGTGTTTATTTTTTTTCAAATTTTTGCCATTCTTCGTTATTCCCATTTAGCCAATCGTAGTAAAATTCTAAAATTGTATGAGACATATCATCTGGATGTTTTAACCCTTTTTCGATTAAATATTTTTGTATTCTTGAACCACCCCATAATCCCCAATTATTTCTTAACCATCTTCCAAATCCATGATGATATTGGATTACTTCTTCTCTTGACTCTAAGTTTTTGATTGTATTAATATCTTCTTCTTTTAGTACTTTGTTAAGTGTTTGAAAGCAATCTTCAAGATTTATTGGAATGTAAATCCCATTTATTGAATCTTTCTTTGTCTTTGCTAAATATGCTTCATATTGTTTCTTCTGTTTAGCTTGATATTTTGCTATTTGCCCTTCTAAATCAATTGGCTTATTGTTCAAATATCTATGATATGAAATTAAAATTGTATTACATATTTCATGCGAACCCTTTAGTCCTTTTTTATTAAAATATCTCGTTAATCGTGAACCGTCGTATAGTTTCCAAGCGTGGAAAAAATCTGTTCCATATTTAAATTCTTCGTGATGATAAATACTATCTTCTTGAAATGTTTTTATTACTTCTAATTCTTCATTTGACAACGTTTTTTCAAGTTTCTTAAAACATTGTTCAAGGTTTTTAGGAATTCTCATATCGTGAACACTTTTCTTTTCATTTTGTCCGAGCAAAATTCCTGAATTTAAACTGATGATGATTAGTGGTAGTAGTAGTAGTCTCATTTTTTTCTTTTTCATGACGCACAACGGTTAGTGTAAATGGCGTAGCTGCGTTTAGCAGCTATGAACATTTTACACATTGTTCTGCCTTCGTTTTCTATTTTTATTCTATCATTTTCAAATCGTCTTTCCTGTACTTATTATCTCCACGTATCGACCTCTTTATTTTCCATAATTTAATTCCCAATTCTCTTTTAGCATATGGATTATCTGCTAAGAAATCTCTAAGGTATGTATTGTATTCAAATTGAGGTGCAATTATTTTTGATTTCGTTTTATCTTTTATTTCGGAATGGATTTGCCTCCACTCGGCAATTGCATCTTTTAAAGTTTTTCCACAATTAGATTTCATCCAATTCATAAATTTTACATTAAACTTAAAATTTTCACCTATTTCGTTTTGGAAAAATTTTCTAACGTTTTCTGTGCTTTTATAATTATCAGTAATCTCTGTTTCGAGTGATAAGACTTCCTTTTTCCAATCAAATTTTGATTTAGGCTTTATTTTTTTAGGTGACTGCTTTAAATTCTTTAGACCCGTCTCAAGATAATTTTCTATTCTTTTACTAATTTCAATTTTACCTCCTGTTGTCTTTAATCCTTCAGCTCTACAATAGCTTACTAATTCTTCTTTCAACCAATAAAATTCTTGAAAATCTTTAGTTGAAATTTCATTATTTAAAGTTGGTCTGTTATCCATTTTCATTTTTTTCTTAATGAGGCAGAACACCTCAATAGCCACAACTCCAAGGCTTTTTATTGCGTATATATCGGCTATCTATGCGCTAAACTACAACTTTTC
>ENA-ORXT01006527-ORXT01006527.1-marine-metagenome-genome-assembly--contig:-NODE-6527-length-10800-cov-5.722466_pt1 | contig 10800 bp, 13 predicted proteins | sample MGYA00237868_ERZ511482 | MGnify/ENA metagenome assembly ERZ511482
GGCATCGCGGAGCAGGGCGACCGCATCGTCGTCACCGCCGGCGTCCCCTTCGGCCGCCCCGGCACCACCAACATCCTGCGCGTCGCCCCGGTCGACGAACAGGCGATCTACGAGGGTGAAGGCGAGAGCGCGTATTGACGAGAGTGGAGGTGCGTCGGCATGCTCTCATTAGGAGGCACGCCGACGCTCCTTGAACTATGCGCCTATTTTTTCAAGGATAGAATCGAGTCTTTTTGAGGTAAGATTATCCAAAGATTTTTTTATACACAGTCTTAAGCTGAACACCACTAGGTTAATCTCAGACATGCTTTCAAGCGGACTTCCAAAAGCCAATGAAAAACTGTCAATGGTTCGGCCACGCTTGTCAAAAAATGAAATTTTGAATGTTCCAGTTTTTTGAGATATGTTGTCTTTTCTTATTTCAGAATCAATAACTTGAATTGATATATCGGTAAACTGTGCAACAAATATGTCTTCTTCGGACGTGTCGTCCCATGTGATACGCCCATCGCTTGTTGCTTGGGCTATTCCATTAATTAATCGGATGCGTTTTTCCTGAAGCTCTTCGTTATCAACGTTGGACAATTTTATTCTCCAGTTCTTTCCCAGAGCGCCCGACTGCATCGGAGAGGAAGGCGATTTCGCCATCGATCTCTGCAACCAGATTCGTGATGCTGCGCGCCTGACCTGCATGCAGCATATTGCATGTTCTCGCGATGCTATCGAATTGGGTGCGATGTTTCAAAAATTCCATATCTTTCACGGATTCGGGTAACGGATCGAAACGGCTGACCAGTTCGTTATAGGCGGATATGACTTCAGAAGACTTGTCAGATGCATACATCCAATTCTCGCTTCTGACGGCTGCCAGGAGAATCTGAATTTTTTGCCGCAACTTGTCCACCTCTTCCGCAAAACGTACGGACCCGATCTTCAGTTGCGTATCCTCGGCAACCTCACTGGCCCGCTGAGCGGCTCGCCAAGCCATGACCGAGAATACAACGCCAATGGCACCGACTCCAATCCCTACTATACCGATGACCGTGTCGATGCCCATTGCGCATGAGCCTTGCGGAAAAGGTGTCATGCGTCAACGGTGCGCGTAAAAATAGATATGTGGAGAAACCTCATGACCGACCAATCCACCGGCATCACCCACGCCGCCGACGACGACCCGCGCAATGCGGATGTCAGCATCTATGTCGATGGCGACCTGTTCCATCGGGATGCGGCCAGGGTATCGGTGTTCGACAGTGGCTTCATGCTCGGCGACGGGGTGTGGGAGGGGTTGCGGCTCCATAACGGGCGGTGGGCGTTTCTCGACGCGCATCTGGATCGGTTGTTCGAGGCGGCCAGGGCCATCGATCTCGATATCGGCATGGACCGCGCGGGCGTGATCGACGCGCTGGAGCGGACCCGCGCGGCCAACGGCATGACCGACGACGCCCATGCCCGCCTGATGGTGACGCGCGGGCGAAAGGCCAAGCCGTTCCAGCACCCGAACCTCTCGCGCTACGGCCCGACCATGGTGATCATCCTGGAGCATTCCACCCCCGTCGCCGCCCTGGCCGACCGGGGCGTGCGGCTGGCCACCGTGCCGCAGATTCGCGGGATGCCGATGGCGCAGGATGCGAAACTGAATTCCCATTCCAAGCTCAACTGCGTCCTCGCCGCCGTGCAGGCCGAAAAGGCGGGCGCGGATGAAGGGCTGATGCTCGACCCCCACGGCTTCGTGAACACCACCAATTCCTGCAACTTCTTCATCGTGCGCAAAGGCGCGGTGTGGACGAGTACCGGAGATTACTGCATGAACGGCGTGACCCGGGCCAATATCGTGCAGCTCTGCCGCGACGACGCCATCCCCGTCCACGAGCGCAACTATTCGCTGGTCGATACCTACGGCGCGGACGAAGCCTTCATGACCGGCAGTTTCGGCGGCGTCACCCCCGTGGCCGAGATCGACGGGCGGCGCATGGGCGCGGTGTTTCCCGGCCCCGTGACGCTGCGCTTGCGCGAACTGTACCGGGCGCTGGTCCGGGCGGATACGCGAAACGGCAGCGTCCGGGACTAGGGTTTTCGAGGACAACAAGTTCTTTTCCCGGCCCGGAAATCGCAACTCCCCCGCGATCCGGGCCTCGTGAGATCCGGGATTGCCGGAACCCGGAGCAGGCTCAGCCGCGAATGCGCTTCAGCAGCGCATCGACGTTCTTCGTGTCGGCCTGGGGCGTGATGCCGTGGCCGAGGTTGAAGACGAAGGGACCGCCCGACAGCGCCGCGAGGATGCGGTCGATATCGCGCAGCATCGCATCGCCGCCCGTGACCATGTGCATCGGCTCCAGATTTCCCTGCACCGTGCCGTGGGGCTGCAACGCCTCTGCCGCCCATTCAGGCGCGATGTTCTGGTCCAGGCTGACCCCGTTCACCCCGGTCTGTTGCAGGAACGGCACGTAGGACGCCCCCACCCCGCGCGGAAAGCCCAGGATCGGCGTGTCGGGATGCGCCGCGCGCACGGTATCGACGATGTATCTGGTCGGCTGCACGCAGTACCGGTCGAAAGCATTGGGCGCGAGCGCGCCGGCCCAGCTGTCGAAGATCTGCACCACCTCCGCGCCTGCGTCGATCTGGCGGATCAGGTACTGCGCCACCGCCTCGGCCAGCCGGTCGATCAGGGCCGCGAAGCTGTCGGGATCGGTGAACATCCAGTTCCGCGCGGCGGCCTGCTCGTCCTTGCCCCGGCCTGCGGCCATGTAGGTGGCCAGCGTCCAGGGCGCGCCCGCGAACCCGATCAGCGTGGTCTCCTTCGGCAGGTTCTCGCGCAACCCCGTCACCGCCTCGTAGACCGGCTTCAGATGCGCGTGGAACGCCTCGGCGTCGAAGGGGGGCAGGGCCTCGCCCACGGCCATGGGGTCGAGGCGCGGGCCTTCGCCGGTTTCGAACCACGTATCGCGGCCCAGCGCGTGGGGCACCACCAGGATGTCCGAGAACAGGATCGACGCATCGAAGCCGAAGCGCCGGATCGGCTGCATCGTCGCCTCGACCGCGAAGTCGGGGGTGTAGCACAGGTTCAGGAACCCCCCCGCCTCGGCCCGCAATTCGCGGTATTCGGGCAGGTAGCGCCCCGCCTGCCGCATCAGCCACACGGGCGCCACGGGGGTGGTCTCGCCCTTGAGGGCACGGATCAGCAATTTGTCTTCTGTCTTCATGGCCGGACCCTGCGAGGATCGACCGTGCGGGTCAAGGCCGTTCGGGCCTCGTGCCGCCCCGGGCCACCCGCTTCCTTGATATTTCCTCAAGAATCTAAAGAAACTGGTGAAGGATGTTTATGCCTGTGGATTACGGGGATCATCCATACGCCCCGGTGGTGCACAGGGTTATCCACAGGCTTCACGAGATGTTGACAGGGATTCGGACTGTGGAGGATTTCGTGATTCTGTCAAGAAAACCCAAGTTCTGCGCCGATTCGTGAACCTCGATTTCCAGATTTTCTTCAGTATACGAATATTTTACGCACCGGCGCGGGACTCGCCCGACCCGACTGTCCACATCGGGATGGATGGGAGAACAAGAATGAATCACCGGGACGAATCGTCTCGCGGGCTTTGCGCGGATCGGTTTTGCCCGTTATCCACATGGCTATGGCCGATCACACCTGCATCCACATCATCTCGGATTCCACCGGCGAGACCATCTCGTCGGCCCTGCGCGCGACCATGCCGATGTTCGGGGACGTGTCGATTCGCTATCGCCGCCACGTGATGATTCGCACCGCCCGCACGCTGGGCGCGGCCCTCGATGCCGTGGAGCGCGAGCCGGGCCTCGTGTTCCATACGGTGGTCGAGCGCGATCTGCGGACGGTGCTGGAGCGGCGCTGCCACGAGATCGGGGTGCTGGCGGTGCCGTTCCTGGACCCGATGATCTCGATCCTGACCGGATTCCTGGGGCGCAAGGCCGAGCTGACCCGCCCCGGCGCGCAGCACGTGGTGGACGAGCGTTACTACCAGCGGGTCGCCGCCCTCGATTTCGCGCTGGCCTATGACGACGGCAATCTGGCCGAGCGGCTGGCCGAGGCGGACGTGGTGCTGATCGGGGTCAGTCGCACGTCCAAGACGCCGACCTGCGTGTATCTGGCCGGGCGGGGGATCAAGGCGGCGAACGTGCCGCTGATCGGCGGCAAGGCCCCGCCCGGAGAATTGTGGGATCTGCGCGCCAAGGGCACGCCGATCGTCGGGCTGACCGCCAAGCCGAATCGCCTCGCCCAGATCCGCCGGAACCGCCTCAACCGTTTCGGGGAACCGGATCTGGCCGAGGGCGACTACGCGGATCTGGAGGCGGTCAGGCGCGAGGTGATCGAGGCGCGCAGGATCATGGACGCGCTGGGCTGTCCGGTCATCGACGTGACCCGGCGGTCGGTGGAGGAAACGGCGGCGGAAATCTTTCGCGGCATCGAAACGGGCGGACAGGAGCGGTTGAAATGAGCGAATTCACGCGGGGGGTCGTCCTGGCTTCGGCCAGCGAGGCGCGCGCTGCCATGCTGCGCGAGGCGGGGGTCGCGGTCGACATCGCCCCCGCGCATGTGGACGAGGAGGCGATCAGGGAAGCCTTCCGCGCCGAGGGCGTCACCCCCCGCGACCTGGCCGACGCGCTGGCCGAGGCCAAGGCCCGCCGGGTGAGCGCAAACCACCCGGACGCGCTGGTCATCGGGGCCGATCAGGTGCTGGTGACCGAAGGGGCGACTTTCGACAAGCCCCGCAACCGGGCCGAGGCGCGCGAGCAGTTGATGCACCTGCGCGGCGGCGCGCACGAATTGCTGAGCGCGGCGGTCGTCGTCGTGGGCGGTGCGCCGGTCTGGCGGCATATCGGGGCCGCGCGCCTGACCATGCGGCCCTTCTCCGACGCCTTCCTCGACGCCTATCTGGAGGCGGAGGGCGACGCGGTGCTGTCCACCGTCGGCGGCTATCGCATCGAGGGGCGCGGGGCGCAGTTGTTCTCGCGCGTGTCGGGGGATTACTTCTCGATCCTGGGGATGCCGCTGCTGGAGGTGCTGGGGTATCTGCGCACGAGAAAGGTACTGGTGGAATGAGTGATACCGTCCCCCTCGCCGGGGTCATCGGCTGGCCCGTCGGGCATTCGCTGTCGCCCAAGGTGCACGGCCACTGGCTGGCGCGCTATGGCCTGGCCGGGGCCTATGTGCCGCTGGGGGTGCGGGAGGCGGATTTCGAGGGGGCGCTGGCGGCCCTGCCGATGCTGGGCTTCGTGGGGGCCAATGTGACGATGCCCCACAAGGAACGCGCGTTCGCGCTGGCCGACGAGCGGTCCGCCATGGCCGAAAGGCTGGGCGCGGCGAATACGCTGGTCTTCGATCCGGGCCGGGGGATCGTGGCCGACAATACCGACGGCTTCGGCTTCATCGAGAACCTGCGCGAGGCCCAGCCCGGATGGCGCGCGGAGGCCGGGCCGGTCACCGTGCTGGGCGCGGGGGGGGCGGCCCGGGCGGTGATCGTCGCGCTGCTGGAGGCGGGGGTGCCGGAACTGCGCCTGCTCAACCGCACCAGATCCCGGGCCGAGGCCCTGCGCGACGCCATCGCCCCCGCCGTCACCGTGCTGGACTGGGCCGAGGCGGAGGGGGCGCTGGCCGGGGCCGCGCTGGTCGTGAATGCCACGAGCATGGGCATGGCCGGGGGGCCGCCGATGGCGCTGGATCTGCACGATCTCTCCCCCGGCACCGTCGCCACGGATATCGTCTATGCAAGGGGCGAAACGCCGTTCCTGACCGCCGCGAAGGGGCAGGGCGCGCGGATCGTCGACGGGTTCGGGATGCTGCTGCATCAGGCCCGCCCCGGCTTCGAACGCTGGTTCGGGCGCGCGCCGCAGGTGGATGACGAACTGCGCCGCGCGGTGCTGGGGGCATGATCGTTCTCGGCCTCACCGGCTCCATCGCCATGGGCAAATCCACCACCGCCGCGATGTTCGCCGAAGCCGGCGTGCCGGTCTGGGATGCGGATGCGGCGGTTCACCGCGCCTATGGGCATGGCGGGGCGGCGGTCGATCCGGTGGCGGCGCTGGTGCCGGGGGCGCGGGGGCCGTCGGGGCTGGACCGGGAGGTGCTGCGCCGCGCCATCGCCGCCGACCCGACCCTGCTGACGAGGATCGAGCGGATCGTGCACCCCGTCGTCGGGGCCGACCGGGCGCGCTTTCTGGAGGATGCGCGGGCGGCGGGCGAGGGGGTCGTCGTGCTCGATATCCCGCTCCTGTTCGAGACGGGCGGCGATGCCCATGTCGACCGCACCGTCGTCGTCACCTGCGACCCCGCCGAACAGCGCCGCCGCGCCCTGTCCCGCCCCGGCATGACGCCCGACCGCTTCGACGCCCTTCTCGCCCGCCAGATTCCCGATGTCGAAAAGCGCGCCCGGGCGGGCTATATCGTCGAGACGGGCGCGGGGCTGGATGCGGCGCGCGCGCAGGTCGCCGCGATACTGAAGGAATCACGATGAGAAAGACCGGTCTTCTTGCGGCGAGCGTTGCCATCGCCGCCCTCGCCGTCACCGCGTGCAGCGACAATGCGCAACTGCCCGTGTCCGCCGGCATCGGCCCCTCGCCCGTCCTGCCCCCCGCGACCCGCAGCGCCCTGCCCACCGTCGCCATCGCGCCGGTCGATGGCTGGGCCGAGGGGGAGACGCCTGACGCGGCACCGGGGCTGACGGTCAATGCCTTCGCCACCGGTCTGGACCATCCGCGCTGGATGCACGTGCTGCCGAACGGCGACGTGCTGGTCGCGGAATCGAACAAGCAGCCCCGGGCGGCGGGGGGCCTGCGCGCCTTTGCCGAAAAGCAGGTCATGAAGCTGGCCGGGGCGGGGGTGCCGAGCGCGGATCGCATCACCCTGCTGCGCGATGCCGACGGCGACGGCGTGGCGGAGGAACGGCATGCGTTTCTGGAGAACCTGACCTCGCCCTTCGGCATGGCGCTGGCGGGCGGCGACCTCTATGTCGCGAACACCGATTCGCTGGTTCGGTTTGCCTATGTCCCCGGGGCCACGCGCATCGACACCCCCGGCGAGATCGTCACCCCCCTGCCCGCCGCCGGCACCAACCGTCACTGGACCAAGGGGCTGATCGCGGGGCCGGACGGCACGCTCTACGTCGCCGTGGGGTCCGACAGCGACCATGCGGAGAACGGGCTGGAGGCCGAGGCGGGCCGCGCGATGATCCACGCGCTGGACCCCGGCACCACCACCCTGCGCCCCTTCGCCACCGGCCTGCGCAACCCCGTGGGCATGGCGTTCGAGCCGGAAAGTGGCATCCTCTGGACCGCCGTGAACGAGCGCGACGAATTGGGCGGGGACGTGCCGCCCGACTACATGACGTCGGTGCGGGAGGGCGATTTCTACGGCTGGCCGTGGAGCTATTACGGCCAGCGGGTCGATACCCGGGTCGAACCGCCCCGCCCCGACCGGGTCGCCGCCGCCCTGACCCCCGATTACGCGCTGGGCGCGCATACCGCATCCCTGGGGCTGAGTTTCGCGCAGGGCGCGCGTCTCGGCCCGGATTACGCGCAAGGGGCCTTCATCGGCCAGCACGGCAGCTGGAACCGCAAGCCGCGCAGCGGCTACCGCGTGATCTACGTGCCGTTCGCGAACGGCGACCCGGCGGGCGATCCGGTCGAGGTGCTGACCGGCTTCCTGCGGGGCGACCGCGCCCGGGGCCGCCCCGCCGGGGTCGAGATCGCGGGCGACGGCGCATTGCTGGTGGCCGACGATGCGGGCAACGCCATCTGGCGCGTGGCCGCGCAATCCCCGGAAGGAACCCGATGACGGATACCCGCGAAATCGTCATGGATACCGAGACGACCGGTCTCGACCCCGCCACCGGCGACCGGATCGTCGAGATCGGGGCGCTGGAGCTGGTCAACCTCGTCCCCACGGGCCGGGTGTATCACCAGTACATCAACCCCCGCATCCCCATGCCCGCCGAGGCGCAGGCGGTGCACGGCATCTCCGACGAGGATCTGGCGGACAAGCCGGTCTTCGAGGATGTGGGGCAGGCGTTTCTCGATTTCATCGCGGGCGGCACGCTGGTCATCCACAATGCGCCCTTCGACATAAGATTCCTGAATGCCGAACTGAAGCGCATGGGCAAGCCCCCGCTGGTGCTGGCCGAGGCGGTGGATACGTTGCAGATCGCCCGGGGGCGCTTTCCGGGGGCGCAGAATTCGCTGGACGGATTGTGCCGCCGCTTCGGCATCGATACCTCCCGTCGCGTCAAGCACGGCGCGCTGCTCGACAGCGAAATCCTCGCGGACGTGTATCTGGAACTGAGCGGCGGGCGGCAATCGCGCCTGAGCATGGATGTCGCCACGGGCGGCGAGGAGGGGGCGGTCGTCGGCGAGTACCGCGCCCGCCCCCGCTCCGGCCCGCGCCCCGCGCTGCTGACGGAGGCGGAGCGCGAGCGGCACGCGGGATTCGTCGCCGAGATGGGCGACGGGGCGCTGTGGGCGAAGGGGTGACGTGCGACCGCTGCGCGAGGCGTCCTGTGCCGGGGACGGGGGGATATCGTCACCCCTCCCCGAAGAACCCCGCAAACTCCCGCAGCACGTCCCCCGGCACTTCCTCCGCCAGATAATGCCCGCCGGGCAGGGCATGTCCGCGCACATCCGCCGCCCGCTCGCGCCACAGGGACAGGCAGTCGAAATGCCGTTCGATCGCCCCGTCGGCCCCCCACAGCACCAGCAGCGGGCAGGCGACCTTGCGCCCCCCGTCCGCGTCGTCGTGGCGGATGTCGAGGGTGGCGGCGGCGCGGTAATCCTCGCAGGTGGCGCGGATCGTCTCATCGGTGAAGGCGGCGAGGTACTCGGCCAGCGCTTCCGGGGCGAAATGCTCCAGTCCCTTGCCTCTACCCCCGCATTTCCACCGCCAGAAGCCCTCCGGGTCCGCCGCCATCATCCGTTCGGGCAGGGGGGCGGGCTGGATCATGAAGAACCAGTGCCAGTAATCGCGCGCGAACCCGTCGCCCGCCTCCCGGTACATCTCGCGCGTCGGGGCGATGTCCAGCAGGGCCATGCGCGTCACGCTCTCGGGCCAGTCCAGCGCCAGCCGGTGCGCCACCCGCGCGCCCCGGTCATGCGCCCCGACGGCGAATCGCGGATGCCCGAGGCTCTCCATCACCCGCACCATGTCGGCGGCCATGACCCGTTTGGAATAGGGCGCATGGTCCGGCGCGCTGGGCGGCTTGGACGAACGCCCGTAGCCGCGCAGGTCGCAGGCGACCACGGTGAACCGCTCGGCCAGCGCGGGCGCGATTCTGTGCCACATCGCGTGGGTCTGGGGGTTGCCGTGCAGCAGCAGCAGGGGCGGTCCCGACCCGCCCGTAACCCCGTGGATCACCGCGCCGTCCGTCCCGATATCGAACCTCCCGAAGCCCTCGAACATGGCCGCCCCTCCCCTGATTCCCGGCACTACCCTAGCACGCTTGCACGATCGCGCCCCTGCGGTCAGGATCGGCGCTCGAAACCCGAATCCGAGGCTCCCCATGACCGAAACCTACGCCGATGCCGATATCCTGCGTATCCTGCGCGCCACGAAGACCATCGCGCTGGTCGGGGCCTCGGCCAAATGGCAGCGGCCCAGCTATTTCGCCATGAAATATCTCCAGACCAAGGGATACCGCGTGATCCCGATCAATCCGGGGCTGGCGGGGCAGGAGATTCTGGGCGAGACGGTCCACGCCTCCCTCGCCGAGGCCCCCGGCCCCTACGAGATGGTCGACATCTTCCGCAATTCCGACGCCGCATCGGGCGTGACGCGGGAGGCCGTGGCGCTGGCGGCGGAAAAAGGCATCCGCACGGTCTGGATGCAGTTGGGCGTGGTGAACGACGAGGCGGCGGCGCTGGCCCGGGCGGCGGGGCTGGAGGTGGTGATGGATCGCTGTCCCAAGATCGAGTTCGGCCGCCTGAATGCGGAACTGAGCTGGGGCGGATTCGATTCGGGGGTCATCACGGCGCGGCGACGGCGGGTTTGACGGGAATGGCAATCCTTGTCATAGTCCTTGCAGGAGGTACTCCATGGCCACGATGAACATATCCCTGCCCGATCCCATGAAGGAATGGGTCGAATCGCAGACCGCCGACGGGCGCTACAGCAATTCCAGCGACTACGTCCGCGACCTGATCCGCCGCGACCGGACCCGCGCCGAGAAGATCGCGCAGATGCAGGCGCTGGTGGACGAGGCTAGGGCGAGCGGGGTCAGCACCAAGACTTTCGCCGAAATCCGCGCGGACATTCTTCGCCGCCACGGGTTAGACGAGTCGTAACGTACTCTCGTTCCGGTCGGCTCACATATCATAGTCTATCGCATCGAACCGGAGACCCCCCATGACCCGCCGCAAGACCCCCGATTACGGCTTCGAGACGCGCATGGTGCATGCGGGCGCGCAGCCCGAACCCGTGACCGGCGCGCGGCAGACGCCGATCTTCCAGAACACCTCCTACGTCTTCCACGATGCGGACGACGCGGCGTCGCTGTTCGACCTGCAAAGCTTCGGCTTCATCTATTCGCGCCTGTCCAACCCCACCGTCGCGGTGCTGGAGGAGCGGCTTGCCAGTCTGGAGGGCGGGCGGGGGACGACGTGCTCGGCCTCGGGTCATTCGGCGCAACTGCTGGTGTTCTTTGCCCTGATGGAGCCGGGGGACCGGTTCGTGGCGTCGAACCGGCTGTATGGCGGGTCGGTCACGCAGTTCGGCAAGACGTTCCGCAAGTTCGACTGGCACTGCGACTTCGCCGATTTCGACGATCCCGACGCGATCCG
>ENA-ORXT01006528-ORXT01006528.1-marine-metagenome-genome-assembly--contig:-NODE-6528-length-10797-cov-8.989646_pt1 | contig 10797 bp, 11 predicted proteins | sample MGYA00237868_ERZ511482 | MGnify/ENA metagenome assembly ERZ511482
GGAGTTCCCTTGTTCAGGCGCCGTGCCGTAACAGGGGCCTGAACGGGATTTCCTCCCGTTCAGGATGACCATAGTTCTGACGATCTGCCGGTGGGGGGGGCGTGAGTCAGCTCCCCCCCGCGCCTTTGCCAGCCGCCGCCGGGCCCCATGATGGCGGCCGCCAGTTGACAGCGGACGTGGCATATAGGAGGGTGATATATAACTGGAGTGCATACAACCGGATATTGACAGTATTCCATCGAATCTGGCTGATGCGCATCAGGCCCATCAAAGATAACTTTCGATGGGCCCTGCGATGCGCATCCTGGCCCGCATCGCACCCATCGAACCGATGGAAGACTGAATTAACCCGCTCGATGGGGTTATTCGAGGAAAGGGGGCTACTGCCCAAGAGCCACCGACAGGGGCGCTCCCAGAGAGGGCAGAGGCGTCTTGCGCCTCGCGTGACTCGTGGCACGTTCCGTTGACGACTCAGGGACGTCTCGCCCGTGCAACGTCACCCAATCAGCGGCCGGGGTTGTCTCGGGAGTGCACGAAGCCCGGAAGGCGAGGCGGGTGGGGGGCGCCCTCGCTGTGCAGCCCAGCGCGGGTGCCTCCGCCCCCGCGAGCAACTGCCGCCACCACTACCACCACTGACGGCGGCCACCACCGCGACCTCCGTCGACGTCCGCCACCGCCACTCCCGCCGACTTCGGCCGCCACCGCCATTTCCGCCGACGACGGCCACCACCGCCGCCCCCGTCGAGGGCGGCCACCCCCCACCGCCACCAGTGCGGGAGGCAATCGCCGCCACCACCCGGGCACACCGCCGCCACTACAATGGCTGCAGTCGACGACAGCCAGTGCGGCGACCCCCACCGACGACCGACACCACCGTCACGACGGCGGCCGCGACGCAGCCTCGTAGGCTCCACGGCGCACTCTCGCGGCTGCCGCCTCCCCCACCCCCAGCTCTGCTGCCGCTCACGTGCGGCCCCTCGGTGGATTCCACACGAGGCCGCCGTCACCCGCTTCTGTGCCCACTGCTTCTCCTCGTGCCATCTGCAGTCGCCCTGTGACAGCTGGAGTCGTTACCTGTCCGTGCGGCCGCAGGATGTAGGCTGCAGAGTGTGGACGGAAAATAAAGAAAGAACAGTTTATGGCCAAGGATAAAAAGCATTGACAAAGAAGCGCTGGGCGCGCCTGTGGATGGGAGTGTCGGGCACAGTCTTAGGCGTCGCGGCAATACCATGGTCCCGAGTAATCTGGTCCTGGTCGGGCACCACGTGCTCAATGCGCAAGACCGATGACAACGGGATAGCGTGCAGGGCCGGCCACTCGTCGCCCACCTCCATTGACCAGCACAGCCGCTTTCAACCGCCCTCAACCAGAGGGCAGCCCGGCATGGACTCGCAAACGTCCATGGCCGCAATAATCAAGACGTCAACGTCGTCGTCTGCGGCCTTTCGGACGATGGCACGGGCCTCTCCGTACCGCAAAGCGCCAGGGCCGTCGCCTGGCAGGGTGTATGCGAGGCAGTCAAACCAGGGAAAGCCGCGGTACACCGGGGTGGCGCGGAGGTGCTGCTGTGGGTGGCCACCTGCACAGCAGGGGAACCGTGGGGAAAACGTGAAAGAGTTTGGGAGCTGCAGGATGGTGGTCTCCAGGGGTAGCGCCAAGGCGGCGCCGACAGCACCGAGCCCCGGCCGGGCCGACAGCTCCGCCACGGTCACCGAAGGAGACCGACGCCTTGGGCGTCGCCCGACCGGCCCTGTGACAGGAACGTCCGTCGTGCGCGCGAGCACCCCCACCGCCGAGGCCACGTCCGAGTCGCCATCGGCGTCAAACCAGTCGTCAAACTCATCGGCCTCGCGCTCGAACCGCGCCCGGATCTCGAGCGACCCCTGCCCGATGTGGAGCAGCTGCCCGCGGAAGGTGTCCTCCTCACCGTTGGTGCGCCCGTACCGACGCTTCTCGTGCCCATGGAGGGACTCGTTGCATCCCGTGTCGCCGTTCTTGATGGCGCCGTGCAACATGATGGCCTCGAGCACGTGAGCGAGCAGCTTGTGCACTTTCGTGCTGAAGAACCTGCCAAGAATGGGGGTCAGAAAGTCGAGGACGAACGATCGCGCCAAGGCGGCCACCTCTTCCGCCTCCGTTACTGACATGGGCTGTTGGCAGTGATAGGTGCCGGTGAGGCGGTGTACCAGCTGCGCGTAGCGCACGAACAATTGAGTGACGGCCACATCGTAGGGAGTGTTCCCAAACTTGGCCAGGTACGCGCCCCAGTCGAAGTTCAGGTTCTTGGAGACGCACTTGAAGTCATCGCTCGTCGACGCCGTGCCGGCTGGCGCGTCGTCCTCCCCGCCGACCGACCCGTCGGCTTGGGTGGATTGGTCGAGCTCCACCTCTGTCCCGGGGTCACTGCCACTATCGCCATCGGTGCTCACCTCGCTGTCCCGGCCGCCGCCACAACCGTCCAGGTCCTGGCCGTCCAAATCCAGCAAGGACGCCACGATGTTGTTGACTTCGTCCATGGGGTCTTTGGCCGGCAGCTCGCCCGTAGTCGTAGCGTCCGCTCCAGGAAGGGTCGAGCCTCCTGTCGAAGGTGGGGGCGAGGGGATGGCGGAGGGTGTTGAAGGGGGAGCGGCAGAGCGCCGGCTGCGGCGAGCGGCAGACGGTCGTGTGGGCCTGAAAGGAGCAGAGTCCTGCTTGGCCTTCTTCTTGGGTGGCGGCCGCCGCCTAGTGCTTGGCCGAAACAGCCCAGCTACGAGGAACATAAGAATCCAAACGCCCGCCCTCTGTTGATCACCAGTGAAGGTTGCCTGTTTCTCCTTTGGGCCAACGAGGTACCTGCAGGGGAAGGGGCAAAGATGGCGCGCGGTGATCATGAGAAAGAAGGGTAGCAGACAACATCAGAGAGGTGCGCTGCTACTGAACTGTGAGTATTGAGTGACTAACGGCTCCAACCAAGAGAAGAAAGCCAGAATCAAAGACAAGAGCGGTGAACAGACGTACCCAGGAGAGATAAAAGGCGCCAGGCTACGTCGACCGAGGAACTCTGTGCGCACATTGCCGGCACGGGCAGTGGCACTCTCGTCCTTGTACTCGGGATAAAAAGCTTTGCAAACGTGTGGGAAAATAAGTATCAGTCGGTGACACATCATTCGGGTGATCCCCAAGTCGAGCACCTGCACCAAGCAACCAGCGACTGAAGAAAGGCGAATGAGCAAGTCAGTACCAGAAAAACGGCAATGAGGGGAAGCAGCGCGCACCGGGTACACCAGCATAGCCCACACACTGCAGGGAACAAGACCATATTCTCACTGCCAAACATAACGTACGTGCAAAGGGTCAATGGCAATCATCTTGTACAGGTGGTGAGGCACGGTGCCGAGTCCACCAAGCGACGCGAGTGCAGGAACAAAGGCGTTGATTGTGCTCTCCATCTCTAGCATGACACGGCGCTTCCGTGCCCTTGTTGTGCGGCCGAGCTTGGCCGCCTCCAGGTGCCGCGTGAGTGTCTGCACCACATCACGCGGGGCCGCGGTCACACCCTTCTCCGAGCAGGCATCCTCGGCCTGCACCTCGCACGTCGAGCAGCACTTTCCAAAGTTGCCTGCCTTCATGCACAATATCGCCCGCTCCTCGGGCCGGTCGCACGCGTACAGGAGCACCCGCAAAAACGCCAGCTTGTAACCGCCGATGCTCTCGTCCAGGACGTGGCCGCTGTGGCTAGCGGCGATGGCCTCTATGAAGGCGAGGTAGAGGGTGCGCTGTAGGACGCCCCAGCGCCGCCCCGTTGCTTTCGCCCTGCTGCCGGGCTCCTTAAGCGTGCGCACAATGGGCACGTACGCAATGGTCAACAAGCAGACAACCCCCGAGACGTCATTGAAGACTCGGATGCGAATAGGGTACAGGTAGTGCGCTTGAAAGAGGTAACACAGGGAAAGGGAGAAGGCGAATAGTCGGGGGGATGCGGTTAGAAGGAGACCAAGCACATGAATGTTGCGCGACGCGCGTGCATGGGGACGCACGGAAGCGAGTAAACATGCCAAGCGAATGCAAGCAGGGCAGAGGAGTGTGCACGTACCACCTGACCAGGAGATCAGGCTTGCATCGCTGTACACGTACAGGCCGAGCACAAAGGCCTTCTGAAAAGTCGTGGCATCAATGGCGTCTTGGTGCGCCTTGAATGCCTCGCCATCCATGGGCGCTTGGCGCCGGCGGCCGACCTCGCTGTTGTCGCGGCGCAACTGCACCTCCTTGGCGTTTCGCAACGCATCCAGCGCGGTCTTGAGCACCGAGCGGAAGTATGTCACGTACGACACCCCCCCCTGCACCAGCGTGCACCTCTTCCAGCCCGCCGACAATATGGCGTCGTCCAGGTCGTCGTGGACGGCGTTGCGAAACGCCGTCGCTGAGGAGAAGACGTCCCCAATGCGGTTGGTGCCGCTGGCGACCGACTTGCCTCCGCCGTCCGACCCGTCCCACTTGGCCAGCACGTCATACAAACGCGTTTGGAAGGCCGTCGACAATCCGCTGCCGTTGCACTCGTTCACGAACACCTGCAACATCTTGAGCGCCGGCGTGTTGAACTGGCCCGGGTTGCAATTAGGGCGCGAGTTCACGGCCGGCTCGCACCGCTGGGCGTCGCCAATGCGTTCATACTCCGCTTGCGCCTCCGCGGCCACCGATGAGAAGTTGCGCGATAGGACGGCGTCTCCTACCGTCGCCCGCCCACTCAGCGGCGGCTTGCCCCCATCGCCAAGCTCCTCCTGGGACGCGCGAACCTCGGCGGCCTTGGAAAGCTGCAGCAGCAGCGCCGCGTCGTCCGGGTCGCACTTCTCCGAGTCGCCAAAGACAACGTCGTCGGGATCCACAGCTACCCCAGGGGCAACCGGCGAGGTATCCACTCCCAGCTCCGCGTGCAGCACGCCTTGGAGGACAAGTGGCGCAAGCGGCGGCAAGATCGCGTCAGTGACCGGCTGGGGCGAAGACCCGGGTGATGTTCCAGGTGGTGCGTGTGCAGTCCCGCTGGTCGACGTCGCGCCAGCCGCAACAGCACCACCACGGGCGGGGTCGAGCCCTATCTGCCGGGGCACTCGACGGTTGGCGTTTCGGCCGAGTCTTGGACGAGCGGAGAGCGTGTGCCTCCGCATCGCCGCCGTGTTGCCCTTGTTCACGCCGCACACGTGGCATTTCGACGGCCCGTACGTCGGTCGCATCGTCAGGATGGTGGTTGTGGGGAGGAAGCAGCGGACGGCGGGCAGGCATGGGGGCGCCCGCCGTTGCTCCGCCCGCAGGGTGCCGCACCTCCGCCTTGGCCGCCAGTAGCGCGTGGCGTAACGACGCCCCGCCAAAAAGGTTCTCGTCCACGACGCTGTCCTGCAGGAGTTGAGAAGGAAAAAGTGACCGGGGACAGACGGCCGCACCGTGCAGCTCAAGGGTGGAACTCGACGATATGGGGAGCAAGTGAGAGGCACGAGGGGTCAGTAGCAGCTCACTTGGGCGTAAGAGAACGAAGAGAGCGGCACCGGTCATGCGATGGCCATAAGATGGCGTCCGTCCGTCTATCGCGGCTCATCAAAGCGTAGGTGACAGGAGCACAGCATATGAAAAGACACGGAGACGGACAGAATGGTGCTTACCGTCGCTGGCAACGAGGCGCCGCGCTTGACGCTGGCGCTCACACCTCACGTCTCCCGTCGGCAGTCGGCGGCCACAAGTCCGAGTGGTGGGAGCCACAGCTAAGGGGCGGGTCAGGTGACGGGTCCAGTTGCCCACGTACGCCCGCAGAGGGTGAGCCAATGCACGCGCCCGGGTACGCCTGGCGGGGGGGCAGGCGGCACGGACCCGTCTGGCGCGTGCGGTGGGTAGGCGGGGGGAAGGGGACTCGGTCGCACGGGCCTCTGTCGTGTGAAAGACGAAGGCCGCCAGACGGACAGCCGAAGAACGGCAGTCGGCCAGCCACCGAACAGCCCTGGGGCGCTCACCACACTGCGACTCGCGACGGCACGCCGGTCTGGTTGTCCCTCTGAAGGCTTCAGAGTGGACCAGAGATCGAAGTCGGTGGCTGTGCGGCTCAGTGACGCTGGTCCCAAAAATGCTCGGATTGTGAGGCCAGCTTTGGCAGGCAACTCCTGCCACACAATCAGATCACAGTCCAAGCCTTGTGATCTCCGCGAAATACTTCATTCTTTCATTCCAAATACATTACAGCGTTTGCAAGAAACCAATAGAAACGCGCAGGAGCGCGCTGAAAGCCTGACTTGTGTGTCAATTGCAGGCCCCACCAAGGGTATCAGTTTTGGCCACGAGTACGGTACTCGGCTCTGATCCAACCACTGAGTATTGGCTGACAGTCCGAATGACTTTCAGCCGTTCGAGTAGGAGTATCTCCCAAACCTGACAGAGCGGGTATTGAGGGTATATACCCGCCACATTTTGGGCTGTCGGTATCCAATTTTGTTATCAGCGCGGGTATGCGTATACCTTTCGCTGGAACTAAATTCCAGATCCTGCAGTTAGCAATTGGTTTTGGGACGTATTTATTTGGTTTCGTGACTTACTTTTTTGGCAGGCGGCTCACGTGGTCACGGCGCCGCACTGCAGGACGCTGTCAAGGGTATCGGCTTCTGCAGAATTGAGAATACGAGTAGTACTCTCGGATACCCTTGGTGATTTGATGTTGCGAGTATCTGACCACGTCCCATTCGCGAGTATGAGTATGGGCGACGCGTCGAAATATCTCACGAGTACGAGTATATACCCGAAAAAAATACTCGGGTGATACCCTTGACGAAATACTCTTGGTGAGGTCTGGTCAATTGTATAGTGGATCCCGTATTGTTACATCCCCGACTGGGGACAATGAAAGCTCTGGACCTGTGGCCTAGAATTGGTGCGGGCATTGAGCAAAAGATCCGCGGGCTCGAGCCTCGCGATCTACAGGCTTGGCCGTTGTCACCGTCGCAAGCTGCGAGCTCGGCGGTCTTCGCCGTTTCCCACCGCTCCTGCGCTTGCTGCGCTTGCTGCGGTCCGTCTCGGGTCTTGCCGTCCTCCTCCACTTTTGTGAGGTGAAGCGGGCAGCGTGTTGTTTTCCCACGAGCCTGAGGCACCGCCACAATGCGGTGGCGCACGCACCGGGGCCGTTCCTCAGCCATCGGCGGGGCATCGAGATCCATCAGGCGTGACCTCCCCCCTGGCCCCCGGCGCTGCGATACTGGTACGTCTGGCTGCTCTTCTCTCTCTCTCAGGCACAATTGAGCCCCGCACCGGCCGGAGCACGTAGGCCCTTGTTTTGGGCTCATCCGGGTAACCTTGTTTCTTCGGGTGTTTCTGACCCCACCTCCGTTTCGCCTCCGAAGCATCCTGCAGTACGACCTGCGTGGTGCCTGCCCCCCCCCCCTGCCCCCTCGGCAGACTGTAAGTCATTGGGCATCGGGCCCATCATTTCCTTGCAGCCCTTTGGGTGGTGGCCGCTGGCTCCTCATGTTGCCATTGAGGGACCCGCGGGTGGTCGGCCACGCGCGCGGCGACCGGTGGCGCTCGTTCTTGTGGGTAAGCTGCATCTTCGATTGCGTCTGAGGCTGAAGTCTTGTTTTTTTTCTCCACCGTGTGGGTGTTGGGCGGGGATGTGCGGTCGACACTGTCGTACCTGCGGGCCAGCACAACTGCGACCACTGTCTGCGCGTTCGCTGTATTTCTACAAGAGCGCACGGTCAACGCCGTTCACACCCGGTCGCTTTTTCTCACCGCAATACGCTTTTCGCCTGCGCTCCCTCCTTCCCGTGACCCCCCGACCTCCTGGTACTCCTCCTTTTCTGCCCCCCCCGGTGTTGACAACTTCCCTTCGCCGCAATGGCGCCGTCCGCCGCCGACCGCGCCCGCAAGATGGAGATGCGGCAGGAGGCCGCTGCTGTGGCGGCCGCCACGTCGGCAGCCATCGCCGCGGCCACTGCCCTCGTCGCTTCGTCGACGGACAGAAGCCAAGAAAATAACGACACGGCAACGCGAGACGCGGCGAGCACTATGCTGGATCTTTCTACGAGCGACGCGCCCGCGAAGGTCGGGTCCGGGAACGCGGCGGCGCCGGCCGCCTCCCAGGTGACGCCACGGACACGCGGCAAGGGCAAGGGCAAGGGGCGAGCCAGTCACTTGGGCCCATCTTTTGCCATTGCCAAGACGAGCCGGTCGGCCACCCCGTCACCTGTCGGGGTGATGTCGGCCGGTTTGGAGGCAACACCAAGCTCTAATGCGACGCCAATGGCGTCGCGGCCGCCCGCGTACCTCTTGGCCACGGCTCCTCAATTTGTTGGCCAGGCCACGACCCCGTACGCGCATCGTCCGCGCGTGACGCCGCTGTACTCGAGCACGGCCACGCCGCAGGCAGTTCCGAACTCGACGACGCCTACTGACAACATGGCGGAGGCAGCCGCCGCGACGGCGGCTGAAGGCCCGCTGGGCGCGCGGAGAGCCACGGCGGCCGGCTTTGTCGTCCGCACGTCGCCAAACGTGGGGGCGGTCGCCGCTAGCCATGTGGCGCGCACCAAGGGCGCGATTTCGGGGGCCTCTCCGGTGGTCGCGGGCGTCCGCCGCCGGACGCACCGCATCCCGGCGGCGCGCCTTGCGCGCCAGCTGAAGGCAGCTGAAGCAACGGCCGCCGCCAACCGTCTCAACCTGGCGGGCGACACAGCCGACAGCAGCTTTAAGAGCTCGAGCGACTCCACGGCGGTACCGGCCGCGGGTCTTGGGCTGAATTCGACGTCGCTGGCCGCAGCCGCCTCTGCCGCCCAAGTGTCGCGCGCGCCAGCCTCTGGCATGGCCACGGGCGACAGGATGGAAGTTGACAAGGCCACCAACGTCATTGGTGATGCCGGTGCCGGAGGCGCCAACGAGTCTTTTTTGGGCGTCGCCGCCGGGGGGGGGGCGCCCGGTAGCGGTCCCTCGACAGCAGCAGACCCGCCGACGGCTTCGGCTGGCTGGGTTGACACTATGTCGGCGGCCGACGTGAGTGACGCTAGGTCGGCCCCCCCTTCGACTCCTGGGGCGCCCTCTGCCGGGGGCTCTACCGGTGGAGTCTCAACTCCTGGGCCGAGCGACATTGAGTCGGGCTCCCCGTCTCCGTCGCGCCCGCTGATGTGGCGGTCGACGCGCGCAATCCCCTCCCCGTCATACAGATCACGCTGTCGACGACGCCGCCTGCTCCTGCTGTTCCGAACGCCGAACTGGGTCATTCGGCGACGCGGGCGACCCAGGTCGTTGAGACCGCCGTCCGTGCGTCCACCGCCAACTTGCGCGTCGATGTGGCAGCGCTGTGCGCACGCACTAAGGACACGGCCGCTCGGCTCCAGTAGCTCGTGACCAAAGTCGAAGCGTCGGTCAACCTCTCGCAGCAGACGCTCGTTGCGGTCCGCAAGGTTGAGGCGGTCTTCAAGGCGGCCATCTCGGATGTCATCAAGAAGGGCAACTTTCCAGAGAAGGACGATGCCGACACTGCAGAGCAGCAGGCGGAGAATCTGCTGGAGGATGTCAAGGTGCGTTTGATACTGTGCACGCTCTACATTGGATACTTGGGTTTGTGCTTGAGTATGGTCGTGTTACTGACTGCCCCCGCCCTTGGTTTTGTGCTGTTCTATCCCCAATCCTTGCTCTATTTCTGCATCTCGCAGAAGGCGTACCGTGGAATCCTTGTCAACGAGTTTGCGACGGCTGTCGAGACGGTGGCGGTGTTCTCGAACTGCGACGACAACTGGGACACGGTCATCGACGCTGCGGAGGCGTGCATGAAGTCGGGCAAGGTCAAGGCGGAGGCGTGGCTCAACCAGTTCATCCGCCGCGCCAGCTGGCGAAACGCCTCCATCTTCGTCAACGTACGTGTGTCGATGCTCGTCTTGCGCGTGAAGCCGCACTTGCACCAGGCCTGGAACGATCTCATCGTCAACACTTACTTTGAGGCACTGGGGCTGCAGGTCAAGAACCTAAATGAGGCGACGGCCAAGCAGCTGATAGACGGCTCCGCCTACTACGTGTCGGTGCGTGGGCGCGAGGCGTGCCTCGACGCGCTGGCCGCTCTCTTCCGCGCCGTAGGCGCTGCCAACCGTATCTCCGAGCCGGCAAGCCCCACCGACGGGCGTGTCACACGCGCCACCCTTGGGCACTTTGCATTCGTCACCACCAAGATCCGCAACGTCGTGGAGCTCGCCGCCGGTACGCGCGCGTCGTCCCGTGACGGCGCCGTCGGCGACGGCCACTTTCCCATGTGGGTCGCCGAGGTGCGCCGCATGGATGACAGCTTCCCTAAGAGCTGTGAGGCGCTCAACGGCCTCGAGCTGATTGACGGTGCTGTACTGGAGCGAAGCCTGCCGCAGTACTAGCAAGCGTGTAGTGACGGTGTGTGTGTGTTTGTGTCAGTACCGCCAGTATCAAAACCCGCATGTTTTCCCAGCCCCATACAAACGCGGTCGTGCTGTGCCGCCGCACAGAACCGCCCCTGTACAGCCCCCGTAGCGACCCGGGGCCGCCCGACCGGGCGGCCAAAAAACAGCCGGCCAGCTGACCATCGACCGCCAGCCGGCGCCCATCCCCGTGATCAAGATCTCGTGATAGTCTGGTCTCGTGATTGCCTCCGATAAGATTGGATCTCTTCGAAGTTCGCATTTGGGGGCCCATCAGAACCGCATCGAACCGATGCGCATCGCCGGCCCGCATTGAAACCGCAGCGGTATCAGCTCTTGATGGGACCTGAAACCGGATCAAGGTCCGCATCGGATTTCGCGATTCGATGGGGGTGGCCCGGAAGCAGACGATGCCGCC
>ENA-ORXT01006529-ORXT01006529.1-marine-metagenome-genome-assembly--contig:-NODE-6529-length-10797-cov-8.621082_pt1 | contig 10797 bp, 18 predicted proteins | sample MGYA00237868_ERZ511482 | MGnify/ENA metagenome assembly ERZ511482
CACTGTCACACGAAGGGACAACCCACTGCGACCTTTCTAAGCTGAGAGCTCGTCACACGAAGCGTCACATGAACGAAAGAACTGCAAAGAAAGGGCCTCAGTGCAGTGGAGAAACGCTTCTGGCTGGCCGAATTCCCAACTCCTACTCAACCCCTTCGTGGCAACCAGACGGGCTTGCCTCATGCTTTCTCGACTAAGAGGCGTCACCAGAGCTGAAATCGAGGAGATTGACAAGGAAATCAAATACTTCGTGTCGAACCACTACGCTAAGATCGACTGGGGAACGGCCGAGCGGCTGTCGCTGTGCCTTTCGAATATTGCTGCTCTTGCTGACATTGTTCGCTTGCTGTCGGCGTGCGGCCCTGCTTGGATCGTCTGTCAGTTTCGAATGGAGCGCAAGACTGGTGCGCTCGGCAAGTTGATTCGGTTGGAGTGGAAACCCCACGACAACCTCGACCGGAATGCATCAAGACAAATAAAGGCGGACCTCGTCATCTCATTTGGTGAGCAGAATTTACTGGCGGAGTGGGCAGATGCTACCGGGCAACACGTTGCAGCACCAGTTCTCCTTGCTGGTACCTTGACGGTCTCTGACGGTGCCGGACCCGACTCTGCACTGCTCCCGCGTCGGGCGGCACCCGCCTGCCTAAACATGGATGAGCTGGATACGTTGCGGGCCGTGCTTCAGCAAGAGAATGCTGTCGAGATCCCAGAGGAAATTCATGCCAGAAAACACTTTTGGGCTAAGTTGGCTTCCGGCAAGATCGCCGGTTCCGAGCGAGTCGGCTCGGACTCGGACAAGCACCGGCGTCGAAACTACTTGGTGTGGATCAACTCGAGCGAGAAGTTCTTCCTCCAGGACGGTTCAGTGGGGCAGCGCCCTGTCTCGACCTTTGGCGCGGTGCGACACTACGCCGTGGTCTTCATAGACCGCCGTTCCATGAAATTTGCATATGTGTAACGCACGCAGTCCACCACGGACCGCCTTGGTGCGTATGAGTACGCGGGAGTGAGTTTTGGCATCGAGTGCATCCTCTTGCTCGGGGGAGTGCCTTTTAGGTGCTCGTAGGGGCTATTCATGAAGTCGTGGGGACGTTGGAGAGAGAGGGTGTGCACTTTATTTTGCACACTCGGGAGCCGTTCTCCAATGCCATTAGGGCAGTATGACGGCCTGCGAGTGGGGGCGCTAGTATATCATTTTGCCTTTCTTCTGCTTCCGTTTTTAGAACTTGTCTGTAAATCCCAGTCATTCGAGTTTCTACTCTAGCAGCGGACCCCCACCGATCTCAGTATGATCTCGGGCTGAGACCGTCCCTCAGCCGCACGATCTGGGACAAGTGGTGCTACAGGCCGCCGGCAATAGGCAAAATCGTGTGTCCTGGGAACGGGGGTGCTGCTAGGGGCACCAGAAGCAGGGGGAGGGTCAGGACGGCCACTGGTACGTGCATCACCCGTCCGCCACCATTGCGTGGGCATCATCGTTATCGGGGGGGGGGGTCTCACCCACTATGTCCCAAACCTTTGGCACATCATCGTCGCGACGAGCGTCTCTAGTCGCTGCGCGATTCTGGTTCTCTCCTCTGCGGATACCAGCGTTTTTCTTTTTTATCTCCTACGCCCCCCTCTGCTCCTAGCCGAGTCGCGCTCCCTCCGACTGTTACTTGTGGCTCGCAATGAGGAGGCGACAGCGTACCGGCGAGAATGCACTCGGAGGTATGTTCTGGAACACGTGTCATGTTGCGTAAGTGTACGTCTGCTACCTTCCCCCTCCTTCGGTCCACTGCCACGCAAGCGTATGCGTGGGGGTATGTTGCGATCGCGGACCGCGCGCACGAGCAGGGCGCACGGACCCCGGCTCCGCTGGGTGCGGGCTAGCGTCGGGCAGGCCGTCTCAACGTCGGCAGCGGCCTTGGCGACGTCGCCCGAGCTCTGTCCACAAAAAATGCGACCGATAAGGAAGTGACCAGCGAAAGCCTTGCGGACGACAGCGAGAGTGATCTTCTTGTTTTTGGGGATGATGCCGCAAAGGCCGCCCTTGACGACGTTGATGCCCTTGAGGCTGGTCCTGTGGCGACGGCGGTTGTGGCGGGTGGCGCCGACGGGGAGCGGAGCGCCGTGGATGCCACCGATGGCGCCGCCACTCCAGTCACGGGCGACAACGGTGATGTCGTCGTTCGCTAAGTGGCGAAGGTCAGGGTCCGCCTTGAAGGCGTTTTCCTTGCTGATGACGTCCTGCGCCGCGGCGCTAAAGAGCACAACAGCCTCCATCGAGGCGAGCGCCTCGAGCTGCATTAGCCGCGGGTGGCGGGCGTCCGTGTCGGTAGTCAGAGGTCCGTTACCGGCGGCAGGTCGTGCGGCGGGAAGGTGTGTGGCGGGAGGAAGATCGGCACGGACACCGGAAAGGTCGTCCGTCATCAGCGCGGGGCCGCGAGTGGGGACGTGTAGCCAGCGTGAAGGTACTCCGGCCGGTTTGCCTTTGCGATGCCGCCACCACCGCGACGAGCGAAGTAGAGCGAGTGGTAGGCGGCGGGCAATTGGTCAAACCAGCCGACCGACAGCGTGTCGACGGCCGAGGGCGCCATAGTTGCGTGGCTCGGAGGAGAGTAGTGTAAAGTTGTGGTGGGGCGAGCGGCAGACGAATGAGTTCAGGAGGGGGGGTGGTTGTGTGGAGGGTGGCGTTGGAGGGATGGTGTGTAGGTGGGGCGTCGTGGTTCTCAAGTACAGGTTGGGTCGCTGTCGCAGGGGCTGACCTCGGGGGAACCCTCTCTTGACGGCCCAAGTTGAGCACCTCTTCTCGTCTAATAAAATGGTAGGTGGGGAACAGCAGATGACGGTGAGCGGCGGTGAGCGGCGGTTTGATGGTAGGATATGAAGGCGGTGCGGAGCAGCGCGCCAAATTATGGTAACTATAGAGGCATACAGAGTTTTCATGAATTTATGCTGTATAACTCCGATTAAGTCGCACTTGAGCAGTTCTTTAGCACTTAGAGCGTACACGTGCAGGTAAGTCGTACTGGCGAGGAATTTAGAGTAGTCTGCTTGTACTGACTGTACCAGGCAACCTGTCGTCCCTCTCTCGACCTCTCCTCCCACCTTCATCATTTCTCACGCACCCCTCCTACCCCCCTCTTTGCCGTGCTACTTTCTTCTTCCTCTCCCCCACCCGACCCCTGCATCACTTTCAGCATGACAGTTCATCCCGAACGCGTGCCACAACACCGGAATAGTGAGTCGAGTATGCCGGTTTCCTTAAAGAGATGCCGGTTCTCCGCCCGGCTTTTCCCGTAGGACATGGCGGCGGCGGCGGCGGCGCGGGGCGCAGCACCAGACGTGTCGAACGGCGGACAGTCGTTCGTCGGTGGTCCCGGCGTGTCGGGCGCTCGTTGTTTCTCTGTGGCGTATGCCTTGCGCCGGCGTCTTGGGGGTGCATGCTCCGAGGCTGTTCGTTGCGTTTTGTGCCTTCTTTATGCGTGATACGTGGCGTGCAGGCAGTCAGACAGCGTTCAGGCCAGCCAAACTTCGAGACGTGACCCTCTTAGTTTTGGCTTGACGTGTGGAGAGCCAGTGTCAGGGCTATACGTTGTGCACACATGGCCGTTTGGGTCGGCCGGATGGATCCATTGGTGGAGATCCTCATAGCCGGGGTATTTGCTGCAGCCGTGTTTTTTTATGCAATAGTTTAAGTACTTCTATGTCTGCGCAATCCTCACACGAGATGAGCACCATAGCGCAGTGGTACATCACACTTCAGCGCGCTGGGCCCATAACCCAGAGGGCGGTGGATCGAAACCACCTGGTGCTAGTACCCGTCAGTTTTTTTATTTGTGCACACAATCCCCTGCTCGACGCTTCTCATCTACCGGCCACCTACCACGGGTTCGAGCGGACCGGCGATCATCCCCCGAGAGGCGATTATTGTGCTTCTCACAAAAACTGGATCCGCAACCTCCGCTTCAGCATCATGAACCGCCCCCTGAGCCAATGAAACAGTGGTTTTGCAACGGAAGCTGATGCACCGAGGTCCAGTTTTTGTGAGAAGCACAGTATAAAATCTCTTGAGTCAATACATCCTCGCGGTCCCCAGCACCCGCCACAGCACCCCAGAGGGTCATGTCAGCGCGTGTCTTCTTGGTCTTTTCCCTGCGAGCCGCGGCACATTCGCCAAGTTCTTCGTGCGAGGGACAGCATTGTCGTGAATGAACCAGTGTATGGCCAAGTGGTGCGGAAGGAGCTTCGCCATTGACGTGCGCCTGATGTTCCCTGCGAGCGATTTTCTCCTCACAGAGACCGCCAAGGAATTAAACTCCCCGATCACAGACCTGGCTTCGACCGTGGGCGACGGGACGGCCGACGAAGTGATTGCGGAGTGGCCGGCAAGTCGGCGGCTCCTGCAACGGGTGTGGCCAGTGCCGAAGGCGCTCAACGACAAGACGGTCAGGCTGCGGCCGAAAATAACCGTGCTGTAGAACGCGCCTGCCGATCGGGCCATGCGCACGTCTCGCTGGTAGATCCAGGCGGACGTGGCCGCGATGAAGAATATCATCACTCGCTTCGACATCAAGTCACACCGGTACTTCAAGAACGGGTCCCCAAATCTTATCTTCGAGGTCATGCGCATGACTCCCGGCCTGAAGGTGCCCCTGGGTGTCACGATCGCGTCCACGTTGATAGTGGCCTCGTGGGTCTCGGTACATTTCTCCTTTTTGAAGCAGCTGACGGCATTGGGTCGCACGACAGTTCTCGGATAGATGCCACCTGCCGCCGAGGCCTGCCGTAACGTCTAAGCTGCGAGGCTTGAGGAGGGACTGCTGGCGGCAGTGGAGACGGGGGACCCGGTCGCCGCTCCTAACATCGACGTTGCCGCTTCACTCCTGATTACCCCGTCACTTGCGGCTATCATAAAAGCAAGACAAACCGATGCAGATGACCCGCTCGCGGCTGTCAAGTCCAAGACTTCCAGAAGGTACCGCGCGCGACGTGTTGAAGATAACAGACAGGAGCGAAAAACAGCATCACAAGAAAAGGGTCCCAACTTGGCGCTGCGCGCCGGGTGGCCGCTGTGGCGCCAGCCGCCGAGACCTCCGCCCGAAAATTAACCAAGCGATCGACTCGGGCATCGCAGAAGGCGGGAACGTTCAGTGGAGCGACGGAAAAGAGGGCCATAATTTACTCGTGTGATGCGGTGGGCATGAGCAAAGCCCTCTCCTGCGTCACTCATCGCATTTGAGTCGGTCATAGGCCTGTTTGTCTTGGTTGAGAGGCTGCGAGGGTTCTTTTTGGGAGGAGACGGTCACAATGCCCTGAATGGTTTCTTCCAACTGTGGAAAGTGTGCATCTTGGCTCCATTTAGTGCCATCGTTTGTTGACAGATCCCTCTTCGGCGCGTATTCTTGATCCCTCTCGATCTGCTGTTCCTCCGGGGTGTGCAAGTATCTGGTGGCGACAGCAGCCGTCGCAATCCATGCTGACCAAGTCCTCAGTGCCCGCTCCTTATCCTTCGCTTCATCGCCAACCCCCGTCCCAGTGCGCTTAGCCTACACCGACACCATCTTCCCTCCCATTTTTTTTTTGGAGTCACAGTGCACTTTCGGCCTGCCGCAGTATTGAAATTTTGTGTGACGGCAACAGGACGAGGATACCCCCTCAAGAATCACTCCCGTGGTGTGCCATCCAGAAACCCTCGTTGTTTTATCAACTAGAGGACGCTTGCGCCACCCGGGCCAGGTACGCCGAGCGACGGGCGCCCGCAGTGACATGATTTTCTGCGGAAAAACTCGTTTTGCTGGAATCCGTGGGCGGACATCGGTGGGGGAGCGGTAAGAGCCTGAGAGCAAATGCGACGCGGAAGCACCACGATTGTTACATGAAGCTGCTTCCAAAGAGGTGCTGGAAGCTACAGTTGTGCTCGTACGGGCGCACTGTCGAAAGCGGCAGGTTTTGAGTGGGGCCCACCTGTTGTCGCTGAGAAAAGCCACCCAATCTTGCAGCACCCACAGTTGGCGTCCCACCTCTAGCGCATGTGTCCATTCCGCCACCTCGGTGCCTCTTTCTGTACAAGGGGCGCTGCTACAGGGGCGGGAGTCATTCACAGTTTGTCTCGGAACCTGCGTCTTTCATTTCGGCGGCACGACGGCGAAAACTGCATGGCAGAACGGAGGGAGGGTGGCGGGGGGCAGGAGGGCAGGGAAGGTGTGCAACAATCAGAGCCTAGCCGATAGACAGGGGCGCCGATGGTCGTCCTGCGGAGACCCTGCGACAGGTAGGCGTCAGGGCACGGCTACGGGAAACAAATTGCACAGAGCTGTCAAGCTCCGATTCTCGGGCGCTCCATGCCATGTTCCACTGACCACCTGGGCGGCGATTGAAATTCTGCTGAAGCGGCGCCACAGCCCGCGTCATGGACGGGCAGCACAGCGGTCGTGCGACTGCAGCCGTTGTGCATAGGGACGGCGCCGCCTGTTGCCAGGCTCTCGTATCGGCCCGCCCTCCTATGTAGCGGTTCTAGCCACCACCACGTTGGTTCGTCGTCCAGCCGAAATGACCTCTTGATCAGCTCGGTCTGTCGAAGGAACTGCCCCGAAAATCGACCCACAGCCCAGTGTGGTATTACTAACGTTGGTTCAATTACCAGTGCATTGGGACCGACCGTAGCGACGCTATAAAGCGAGTTCTTTGGCCGTCGTGGCGAGGAAGGAAGACATTTTGTTGAAGGGCATCCGATGGGGAGCCGAGTGGTGCCCACGACGGCGACCCTGGACCAATGGCGATTTAGTACAAACGAGGGCACTGGTCGATCGACCGTCCGATCACAAGCGATCGTAATGAGTGCCGGCAAACAGATAAGACAGGCAAGCAAACAAACAACAAACAATGAACAATGCGGAAGTAACCCCCCAAAGGGCATGCCACAGGCCAATTCGCACAGTACGTGGGCTTTGGCCAGTCAAGGGGGCTACCGGTGGCAATTTGTCCATCGCGGGCGAAGATATGCTACATCTGGTGTGTTGGAGTCACGCCGCGGCGTCGTCGCACGGCCTTGCGCGTTCGCGCGGGTCTGCTGCATACAGATCGATCGATCGAAGGGCGGGAAGTGTCCGGCTTGACTCCAGTGCACGCAAAATCTACAGCAACGCAAACAAGGCGACGCTCAGCGGGATGCCAGGGACACCGAGCGGCAGTTTGAGCAAACCAATACTTCCCTAAAGCCAAGGCCTCAATGAACTTAAGGAACAACTTCTGAACATATATATGCTGAAGTCGAACGATCGATTCAATATTGCGGATTGTGGGCGCGTTCCGGATCGGACTGGACGCCTCAGCATCCGAGTTTACGTCGTTGTATATATATCTGCCGTCTTCATCGCAGTAGGGAGTGCACGCCATGTCGTGTCACGTCATGATGCGGCTCCACTCCCACTTAAGGGCAGTCTTCTGGGTCAATAGGCGGCCTTCTGATTGCGTGAGAGTGTCGAGAACAGTGATTTTCTTCTTTTTTTATGCCGTACTGAAAGACACGGATGGGAGGGATGATCCAGGCTAAAGAGAAAAGGAACTCCTTAGCTCAGTAGATTACATGCGCCCCTGTGAGGCCATTGCGCCCCGCACCCCTCATCTGCCATGAGGACTATGCTGGCCTGGGAGCTGACGCTCATTGAGCCCTCGCTTGGCAACAATAAAACAGGCTTGGCAACAAGGAATAGCGGGTGTACACGAAAAGGAATCGCGGGGAGGGGGGCGGGGGCACGCCGCCACGTCGGTGAGGGGGCGTGGGCGGAGCGGAGCGGGACGGCCGCCCATCTGCGGGTGGGGTGGGGACGAGGGGTGAGTCAACAGGTCGACAGCGAGCGCGTTGATGCCGCTCTGCGGCATCGTATGCTGAGCGGGCGCGGCCCGCGTGGCTCTGAAATCGGCCATCTGAGTTCAAGAGTGAGGAGCTCAACGCGCGCGTGAGTTCCAGGGTTTCCGAACAACCTGGGAGGGGGCCCCGGCGCGAGTTCAGGGGTTCTGGTCCATCTGGGGGGGGTGGCCCCATGTGCGGCTCCTGACCGATCGTGGGCGCTGGCGGGCGATCGTCGTAGATCGTGGCTCTGAGTGTAGAATGAAACCCGATTTGTCACACCACTTTTCGACACCTCCATTTTCTTGCTGGCCAGGTCTGCCCCCCATTCCCCAGGCCGGCTGCCGGGCACCAGCGCGCTCGCCGCTGGCCTCCTCCCCCATTCAGACCCAAGAAGCGCCGCCCCCGTCGCCGGCCGCCGCCCCCACCGCTAGCCGCCGGCCCGCTGCTGGCCGCTTCCGCCGCCGCCCGCCGTTGTTCCAGCCCCCGCCGCCTCCCCCGCCGCTGCCGCCGTCCTGGCCGGTGGCAGCCGCCCCCGCTGCCGAAGCCGTCGCCACCGCGGCCTCCGCGCCCGCCGCTGACCGCGGCTCCCGTCGCAGGCGCCGTCACCGGCGCCGGCCGTAGCCCCAGCCGCCGCCGTCGCCCCCGGGTACGGCCGTAGCCCCAGCCGCCGCCTTAACCTCCGCCGCTGGCCGTCACCCCCACAGTCTTTCGCCGGCGGAAGCCCTGGCGTATGCATAGACTTCAGCGGGGCGGGTCGTCGGTGTTGGGCGGCGGCTGTAGCAGGCGGGTGTTGGGGTGGCCGGGCCGCGGCCGTGGGGTGTGGGTGGGGCGGCTGGTTTCGGTGACTGGCGGTTGAAGCTGCTAGCGGCGGTCCCGGCCAGCGTTGGTGTTGCTCGGCAGGGAGGCGCCCGAGGAAGGCCAAGCTGTCGACCGAGTGCCTCGCTTTTAGTCGGTCTGCTGCCAATGATGGTAGCGCAGCAGAAGCTGGAGTGGAGAGTGGATGTGGACGAGAGGGGGACATGCGAGCAGGGGGGGTTATGCGTCTTCTGTTTTCGGCTCGTACTGGATGTTGCAGTGCTTCTGAGTCCGCGCATAGTGCAATGCGCGTCTAGAGAGCCTTGGCAAAGTACTGTAGTTGACCACATGGGCCGGTGGTGGCCTCCTGTTGCCAGTAGGTGCCAGAGTACGTCAATGATGCATCCGCCCATGACTGGTCATAGGACACGGATACGTGTGAGCAGGGATACCACGGGACTGTAAGAGAGGGCCAAGAGTGCTTTGGCAGCACGCCGCCCCCGCAGGCGACTCGTACGAACAATACTGGGGTGGCTAGGTTGGCTGAAAGGACGCTACGCGCTGTGGGCATCCTACGACCCTCCTGCTCTGGCTTTTCAGCCTCTATCGAGTTTACGGGATGTACAGAAGCCGAAGCACAGAGAAAGTTGGCCAGCAGAAAGACAGGTCACTCAAGGGAGGAAGCGGCATATCTGGCCGCTTTGAACTTGGAGGGGCGAGAAATGTCAGAAGGAGGCATTTGTACACTTTACGATACACTTTTACGTTCCCAGGACCCTCCAGAGCGCCAGGAACGATTCTCTATGAAAAAGTCATGTTTTGGTCGAGTTTTCCCCGGACGTGTCGTATGCTCCCTCTCCTTGGACCAGATGGCGGCGGCAAACGCGGCGGTGACCAGACCTTATCGTCTCCCACAAAAGTTAAACAAAAATGGCCGCCGCCTCGAATGTCTCGGTCCCCTTCACCGGAAACAACAGAGCGTTGGTGTACACCAAGCGGTGGAACGGGTGCAACGGCACTTAGTACCGAATGACCTCGTTGCAAACCGACATGACCTCATATAAACGGCGCTGCGGCCCCTGGTTTCCAAAGAACGGGTTCCCATCGACGTCGGCCACGCCGCGGTCACGAGCATGGCTGGGCGCACCGGGTTCGGCCAACACATCGATGAAGCCCGGCAGGGCCTCGTACCGCGCGTGAATACGTCGAATGTGTGCGCGAGCGCGGTTGCGGACGCAAGCGTCGTACAGACTCTGGTCAGCAATGACCGTGATCCCATCGACCGCCTCGGTCGGGCCAACGTGCACGTAGAAAAAGCCGCTAGGCCGAAACTGGCGCAACATCTCTGGGTCGGTGGACCGATCGACATCGGGTCCGTCACCCGCAACGGCGTGAGACACGTGCGCCTCGCCGTTTGCGTCGCCGCCGTTCACCGCCATCGCCGCGGGATCGACCATGCTGGTGTATTTGGGTGTTAACCCTTGCCGCCTCCGTACGTAGCCGCCGGGCTTGGCGCCCGCGCCGCCGGCTCTTGTCGCTCGCGCCGCAGCGCGAATCGCCCGCGCCGCCGGCCCTTGTCGCCCGCGTCGCAAGGAGAACCGCCCGCGCCGCCGGCCTGTGCCGTCCTTACCAGAGCCTCCGGCCTTGCCACCATCGCCCGCGGCCTTGTCGCCCGCGCCGCCGGCCTTGCCGGCCTTGCCGCCCTCGTGCGCATTTTAACCAAAATATATCTCAACCGATCTTGCTTATGAAGGGGGGTAGGGTCGATCGTCGGACTGTCGGCGGACTGGTATGATTGGTGGAAAGCCACATTGGTCCGATGACCGCGCCCCGCAGTCCGCCGCGTCCCGGGGTAGCAACGCGGCCTCTGGAGCATCTGCACGCGGGGGGCGGGGCCGCGCCACTCTGTCGCTCGCGAGCGACCCGACGACCGCATGCGCGGCCCCTCGGCCGGCGCGGTCGTGGCCCGACCGTCGCACGCGCGAACCGCAGCCAGCTGCACTGCGGCCCCGCCCCCGCGTGCCGCGGCTCGGCCACCGGTCAGCGGCGGCGCTGTCGCCGACCGCCAGCACAGCACGGTGCGGTCCCGGACCGAACGCCGCCGTCGCCGCGCAGGCGCGAGCTGTCAGACACCGCCTTCTCGGTCGCGTGTGCCGCTGGGT
>ENA-ORXT01006530-ORXT01006530.1-marine-metagenome-genome-assembly--contig:-NODE-6530-length-10797-cov-8.253638_pt1 | contig 10797 bp, 8 predicted proteins | sample MGYA00237868_ERZ511482 | MGnify/ENA metagenome assembly ERZ511482
CTAAAGATGCTTTACCTCTGGGTGACACAGCTTTTATAAGCTATTTATCTGATAAACAAATTGTTAAGTGGACAGATGTAAATACATATATAGCACCAGAACATCACAAATTTAGTCCTGTATATATAAAACCATTACAATTTACAGTTCCTAGTACTAATTTTACTAAAGACAATAATTTAGAATTTAAATCTTTAGATTCTAAAGGTACCCCCAAATCTTTTGAGGTAAAATACATAACAACTATTAAATCTAATTATACTCAAAGAATAGCCAATCACGCATTTAATCATCCAATAAGAGTGGGTGTAGATTTTGTAAAAAAAGCTAAATAAAGAATTGAGAATAACATTAAAATTTTATAGCCAAATTAAAAACCTATCTGAAGCAGGATAATTACCGAAAATTAACTTGTCTAGAATGGAATATTGCTGAACAAGTTAAAAAAGACTCCTCTCCTGAGTAATTTCCACTGTCTAGAAAAAATTTCCCAATTAATTGTTTTTCTCCCACCTTCATCATAAATCCCCTTATATTTTTAGAATAAGATTAGAGAATTTGTGTAATCTTAAATATGCAGCCATGTAATATCAATATATTTTATTGACATTTAATACAATTTGTTTTATATTACAAATATATTTTATTTGAAAAAATAAATTTGTAACCAATAAAACAATATGTCAACAACTACTTTCAAGTTCATTGATTTATTCGCAGGAATAGGCGGCATAAGACTAGCCTTTGAAAGAAACGGCTGCGAATGCGTATTCAGTTCAGAATGGGATAAGTACAGTCAAAAAACCTATTTTGAAAATTTCGGAGAGCTACCCAAAGGAGATATTACTCAAATACCTGCAAAAGACATTCCTGACCACAATATACTAACAGCAGGGTTTCCTTGTCAACCTTTTAGCAGTATTGGAAAAAGAGAAGGATTTGAACATCCAACACAAGGCACTCTGTTTTTTGATATAGTTAGAATATTAAAAGAAAAGAGACCAGAAGCATTTTTACTAGAAAATGTAGCGGGCTTGGTTACACATGATAAGGGGAGAACTTTTAAGCAAATACTAAAAACACTTGAAGATGAATTACAGTATAAGGTAACTACTAACATTTTAGATGCCTCTAACTTTGGAGTACCCCAAATTAGAAAACGTATTTATATTGTCGGTTTTGATAAGAAAAACTATAATGAAAATACTTCTTCCTTCTTTTGGCCTAGAGAACAACTAAAAAAGGTAGGCATTGGGCAATTTGTTGAATCTCATAACATGGGATATAACATTACTAAGTATTTTCAGAAAGTATACATTTATAAAAAAGAAGATGGTAGACCTCAAATAATTGATAAGACATCTAATATTCAAGTAAAGACATTATTAGCAACCTACCACAAAATCCAAAGACTAACAGGCACCTTCGTCCGAGACGGAGAAACAGGCTTAAGATTACTTTCTGAAAACGAATGCAAAGCAATAATGGGTTTTCCCAAAGATTTTAAGATTCCTGTTTCCAGAACACAAATGTATCGACAAATAGGTAATTCCGTCGCTATTCCTGTTGTTGAAGCTATTGCTGGGGAAATTGTAAATACACTGAATCAATCCATGAATAAACAAGCAAAGGAAAAACTTCCTGTAGCATTGATTGGCTCCTAATTTTTTGCACAATCATGTCTAATTTATACGCTCTTTAGTGTAGATTTTGCAAAAAAAATAAAAAAAACACAAAAAAATTAGGAAACACATAACTAAATGCTTACATTTGTATCACTTCACGGAATGATCTAACACACCACTTTCATTAATAATATACAAATCTAAATCTATATCTCTGTGCATGACTTTAGTCATGCCACGAACTTGTGCTGAGTGTTCATCGTCGAACTGTAGTCATGTACGTACTACATTTTCTAAATACGCAAAACAGTGCCGTATCCATTTCCCGTGGGTGCGGTTTTCTGTTTTATAGTAGGTAGTAGCGTAAACAGAGGGCGTTTCATAAATAGCTTTCCTACTAAAAACATGTCTTCTACTTATCATGCTAAACAAATGACAATTGTTATTTAAAGTGTTTTGCCTTAACTTGTAATATAGATTTGATTCTTTAACAGTCTGATTCTTATGTACACCATGCCCCCCCCTTCTTGCGCAAGCGGCACGCTTAGCCCATATCTGCCTACCTCGGAAAAACCGTGGACGGTGCAGCACCTACAACATTTATATCGTCGACTTGGATTTGGTACCAACAGGCAAGAGCTAGAACTAGCTTTAGCCCAAAATCCTGTGGAAGTAGTAGAAAACTTAATAGATAAGGCTATGGGTGCAGCCGCTTCTCCAACTCCACATTGGGTAGAGTGGACGGCTGCAGACTATGCAGATGATGCAGAACAGGTCAGTGAAGACATTAGCAGTTGGCTAATGGAATGGGTGCAAGATATGGCACAACATCCTGTTCGAGGGAAACTTATTTTATTCTGGCACAATCATTTTGTTACCCAATTAGAGACGCATTATTTTCCCAGCTATCTCTATCAATACCATCAATTACTGCAAACGTATGCACTAGGCAATTTTAAGAACTTTGTTTACGAAATAGGTAAAAGTACCCCCATGCTTTTATTTTTAAATGGGGCAACTAATACCAAGTATGAACCAAATGAGAACTATGCTAGGGAATTATATGAATTATTTACTTTAGGAAGAGATAATGGCTATACCCAACAAGATATAGAAGAAACTGCTAGAGCTTTAACAGGTTGGAATCACTTTGAGGAATGGGGTAAACCCCTTACTTTTAATCAAAGTAGTTTTGACAAGGAAAGCAAAACGATTTTTGGTCGAACGGGCAATTGGGGCTATGAGGAGGTACATGATATTTTATTTGAAGAACGAAGCGAGCAAATAGCCCAATTTATTTGTCGAAAATTGTATGTCGCCTATGTTAATCCACAAGCCGACGAAAGCATCATTCAACAATTAGCCCAAACTTTTATGGCTAATAATTGGGAATTGGCACCCGTGTTAAAACAACTCTTTAGCAGTGAACATTTTTTTGACGAGGCGCATTATGGCGTACAAGTTAAAAACCCTTATGAGTTATTTTTGACCTTCTTTAATGAAGTAGATTTTAAGACGGATACCGAAGAAGCCTTAGACGGCTTACTATATTTCACGGGTATGTTAGGTCAAGAATTGGGTACGCCTGTAGATGTTGCAGGTTGGCAAGGAAATCGCTCTTGGTTGGACACCGCAAGATTATCAGGTCGTTGGCGGACCATGAGTTGGAAGGTCTATCAAGTAATGGACCAACAACCCGAAAAACTAACCCAACTCGCCTATCAATTGACAGGCGATCTAAATACCAATGACCCTGCCTTAGTCGTGCAAAAGGTGATGGATCATTTTTTACCAGTAAGTCTACACACCCCCGAAATCTACGTAAGAGCAACCGAGGTTTTTAAAGGAGAGATTCCTCAAAATTATTTTGATGAAGGGAGCTGGAATCTTTATTGGGACACTCTTCCATGGCAAATGACGCTCTTGCTTCAATACTTAGTTCGCATACCTGAATTTCAGTTACTATAGATTGACTTTAGCTTTAGCTATTGGTCTTTGGTCTTTAGTAGCAGCCTTCCAAGCCCTATGGTTGGTAAGATTACTTATGTTACAGTCCTGTTTTTTAATGGAGTCTAAATAAAGTATTTAGCTAATACCTACTATCAAGCGGGGGCGTACCAAAGACTAAAGACCAATGGCTAAAGTCCAGTTTATTCGAGTATAAACTAAATATTCCGATAATATCCTATCGCTTAGCAGGCTGTCACTAAAGACTAAAGACCAATGGCTAAAGACTAGTATAGGAGTGGAAGAATTTTAATTTACATTTTAATTTTAATTGTTATTCCAACATGAAATCTCAAAAATCAAAAAATATATTTACTTCAATTCGTCCTGGTAGTAGACTCGCTGATGGAACTGCACATCAAGAAGACCATGAAGCATGGAGTAGAAGAAGTTTTCTTAAAAATGTAGGTTTAGCAGGGGGAATGTCCATGCTATTAGGCAACTTACCATTAGCTACGGCTATCGCTTCTCCACTAAGTATGGCATTGACGACCGCAGTAAATGATCGAGTATTAGTTTTAATTCGCCTAAAAGGTGGAAATGATGGATTGAATACCCTTGTCCCTCTATACGATTATGGTACCTATAGAAATGCTAGACCCAATCTAGGATTAAAAGAAAATGAAATTACTAAATTAACAGATGCCATTGGGATACCAAAAACACTAGATCCTTTAACTCCTTTTTGGAAAGAAGGTAAGATGAAGGTCATTCACAATGTGGGCTACCCCGAACAAAATTTATCTCATTTTCGCTCTTCAGATATTTGGGCATCTACTAGTGATGCGACTACCTTCGATAGCTCGGGCTGGTATGGTCGCTATATTGCAGATGAATTTCCTGATTTCTTGGGTAATCCGCCAGAAATTCCACCAGCAATACAAATCGGAGGAGCCGCAAATGGCGCATTTAACGATGCTACCATGACCAACTTAGCTATCTCTGTACGAAACCCAGAAGAAATCGCAGAGATTGCCGAAACAGGAGAACTATTCCCTATTGCCAACTTACCTGACTGTTATTATGGAGCGCAAGTTGGCTTCGTTCGGTCCGTAGCCAATAATACTTTTTTTTACGCAGGTGTCCTTTCAGAAGCTTATAAGGCTGGCGCAAATACTGTAGAATACAGTAGTGATTTGGGAACACAATTAGCAACCGTAGCTCGCTTGATTAAAGGCAATCTAGGCACTAAGTTATATATGGTAACTATTGACGGTTTTGACACCCACTCTAATCAGATAACCAATCACCCCCTCTTGATGCGGGAATTAGCTACCGCCATTAGTGATTTCTATCAAGACCTAAACGCAGGAGAAAAAGACAAGGAAGTATTAACGATGACTATTTCGGAGTTTGGTCGTAGAATTGAAGAAAATGGTTCTAATGGAACAGACCACGGTGCGGCAGCGCCAATGATGCTTTTTGGTGCAGGTTTGAATGGCAGTGGATTTATAGGGGATTTACCAGATTTGAACAACGTAGATGAGGTGGGGAATTTAAATTTTTCTACTGATTTCCGTTCTGTTTATGCTTCTGTGTTAGAACATTGGTTGTGTATAGATAGTACCAAGGTAGATAGCATCATGGGGCAGTCTTTTAATAGACTTAACAGTCTTGGTTTGCAGTGTAGTGATCAGACAACCGCTATTGAAGATTTATTTCAATCAGCATTAAAACACGAAGCTAGATATGCTTCCGATGGCACTATCCAAATTCATTACCAATTAAAGGAAGGAAATCTGGTGCAACTACAAGTTTTTAATATACTTGGTCAACCTATTGCTACGCTAGTCAATACCTATCAATCTGCGGGGGCATATCAGGCTGTGTTCCAAAGGCAGCGACGTTATTTACCAAGGGGGCAATATGTCTATCGACTACAGGTAGGTGCTAAGGTTTTTAGCAAACCTTTTATTTTGAAATAGAGGGACAAGTTTATTCAGTTTTTAATTTCAACTGAGTGTGTACCAAAAAGGTAGTATTTTAATATCAGCATAATTATATTTTGGAACTTTATTTTCACTAGTTTATAGCAGTAGATAGAATAGATATTTTAGAGACCCTAAATTTGATTTGCTTTTTATAAAAAGACAAATCAAATTTAGGGTCTCTAAAATATCTATTCTATCTGCCAAACATACTTTTACCCATTGTTTTGTATAGGAAAAACTAGGATTTCATAAAGTCCAAAAATAAACGCTATGCTAGGACTGTTATTTTTTTTCAGTGCATTAGGCGTATTCAATGGCCTCCTTCTAAGCATCTATCTTTTGTTTTTTGCCAAACAAAAAACCCTTTCCAAATACCTATTGGGCGCATTGGTGCTAGTTTTGAGTATCAGAATTGGAAAATCGGTACTCCTTTATTTTGATAGAGACTTACCTAAGATATATCTGCAAATTGGTTTATCTGCCTGCTTGTTTATTGGTCCTTTTCTTTATTTTTATTTAAAAACGGTGTTGGACGAGCTTACTAAATTTCCTAAAAAATGGAAATGGATTTTGGGTATTTTATTAATAGGCATCCTACTAATTGGTGCGATAAGACCCTACCCTGTTTATCCTATTTTTTGGAATAGCGTGGTTATCCATTTTATATATGGCACTTGGCTCTTTGCTGTTATTGCTGCAGGTATGGTATTAGTGCCAATGGTAAAAAAAGGTATTCAAGACATAAATAGTCTACTACCTTCTGATAAATGGCTACTTGCTATTTATCTTGGGAATGTACTTATTGCTACCGCATTTTTCCTCTCCTTCTTTGGATTTTCAATGGCCTATTATATTTCTGGTCCGCTTGTTTTTTCCTTCTTTTTATATGTATTAGCTTTTGGCTATTTTAATGCTGGCTGGTTTGAAATTGATACTAAAAAGCCATTGGAAAAATATGTTAATAAAAAAATAGCCCCTTCCGAAGCGAATAAATTGTTAGAACAGCTCGACCAATTAATGAAGTCTACAAATATTTATACGAACCCTAAATTAAAATTAAAAGAAGTCGCTACCGCATTAAACATTCCTGCCCATCAACTTTCCCAATTACTAAATGATAATTTGGGCAAAAGCTATACTACGTTTATTAACGAATACCGTATTCAAGCAGCTTGTAAAATGCTCGGAACGAATCATCAATTGTCTCTAGAAGGAATTGGCTATGAGGTTGGTTTTCGTTCAAAATCTACTTTTTTTACCACCTTTAAAAAAGTTATGGGACTTACCCCTTCTAAATATCAGCAGCAAAAAAGTAGTGCAGACAATCCCGCTTAATAGAGTATAAGCATCCCTGCCTGAGCAGTTTCACGTAGCGACCTGCTCAGGCAAGGATGCATAAGCTACATTAAAAGAATGCCTAAGCTACGGGCAACATCGACCTAAAATGGTTCGATTTTATAATTTAGAACTCTTTTGACTTGCCTTTTCAAGCAAATATCTCTCCTTTATTAGAGTTTTGTGTAACTGGATATTACGAAGCTACCAAAACAAAAAATAATGCAACAAAAAATCTTTCTTTTCTTTCTATTCCTCGTTCTCAGTGCCTGTGCGGTAAAAAGCAAAAAACAATCAAAAGAGCAACTCGCTGAAGAGGTATTAATCCGACAAACCATCGACACTTATTTTGAAGGTTGGATGACAGGCGACACCACCAAATTGGGAAAAGCTATGCACGCTACTTGCCAATTAAAAAATGTAAAAGACAATGAGGTCTTAGTATTTGATAGAGCTAAATATTTAAGTTTTTTCAAGCTCCGACCAAGACGAGAAAATTCAGGTGGCAGAATTGTATCTATCAATGTTACGGAAAATATAGCTGCCGCAAAATGTGAAATATTTACGCCCAAACGATTGTACACCGATTATTTCAACATGATGAAATTAAATGGGGAATGGTACATTGTTGATAAAACAGCTACGAACGAGGAAAGAAAACAATAGACTTGTACTTCTTTAAAAAGCACCTATCTGAAATGCTCTTTTTGAAAGAGGGTAAGTCTAATAATCTTCAAACAAAAAAATCATGAGAAATTTAAGCAACGTCTTTTCCTGTTTCTTTCTCTGTTGTTCTTTGTACACTTTAGGCCAGGATTCTTTAAGTATAAAAGATTTGCAGCCCTACAGTTATCCGTTTGCTATTGAGAATGGGGAATTACATGGACCTGGTGCGGAGATACTAACGAAAGCAGTATCGAATGCACACATCACTTTATTAGGTACGAATAATAGGTCCAAACTAGAAGCAGAATTTACAAATGCTTTGATTGTAGAATTAGACCGAAGTCGCTATAAAACAATCGTGTTAGAAATCGGTAGCGGTTCTGCGGATATCCTTAAGCGTTTATCAACACCTGCTGAACAAACGATTGCTAATTTCAAAGCATTGAATCGCCAATATGCTTTTGATAGACAAGGTCAGTTATTTACACCTATTCCAGATTTTAAATCTATTGAAGATGCCCATTTCTTACAAAATGCTGCCAGCAGAGATTGGTCTATTTTATCCATTGGTACTGAATATTGGACAGGCTATAAAATGTTGGTAGATGAATTATATACTAATTTATCCATTGCTAATAAACAAGCACATCAGCAAATATATCAAGAAACTTTACTACTTTTAGATAAATTGTATGCTTCAATAAATGGACAAAGTAATGCGGAAGTATTACAATTTACCTCCGCTCTTAAATCATCGGAAGTATTCCAGACTTTTCTAAATGAAATGGCAAACTATCAAAACAATCATGCGCTTGTAAAAGCTTTTCGATTCAGTTTGGAATATTGGAATATGTACGGAAATCAAGAATTTTACAAAAAAAATTTACTCAGTGCTGAGAATAATAAGGTGCAATTAGCACAGACCCTAAAAGATAAAAATTTCAATTTTGCCAAAGACAAACTATTCGTTAGAATGTGGCGCAATCATTTAGCGAAAGGTACTACGATTAATGGTTTTTATGGTCTTGGAAATATGTTGACAGGAATGGCCCATTTTCATGGACGCAAAAGTTTGAGTATAGGCACACTGCAACGATTTTATGAAGAAGACAAGCTTATCAAAGATATTGTCGAATCCAAAAATTTTGAAAGAGTTTCTTATAAAGAATTGATTCCATTGGGTAAAAAAGAAGAATGGATACTAATAGATCTTCGTCCATTTAATAAAGCATTTTATTGAGGCCCTTATAAACTAAGTCTATCTATGCAAAAAGCTATCGAAAGATATGATCTGATAGTAATCCCTAAAACCGATGTAAAGGCAACTGTTAATTATTAGTATATATTAGTTTAGTTGGTCTTTAGTCTTTGGTACGCTTATGCTTGGCATCTGGTAAATAGTAAAAGTTAAGCTTATCGAGGATTAAAAGCCTTATTCAAAATATCTGTTTTCCATCTAAAAATAGTATGAATTCAATCCATTTTATAAAAGTAATAATTTTTCTCTCTACTTGTATATTGTTCAATAGTTGCCAGTCAGATAAGGTTGCCTCTGTAACCGCTACCACTACAAATAAGGCAGCAACCATACCCATAAAAGAAACCGTAATGGACGGTTTAAAGCGACCGTGGAGTATGGCATTTATATCTGACAAAGAAGCTTTGGTAGCAGAAAAGGATGGTGATTTGCTAAAAGTCAATTTGACCACAAAAGAGAAAAAAATTATCAAAGGTTTTCCAACAGATTTAGCAGATAGTTTAGTCATTTTTGCTGATAATTATCCTCTCGGCACTTATCCTTCTGGAACAAATGGTTTTAAAGGACGCTACAATGCAGGTATTTTTGAAGTTGTTTTAGATCCTGACTTTTCCAGTAACCAATGGATTTATATTTCTTACGTTTCTGAAAAAGATAAGAAATATGCAACCAAAGTGATTCGGGCGAAACTACAAGATAATGCCTTAACAGATATACAAACTTTACTAGTTGCCCTACCCTATGCAGATGGTTTGTTCCATTTCGGTGGCGGTTTATTATTTGGAAAAGATGAAAAATTATATATTACTATAGGCGAACGTTTATTTGGGGATGCCTTGCAACCTGCTATTCCAATTGCTCAAAACCTAAGTGACCAAAGAGGTAAAATATACCGCCTCAATCCTGATGGAAGTATCCCTACCGATAATCCTGATTTTGGAGCAAATGCTGTTGCTGGATTGTATGCAGCAGGTATTCGTGCTGCCCAAGGAATAGCACTCGATCCTATAACTGGTAATATTTGGTTTTCCGAACATGGCACCATACAAGGCGATGAACTTAATTTATTAGAAAAGGGGGCGAATTATGGTTGGCCCATTATAAGTACAGGAAAATATCGAGGGGGTTATGTTCCACCAAAAATGGATATAGATTTCAACATGCCACAATGGTCTTGGTTTAAAACGATTGCACCTACGGGCTTGACTTTTTATACAGGTATGGAATTTCCACAATGGAAAAACAATTTAATTGTACCTGGTCTATCGCGGGGTAATTTTTGGCGACTTGTTCTTGATGGTACGACTATCAAGAGTGTAGAAGAATTATTTATTGATGAACGGGACCGAACTAGAAAAGCGGTTCAAAGTCCAGATGGACAATTGTATATTTTGACGGATGAAGCGAATGGACGGATTATTCGCATTAGAAACGGAGGGAATGATGAATAATTTATTTTTAAAGAGTAACAAGTCTAATGAAAATTGATAGTATACGCTTTTTTGTTATCTCTAGTTAACACGCCTTCTTTTTCAAATTTCTTACATATTCTCCTAATCTTTCTTCCAAGACTTTCATAAGTCTTTACAATAATTTTTGTGCCATGTAATTGACTATAAATTTTAGGTATAATTTCAGATGCTTTTAGCGCTTCGTTATTGTATTTACCATACCTAAATAGCGTATTAAAGAGAACCTTTGTTGTTTCCTCCAGCGCAATATATCTATCCTCTCCAATTAATTCTATTAATTCTGAGGTAAAATCAGTTTTCATTAATACGCTGTCCAATATATAAACTGGTGCTTCTTCTGTGCTAGATATATGTTCAGTAATGAGTTTACTTTGTTTAAGCCGATCTAATACATCAAAATGGTTATTAGTTTCACTTAGCAATATCGTATAAAGCCTTTTTTTATTAAGTAATTCAGATTTATATAAATAAGCTAACACTTGCTTAAAGTCATTAGTAAGCGT
>ENA-ORXT01006533-ORXT01006533.1-marine-metagenome-genome-assembly--contig:-NODE-6533-length-10792-cov-10.142324_pt1 | contig 10792 bp, 8 predicted proteins | sample MGYA00237868_ERZ511482 | MGnify/ENA metagenome assembly ERZ511482
GAGGATTGCTACATGAAGAAGATTTTCGCACTCACGCTGGTCAGCGCAGCGATCATCGCCAGCGGCTGCTCGTCGGACGATGACGACGACGATCCGATGGGCCCGGATGCCGGAGGCCCGGACGTCACCGACGGCAATGGCAATGTCACCGACGGCAATGGTGACGGCGACGGAAATGGCAATGGCAACGGCAATGGCAACCCGCCGGCCGGCATGGCCACGCTGCCGTCCGGCGACGACTACGATCCGAACGCGCTAGAGACGCCGCCCACGCTCAACCTGCTGGAACTCGCCACCAACGTGCCCAGCCTGTCGACGCTGGTATCGACCGTCTCCAACGACTGCGCAGATCTGACCACCGCCCTGAACAACCCCGCCGTTCGCCTGACCGTGTTCGCACCGTCCAACGATGCGTTCGCCAGCGCTGAAGCCATGGCTGCCCTGTCAGAAGACGGCGTGGATGTCTGCGACGTCGTGGGGGGCCACGTGCTCGAGGGCACCGTGGCATCCGCCGAAGTGCTGACCGATCCGGACAACATCGGCAAGACGCTGACCACCATGGCTGGCACCACGCTGACCATCGGTACCAACGGTCAGGACGGCGTGACCCTTAACGGCATCGATGTCAGTGGTACGGACAACTTCGCCACCAACGGCGTCGCTCACGTGATCGACGGCGTGCTGCTGCCGGTGGCCGACGGTGACACCGATGGCAATGGCAACGGTGACACCGATGGCAACGGTGACACCGATGGTAACGGTGACACCGATGGCAACGGTAACGGTGTGGGCGCTGGCGGCCAGGTGCAGTCAGGCGTCGAGGGTTCGGCCAACAACTCCGAGTTCGCGGCATTGTTCGCCTCGACCTTCGGTGCCGAGACGCTCGACGAGCGTGCCACGCCGGGAGAGGCGTGGACCATCTTCGCTCCGACCAACGAGTCGATTCCGGATGACTTCGCCGGCGATGTCACCCTGCTTCTGCGCGATCACGTGATCAGCACCGGCAAGCTGACCCTGGAGCAGCTCTCCTCGATGTCGGAAGTCAACACCAACCTGAACACGACCTACGCGATCGGCGGCACGGCCGATGCGCCGACCATCAACGGCGTGGCGATCGGTCCGGTGCTCGGCGAGGACGACAACACGATCGTCTACAGCCTCGACGGTCTGCTCGACGGCTCCCTGTAAGACCCCGCGCGGCTCGCGATGCCTCGGCATCGCGGGCCGTCCGGTCGAGCTGAAGGCCATCGGCGCGAGTCGGTGGCCTTTTTCCGTTTTGGGGCCTGTTTCACGGAATGGTGCCGATGCGAGTTGCCGTCATGTCCGACACCCACGGCCTGCTCAGGCCGGCCGTGGTCGATGCCCTGCGCGACGCACCGCTCATCCTGCACGCCGGTGACCTCGGCACACCGTCCGTGCTCGAGACCCTGCGCGCCATCGCGCCCGTGCACGCCATACGCGGCAACGTCGATCGTGGCGCGTGGGCGGCCTCGGTGCCGAGCACCGAACTGATCGAGATCGCGGGTCGTTCGGTCTACCTGATCCACGATCGGCACGACCTGGACATCGATCCCGGTCCGCAGGGTGCCGGGCTCGACGTCGTCATCAGCGGGCACTCCCACCGGCCGGCGCACGAGGTGCGTGACGGCATCACTTGGCTGAACCCGGGCAGTGTCGGGCCACGACGCTTCAGCCTGCCGATCTCGATGGCGTGGTTGACGTTCGCCACCGCGGGCGAACCACCGGCGGTGGAGTTCGTGACCTTCGATTCCTGAGGAGCACCACCTTGGGGGGCACCACCGGGCGGCGCTACTGGAACGCGGTCTCGAAGAAGCTCCTGAGCTTCCTGGAGTGCAGCCGTTCCGTCTTCATGGCGGCGAGCTTGCCCAAGGCGACCATGCCGATCTCCAGGTGCTGCGAGACCTGCTTGCGGTAGAACTCGGTGGCCATGCCGGGCAGCTTCAGCTCGCCCTGCAGCGGCTTGTCGCTCACGCACAGCAGGGTGCCGTACGGCACGCGCAGCCGGAACCCGTTGGCGGCGATGGTGGCCGATTCCATGTCCAGCGCGATGGCGCGCGACTGCGACAGACGGCGCACCGGCTCGCGCTGGTCCAGCAGTTCCCAGTTGCGGTTGTCGACCGAGGCGACGGTGCCGACCCGCATGATGCGCTTCAGGTCGAGCCCGTCCAGCCCGGTGACGTCCGCCACCGCACTCTCCAGCGCCTGCTGGATCTCCGCCAGTGCCGGGATCGGTACCCACACCGGGATGTCGGCGTCCAGCACCTTGTCCTCGCGCACGTAGGCGTGCGCCAGCACGTAGTCGCCCAGTTCCTGACTGTTGCGCAGGCCGGCGCAGTGCCCGAGCATCAGCCAGGCGTGCGGTCGCAGCACCGCGACGTGATCGGTGATGGTCTTGGCATTCGACGGGCCGACACCGATGTTGATCAGCGTGATGCCGCGCGCACGCTTGCCGACCAAGTGGTACGCCGGCATCTGCGGCTGGCGCGCGGGCGGCGTGCCGGATACCGGTTCGGTGGCGCCGCTGGGCGTGATGACGTTGCCCGGTTCGATGAAGGCCGAGTACGGCGAGTCGCCCGAGGCCATCATGCGCTTGGCCAGCTCGCAGAACTCCTCCACGTAGAACCCGTAGTTGGTGTAGAGCACGTAGTTCTGGAAGTGCTCGGGCAAGGTGGCGGAGTAGTGCAGCAGCCGGTGCAGCGAGTAGTCGATGCGCTGGGCCGGGAACGGGGCCAGCGGCATCGGCACCCCGGACTCGAGCTCGTGCGTGCCGTTGACGATGTCGTCGTTCACGTTGGCGATGTCCGGCACGTCGAACGCGTCGCGCAACGCGCCGGCGTCCGGCTGCGCGCTGGCCGAGGAGATCGCCGAGCCGGCCTCGAGCGCGAAGTGCAGCGGAATGGGCACGTTCGACTGGCCGATCTCCACGTCGCGGTCGTGGTTGTCGATCAGCAGCTCCAGCTGGTGGATCAGGTAGTGGCGGAACAGTGCCGGACGGGTGATGGTGGTCGAGTAGCGCCCCGGGCGATCGACGCGACCGTAGGACAGCGGCGAGTCCACGCGTGCCCAGGTATCGTTGCGAAAGCGGATCTCGGGGTAGAGCGCCCGCTGCCGGGCCGGGGCCGGCTCGCCGTCCAGCCAGCGGCCGAACGCGTCGCGCAGGAACTGCGTGTGCGCATCGTAGAGCTCGATCAGCCGCTCGACGGCCGCTTCCGCGTCGCGATAGCTACGCGTCTCGAACGGATCGGGCGTGATCGGTGGGGGTGCACTCATGTTCCGTCGCTTGGTCGATTTTTTCGAGGTTATCACCCTGCATCGCGGCCATCGGTTCCGGCAGGGCCAGATAGACCAGGGCCAGCAGGGCGGCGGTGGCATAGGTGGCGTCGAGCGCGTGCAGCACCGGGCCCCGGCCGAGCGCCAGGCTCAGCGACATGCCCAGGAACGTCAGGCCCAGTGCCGTCTGCGACAGGCGGCTCTTCCACACCAGGTACGGTACCGTGCCCGCCTGACGCGCGAGTTCGAAGAAGCGCTTGCTGAACGTGAGCCGGAACACCGACGAGCAGAACGTGATCACGATCAGCAGCGCGAGCAGGGCCACCTCGCGCTGCGCCCCGTCGCCCAGGTCGTCGAGGCCGGCGCGCAGCAGCCACGACAGCGCATAGAGTCCGACCGCCACCCGGTAGAACGGCGTCGGCGCGATTCGGTCCACCACGCTCCTGACCAGCCAGAACAGCAGCGCGAAAGCCACGCCCAGGAGCACCACCAGCAGGCCCAGCCGGGTGAAGTCCTCGCCGAACACCAGGAACAGCGACAGCGTCCAGAAATGGCTTTCCAGCAGCAGGAACACACCGTCGACCAGGAAGACCGATCGTGTGGGCGTACCTCCCGGCACGGCAGAGCGCGGCCCGGCCTGCCGCTCCGTCGGCGGGTCCACCAGCGGCGTCGCCGGCAACAGGCGCACCAGCTGCCAGCAGGCGAGCCCCGCGATGCCCAGCGACAGCAGCAGCAGGCAGGCCAGGCCGCCGGCCTCCAGCACCACGCCACCGATCACGATGCCCAGCTTCAGCAGCACGGTCACCAGGATCTGGACATTGCCGTAGCGTCGGCCGGCATCGTGCGTGCCGAGGGTGGCGGCGAACAGCACGCGCTGCGTGGTCCAGAAGAAGGCCCCGTAGGCGCCGCTGGCGACACCGAGCAGCAGTGCGGTCATGACCGGTGCAGCGGCGGTACCCCGTTCGCCGATGGCGAACACCAGGGCTACCAGCACGATCTCCAGCAGCAGGGTCAGCGAGATCAGCCGGCGTCGCGAACGTGTCGACGCCAGACGCTGCCACGGAGCGAGCGCTGCGGCGAAGCTCAGCCCGGAGACCCCGATCAGCAACGCCAGGGCGGACAGGTCCAGACCGTTGCGCCACAGCCACACCGGCAGATAGAACGGCAGCAGGCCGATCAGCAGCGAGTGGGCGCCCAGGAAGACGTGGAAGGCGAGGGGGCCGGGCGATGCGGCGGCGGCCGCAGTCGCGCCTGCCGCCGCACTTGCAGCCGCACTTGCAGCCGCACTTGCAGCCGCGTCAGAACGTGTCGGCGTCGTCAACGTTCAGCGCATCCATCTCGGCGTGGAAGGCGTCCAGGTCTTCCGCTTCACCGTAGCGAGGCGCCGAGTGCATGCGCGTGTAGGGGCGCGAGTTGACCTCCAGCAGGATCGTCTCCTGCTCGCGCCAGTCGGTCTCGATGCCGTGTTCGAAGATCACGTCCACGCCGAACAGGCGAGCGTCCCACGCCTTCACCACGTCCTTGAACAGCTGCCGGTTGGCCTCGGGAAGGGTGGCCTGGTCGATGACCTCGACGATGCCGCCCGGGGCCAGCGCGACGCGGTTGAACACGTTCACCCGGACGCCCGCCGGCGGCACGGACGCCAGATCCAGGCCCTGGCGCGCCAGCCAGGCGCGTGCGGCCCCGTTCTTCGCGATCGGGTGCATGGTCGGGTAGAGACCCATGCGTTCGCGGGTCGCGTTCTCCGCATCGATCAGGGTGTCGATGTCGCTGGCACCGTCGCCGTCGACGAACGGCGGGTAGCGTCGGATCGTCGAGACCACCCGATCGGGCGTGGCGAGCACGCGATAGTTGGCGCCCGCCAGGTAGCGCTCCACGATGCTGGTCGGCCACCAGGCCTTGACCCACCGGCAGGCGCGGTCCAGCTCGGCGGCGTCGCGGATCGGAAAGTGGCTGCCGCGCGAGAAGCCGCTGACGTTCGGTTTCACGCACAGCGGGTAGCCGTGCTCGCGGGCGAAGCGTCTCGCGGTGCCGAACCCGGTGAACACCTCGCCCTTCGCGTGCGGAAAGCCGTGCCGGGCGAACATCTCGCGCGCCTGGCGTTTCGAGCGGCTGGCGCGGCGGACCTCCAGGGTGTTGTAGTTGCTGCAGCCCGGCATGTAGCGCCGACTGATCCAGGCGTACAGCGAGGCCTTCAGGTGCCTGACCGGCCCGTCGCGGGCCGGGTCGTCCGGGTGTGGGTCGGACGGAACGCTCAAGAGCCCTGCCGCTGCCGGCCGGCCGCACGATCGAGCGCGGGGCGCGGACGCGCCTCGAACCGCTCGGTCTCGCGGCGGCGGCGGCGGCCGTACAGCAGCATCGATGCGAAGATGGGGCGCGGGTGCTCCATCGGCACGATCGCGCGCGTGGAGAAGGCCAGCTGCATCATCGCGCCGCGGATGAAGCGCCAGCGTCGCGGCCAGTCGTGGGAGGCGTCGAGCAGGTTGATCGGCATCGGCACGTACAGGTTGATCTCGATGACCTTGAAGTCTCCCGCCAGCAGCGCTTCGCGCGAGGTGGCGCGCACGCTCAGCCGGCTGATGCCGAACCGGCCCAGCTCGCTCAGGTAGCCCGACAGCGTGGCCAGTTCCGCATCGCTGAACGCCTCGGTCAGCTCGATGTAGTTCGTGTCGCGGTTGAACTTGGAGTTGATCGGGAAGCGCTCGCGGGTGTTGACCGCCTCGGTCACGGTCAGCACCGCGTGCGCGCTGCCGTCGCGCCGTGCATCGATGCCGAAGATCTCGTACTCGTGCCGGCCCGGGGCGGCTTCCTGGATCAGGTAGCGTTCCGGACGATCGGCCAGCTCGCGGCGCAACCGGTGCAGCTGCTGCAGGTCGTCGGCGCGGTGGATGCCGTGCGCGTTCTGGCCCCACTCGGGCTTCAGGAACACCGGGAACGAGCCCGGGTGATGGTCCGGGGCGTCGAGGCGCTGGGGCAGGCGCCAGCGATCCGGGATCAGGTCGTCGATCTGCAGCTTGGAGAAGATGCCGTCGCGAGCCGAGAAGTAGCGGGCGTTGAGCTGGAAGTACTTCCACGGCGCGGTCCGCACCCGAACGCAGCAGGCGATGTAGGTCAGGACCATGAGGGCGGGAATATGCATGCAGCTGCCGTGCGTGTGAACTGGTTCCGATCGCGGCCTCGGCCGACAGATCCTGATGGTACAGCGGTAGCTTCCGGTTGCGACCGCATGCAGCATCGGCGTGGGTGGAGCATGGCGATGTCGTCACGATACCGGCGCGGTGGCGGTACCTTGACCGGCGCCGGCCGGCCGTCCCGACCACCCCTACGAACGTATCCGGTCGCGACGGTTCCCCGACGCTGTCGGTGAAGAAACGCACCGGTGACGTGATGGCACACCTGCAAGGCGGGTCCGGCGGGTTGCGCGGTGATCTTGTGCCCCCACATCCGTTATCATCCTCGGTTGACCGGTGCGTCGAGCACCGACCGTCTTCCGTAGGTTTCCCTGCTCGTCGGCACCCAGACTGTTCCGGGTGGCCGTTTCGCCTTCCTGCCGACTCGCCCGGTTCCTGCCGGCGCGGGCCTTGTTCAACGAGTCCCTCTAGATGACCGACCTCTCCAACTACCGCAATATCGGGATCTTCGCTCACGTCGACGCGGGCAAGACCACCACGACCGAGCGGATCCTGAAGCTGACCGGCAAGATCCACAAGACCGGCGAGGTCCATGACGGTGAGGCCACCACCGATTTCATGGCGCAGGAGCAGGAGCGCGGCATCACGATCCAGTCCGCCGCCACCAGCTGCGAGTGGGACAAGCACCGCCTGAACATCATCGACACCCCCGGCCACGTCGACTTCACCATCGAGGTCTACCGCTCCCTGAAGGTGCTCGACGGCGGCGTGGGCGTGTTCTGCGGATCGGGCGGCGTGGAGCCGCAGTCCGAGACCAACTGGCGCTACGCCAACGAGTCCGAGGTCGCGCGCGTGATCTTCGTCAACAAGCTCGACCGGATGGGGGCGGACTACTACCGCGTCGTCAAGCAGGTCAAGGACGTGCTGGCCGCGCGTGCGCTGGTCATGGTGCTGCCGATCGGCACCGAGGACGAGTTCAAGGGCATCGTCGACCTGCTCACCGAGAAGGCGTGGATCTGGGACGAGTCCGGCAACCCGGAAGCGTACGAGATCACCGACGTGCCCGAGGACATGAAGGACGACGTCGCCAAGTGGCGCGAGGAGCTGGTCGAGACCGCCCTGGAGATGGACGACGAGGCGATGGAGAAGTACTTCGAGGGCGAGATCCCCGACATCGCCACGCTCAAGCGCTGCATCAGGAAGGGCACCATCGCGCTGGAGTGGTTCCCCACCTACTGCGGTTCGGCGTTCAAGAACAAGGGCATCCAGCCCATGCTGAACGGCGTGGTGGACTACCTGCCCAACCCGACCGAGGTCAAGCCGCAACCGGAGGTCGACCTGGAAGGCAACGAGACCGGCACGTTCGCGGTCGTCGATCCGGACAAGCCGATGCGGGCGCTCGCGTTCAAGATCATGGACGACCGCTACGGGGCGCTGACCTTCATCCGCATCTACTCGGGCCGGATCGCCAAGGGCGACACCGTGGTCAACACCTTCACCGGCAAGAACGAGCGCATCGGCCGCATCGTGGAGATGAACGCCGAGGATCGCATCGAGCTGGACAGTGCCCAGGCTGGTGACATCGTCGCCGTGCTCGGCATGAAGAACGTGCAGACCGGCCACACCCTGGCCGACGCGAAGCATCCCGCGACGCTCGAGCCGATGGTGTTCCCCGATCCGGTCATCTCGATCGCGGTGTCCCCCAAGGACAAGGCCGGCAACGAGAAGATGGGCGTGGCCATCGGCAAGATGGTCCAGGAGGATCCCTCGTTCCGCGTCATGACCGACGAGGAATCCGGCGAGACCATCCTGATGGGCATGGGCGAGCTGCACCTGGACATCAAGATCGACATCCTCAAGCGCACCCACGGGGTGGATGTGGAAGTCGGCAAGCCGCAGGTGGCCTACCGCGAGACCATCACCCAGACCATCGAGGACACCTACACCCACAAGAAGCAGTCGGGTGGTTCGGGCCAGTACGGGCGCATCGACTACACCATCGAGCCGGGCGAGTCGGGTACCGGCTACGTGTTCGAGTCCAAGGTCACCGGCGGCAACGTGCCGCGCGAGTTCTGGCCGGCGGTCGAGAAGGGCTTCAAGCAGATGATGGGCGAGGGCGTGCTGGCCGGCTACCCGCTGCTCGACTTCCGGGTCGTGCTGAAGGACGGTGCCTTCCACGCGGTCGACTCCTCGGCGCTGGCGTTCGAGATCGCCGCCCGCGGCGCCTACCGCCAGTCGATCCCGAAGGCCGGCCCGCAGCTGATCGAGCCGATCATGAAGGTCGACGTGTTCACCCCCGACGACCATGTCGGTGACGTGATCGGCGACCTGAACCGCCGCCGCGGCATGATCGCCGGTCAGGATGCGGGTGCCACCGGCGTGCGCATCAAGGCCGACGTGCCGCTGTCGGAGATGTTCGGCTACATCGGCGACCTGCGCACCATGACCTCCGGGCGGGGCCAGTTCTCGATGGAGTTCAGCCACTACAGCCCGTGTCCGAAGAACGTGGCCGACGTGGTCATCAAGGAAGCGGCCGAGCGCAAGGCGAACAAGTAGCTCGCCTGCAAGGGGGCGTTCCGGGAGGTCCTTCCGGATACCGCCCTCGCCACCCGGTCGTCCCTGCAGCGCTGCTGCCGGCGGTGCGCCGGGCGTGTAGGATGACGGCTCCCTGGAACGACCCCGCGCTGACCTGCCGATGCTCGACACTCGCCTCACGGATGCATCCGCCGAGAGCCCGCTACCCGACACCACGGTCGACGTCGCCACCGCCTTCGGGCTGGACATCGACCTGCAGGTACCGGCCTACGCCGTGCGCACCGAGCGGGTGCCGGACATCGATGACAGCTACCTGTTCGATCCGGCCACCACGCTTGCCATCCTGTCGGGCTTCGCCAACGACTGGCGCGTGCTGGTCAGCGGCTTCCACGGCACCGGCAAGTCGACACACATCGAGCAGGTGGCGGCCCGCCTGAACTGGCCGTGCCTGCGCATCAACCTGGACAGCCACGTCAGTCGCATCGACCTGATCGGCAAGGATGCGATCGTGCTGCAGGACGGCAAGCAGGTGACCGAGTTCCAGGACGGCATCCTGCCGTGGGCCTATCAGCGCAACGTGGCGCTGGTGTTCGACGAGTACGACGCCGGCCGGCCGGATGTCATGTTCGTGATCCAGCGCGTGCTCGAGTCCAGCGGTCAGCTCACGCTGCTGGACCAGAGTCGGGTGATCCGGCCGCACCCGGCGTTCCGCTTCTTCGCCACCGCCAACACGGTGGGGCTGGGCGACACCACCGGGCTGTACCACGGCACCCAGCAGATCAACCAGGCGCAGATGGACCGCTGGTCGGTGACCACGATCCTGAACTACCTGCCCGAGCCGCGCGAGGTCGAGGTGGTGCTGGCCAAGGCGCCGCACCTGCAGGACCCGGAAGGGCGGCAACTGGTCGAGCGCATGGTGCAGCTGGCGGGGCTCACCCGCGTCGCGTTCAGGAATGGCGACCTGGCCACCGTCATGAGTCCGCGCACGGTGATCACCTGGACCCAGAACCTGACCTTCTTCAAGGACGTGGCACTCGCCTTCCAGCTGGTGTTCGTCAACAAGTGCGACCCGATGGAGCGCAGCCTGATCGGCGAGCTGTACCAGCGCGTGTTCGGCGAAGAGCTGTTCGGCGAGAGTGGTGCCTGAACGCCGTATCGGCCCGGACCCCGGTCCGGACCCCGCCGACGATGCGCTGAGCGTCGAGCGTTTCCAGCGCTCCATCGGCGGGTGCGCGCGCGCCATCGCCGACGATGTCTCCATCGACATCCGGTTCGGAGAGGCGGGCAAGGACGCGGACAATGACGGTGGCACGGCCGCGATGCTGCCGGTGGCCGGTACCGGGCCCGAGGAGCGGCGCCGCACGCGCGGGCGCAGCGACGCGATCGCGCTGCACCGCCAGCATCACGATGCGCACACGCACTCGCGCCACCAGCCGGCCAGCGACGCCTCGCAACGGCTGTTCGCGCTGGCCGAGCAGACGCGGGTGGAGCTGCTCGGTGCGCGCACCTTCGGTGGCGTCAAGCGCAACCTGGACGCGGCGTTGCAGCAGCGCTACCGCACCCTGCTGGACGGCATGGCCGCCGTGCCCGACCCGGTGGCGGCACCACCGGTGCCGTCCGCGGACGAGCCGGGTCCGCGCGGTGCACGGCTCGGCATCGATCACGCCGCGGCGCTGTGGTTGCGCGAACGGCTCGGCGGGCCGTTGCCACCGGCCGCCGGCGAGGTGCTGGACGAGTGGCGCGACTGGCTCGACGAGCGAGCCGCCGCCGTGCTCGAACGGCAGCCGTCCGAACTGCACGATCAGCAGCGGTTCGCGCGCACGGTCGGCGAGCTG
>ENA-ORXT01006535-ORXT01006535.1-marine-metagenome-genome-assembly--contig:-NODE-6535-length-10789-cov-3.666355_pt1 | contig 10789 bp, 7 predicted proteins | sample MGYA00237868_ERZ511482 | MGnify/ENA metagenome assembly ERZ511482
GGAGAAATTCCTCAAGCAGGAATTTTATTTGCGGCTTTTGATTTTGACCATAGTTTAATTCTCAGGCAAATTAAAGAGCAATTCCCTGATTTAGAGTTAATTGGCGGGACTTCTTCTGCAGAGATTTCTTCTCATTTAGGATTTCAGGAAGATTCTCTAACTCTGATGTTGTTTTGCTCTGATGAAATCGAAATAACCGCAGGAATCGGCTATCAAGCTTCTCAAAATCCCCGTGCTGCAGTCCAGCAGGCGATCGCTCAAGCACAAAATAAAAGTAGTCAAGAGATGAGTCTGTGTTTGAGCTTTATTGATGGTTTACGTCTTAATGGCTCGAAAATTGTCGAGGCGATCGAGCAAGAATTAAACGGTAAAATTCCTGTATTTGGAGGTATAACTGCCGATGACATGAAATTTGAGCAGACATACCAGTTTTATCATCAAGAAGTATGTACAGATGCCGTCACCATGTTGATTTTTTCGGGTAAATTACTCTTTGCTGCGGGTGTTGGGAACGGTTGGCATTCTTTGAGCAAACCCAAAAAAGTGACCAAAGCTAAAGATAATATTCTCTATGAAATAGACGGACAACCAGCTCTAGAATTTTATCAGTATTATCTCAACGACTCTTATCCTTCTCTCCAATACCCCTTGGCTGTGTTTGAAGACAACAGTGACAAATTTTATTTAAGAGTACCTAATTCTCACAATGCCCAACTAAAAAGCGTGCAATTCTTTGCCGATATTCCTCAAGGGGCAACTGTACAAATTATGGAAACCAATGCCCAAGATATTTTGAACTCTTCCCAAACTTCGATCGCCAATGCCCTTGAGAATTACCCAGGAATTGAGCCAGCAGCAGCTATATTTTTTTCCTGTGCTACCCGCAGCAGTATTTTAGGGACAAAAGCAGCAGAGGAATATCAAGCGATCTCTTCTCTCTTGAAGTCAGTATGTCCTAGTATTGGTTTTTATACCTATGGTGAAATTGCTCCTCTGCAAAAAGATGGTGCTACTTTTCTACATCATGAAACTGCGATCTCTTTGATTTTAGGGACAAAGTAAATGGAACCGAACTCTTTGGACTACGAACAACAGCTTAAGCAACTAAAGAAAGAAAATCGTATTCTCACCAAAAAATTACAGCGTTCTCAAGAAAGACAGATCCAGCTAGAAAAGACTAATCAAAAGAAAGAATCCTTGTCAAAAAGAGTAATTCTTGACCTTGAGGAGTCGCGAAATACTTTGGAACAACGCACTATCGAGCTGTCAGAAACTCTAGCCAAACTTAAAACTACCCAAGAACAGTTAATTGAATCAGAGAAAATGGCAGCTTTAGGTAATTTGGTGGCAGGGGTGGCACATGAAATAAATACTCCCGTGGGTAATAGCGTTACCGCAGCTTCTACTTTGGTAGAAGAAACTACTTCTTTTACTACTTCTGTTATCGCAGGGCAGCTAAAACGCTCTACTCTCAACAACTATCTAGATTTAGCTACCGAAGCCAGTGAAATTATCTTGAGTAATTTACAGCGGGCAGGAGAATTAATTCAAAGTTTTAAACAGGTAGCAGTAGATCGTACCAGTTTAGAAAGACGTACTTTCCCGCTTAAATCTTATCTATCAGAAATTTTAGTCACTTTAGAACCCCAACTCAAAAAGACTCCCCATCGAGTTACTGTCACAGGAGATAACACCATCCACATTAATAGTTATCCTGGGGCATTTGCTCAAATTGTGACTAATTTAATTGTTAATTCTATTGTTCATGCTTATCCTACAAATAAACCAGGATGTATACAGCTAGATATACAACAACAATCCCAGCAGATTATAATTCAGTATCAGGATGATGGTTGCGGTATCGAAGAACAATATTTAAATAATATTTTTGAACCTTTTTTTACTACCAATAGAGATCATGGCGGTAGTGGTTTGGGAATGCACATTGTTTATAATCTCATTACTCAAAAATTAAAAGGAACAATTAAAGTTACAAGTCAAGTGAATTTGGGAACAATATTTACAATAGCTCTTCCTTTCTCTGACTTTTAATCATAATTTTGTGGAATCTCAAATTCAATCTGCTATGAGTGCCAAAAATCTCGATTCTAATTTAAATGCCGACCATGATGAATTAGTCTTTGCTGATGAAGAATTGGTTATTGAAGAAGATATAGTAGCTGAAGAAAAGATTGCGACTGATTTTTGGCAAGTTTTAATTGTTGATGACGATCGCTCTGTTCATCAAGCAACCAAGCTAGCTTTGAGAAATTTGCAGTTTGAGGGAAAAAATTTGGTTTTTCTCTCTGCTTATACAGCCACTGAAGCCAAAACCATAATTGCTCAAAATCAAGATGTGGCTTTTATCTTGTTAGATGTGGTCATGGAAGCCCATGATTCGGGTTTAAAATTAGTTCAATATATCAGAGAAGAATTAAACAATAAGCTCGTCAGAATTATTCTCAGAACTGGTCAACCAGGGGAAGCACCAGAAGAATCGGTAATTATCGACTACGACATCAATGACTATAAGCTGAAGGTAGAGCTGACTCGCAATAAGCTCATGGTAACAGCGATCGCGGCATTAAGGGCATATCGCGATATGTTGGCACTAGAAAACAGCAGCAAAGAAATGATGGTTCTCTATACTGCCTTAGAAGCAGTTAAAGATAACTTAGAAGATTTAGTCGGACTGAAAACCCAGGAACTAGAGCAAGAAATTGAAGAAAGAAAAAGGATCGAAAAAACTTTGCGTTTGACTCAGTTTTCTCTAGATCGCGCCAGAGATGCAATTTACTTTGTTAATGCTAATGCTAATTTTTTCTATGTTAATGAGGCTACATCTAATATTTTGGGGTATACCAAAGAAGAATTGTTAAAGATGAAGATTCATGATGTCAATGGTGATAGTAGTAGTGAATCGAATTGGTCACGACAATGGCAGGAATTAAAAGAAAAACAATCTGTTACCTATGAGTCGGTTCATCTTAGCAAAGAAGGACAAGGTATCCCCGTCGAAATTACTTTAAATTATCTCAATTTTGAACAACGAGAATACAATTGCGCCATTGTTAGAGATATCACGGATCGTAGACAGATAGAAGCAAAACTCAAACAAGCCAATCAACAACTAGAACATCTTGCCAGTGTAGACGGATTGACGCAAATTGCCAATCGTCGTAGCTTTGATCGATATTATGAATCGGAATGGATAAAAATGATGCAGGCAGAACAGCATCTAGCTTTGATTTTCTGTGACGTAGATTATTTTAAAAAATACAATGATTTTTACGGTCATCAAGCAGGAGATGATTGTTTAAAACAAATAGCTCAAACTATTAATAATTCTCTGTGTAGATCGGCAGATTTAGCTACTCGTTATGGTGGAGAGGAATTTGCGGTCATTTTACCCAATACCAATGTTGATGGTGCGGTTAAAGTTGTCCAAAATATTCAACAGAATATCAGAAAGCTAAAGTTAGCTCATGCAGCTTCAAAAGTTTCCCCATATGTTGGTTTAAGTATGGGAATTAGCAGCATAGTTCCTACACCAATAATAACGAGTAGTTTTCTAGTTTCTCAGGTAGACAGCGCACTATATCAGGCTAAAAAAGCAGGGCGCGATCGCTATTTTGTCATAGAAAATTAAAGTAGATCAGTACTAAAAGCGATCGCCTTGGAGACAGTCTATGGGGAAAAGTAGACCAATCTTCTTGTAGAGCAAACTTCTACTAGAATAATTTACTTGAAGATGATCTGATTTATTCTCTGGCAGATAAAGATGTAACCTGATTAGTCTGAACAGTATCGTTTATTTAAAATAACCGTAAAATTTGGGTTATTAACTATCAATTAGCAGTTTACGATGTAGAGATACATACATGTAAAGTCAGCCTGAGCAAAATTTTAATCGCAAATCATGAAAAAAGTGCTTGCTAAGTTGCGTTCCTCTTCATGGTTAGCAAGTAGTTCCCTAGATACTCGCTACGCTTTAGTTGAAGCCTGTTTGATTGGATTATTTTCTGCCTTAGCAGCGGTACTGCTTAAATATGGGATAAGCTGGCTAGGGGGATGGCGCATTAGAACCATAAATGTTTCTGATGCAAAGATTGTTCTGCCTCTGGTAGGGTTATTTTTTGGTACTTTGGCTGGCGGTATTATTGAGCTTTTAGCACCTTCGGCTGCGGGAGGCGGTATTCCCCAGGTTAAGGCTGCTTTGGCTAAATATCCGATTGTTTTGAATTTGAGGACAGCTTTAGTTAAGGCTGTGGCGACAATTTTCATTGTGGGAGCGGGTTTTACTTTAGGTCGACGAGGTCCTACTGTGCATATAGGAGCAGCATTAGGAGCGCAGGTAAGCCGCTGGATTCCCAATTCCCCTACCAATCGTCGTCAAATGATCGCAGCGGGTGCAGCAGCGGGTTTAGCAGCAGGTTTCAATACGCCGATCGCTGGAGTATTATTTGTTGTAGAAGAGTTGATGCGGGATATTTCTGGCTTAACTTTAGAAACCGCGATCGCCGCATCTTTTACTGGGGCAGTAGTGTCTCGCATTCTGGGTTCTACAGATCTTAATGTACCCCTGGCAGTAATTGATTCTGCTCGTCGAGGTAGTTTTGCTATTCGCGAAATTCCTTTTTATATTTTATTGGGTGTCTTAGCGGGAATTTTAGGTGGGGTTTTTAATCGCTCAATTATTCGCGGCATGAAGTTTAGCCGTAGCTTATCTTTGCCTATACCATTACGAATTGGTTTTGCTGGCTTAATATCTGGCTGTATAGTATCTTGGCTACCGCCTTTCTTTCAAGATAATGCAGGGTTACGAGAATTATTAATTGCAGGACAATTTACCTGGCAAACTACTGCACTGGTGTTTATCGCTCAATTTTGCCTAACTATCTTAGCTTATAGTGCTGGTGCGCCTGGAGGTTTATTTGCTCCTGCTTTGGTGTTGGGTTCGGCTTTAGGGTACCTGGTGGGTATTGCCGAAGTAGCCTTAATTCATTCTGAATCGCCCTACACTTTTGCCTTGGCAGGAATGGGGGCATTTTTCACCGCAGTGGTAAGAGTTCCGGTGACGGCAATTGTAATTATTTTCGAGATGACTGCCGATTTCAATTTGGTATTGCCTTTAATGATTACTACCGCAATAGCCTATATTGTGGCAGAAAGTTTTTCTCAGGGTTCTTTATACGAACATTTATTAGAAGCAAGCGGGATTGAAATTACCGAAGAGCATCCGCAAAACGACTTTTTATCCGAGTTAACCGCTGACGATGTAATGGAGTCTAAAGTCGAAACTCTTCCCAGCAATCTTACGTTGCCTAAGTTGATCCAAGCTATGTCTCAGTCTCATCACCGAGGATTTCCCGTAGTTGAAGATGGCAGGCTGGTGGGCATCATTACTCAGTCGGATATTCCCAAAGACAGTAAGCATAGCGAAGCTCTACTCAAAGACGTTATGACTTCTCAGCCTATTTCTGTATGTCCTGAAACTTCGTTGGCAGACGTATTGTATTTGCTCAACCGCTATCAGTTATCTCGTCTTCCCGTTACCGAAGGCTGCAAACTATTGGGCATTATTACTCGCAGCGACATCATCAAGGCAGAAGCAGATCAGCTAAATAGCGATCGCCAACACAAGGCTATATTTCAGCCTTCCTATGTGGTGTACCAAACCCGTTCTCCTGCTGTCGGCAAGGGACGTTTATTATTACCGTTGGGCAATCCTGATAATCTCAACTCCCTATTAGAAATTGCAGGGGCGATCGCTAAATATCATCAGTATGAAATTGAATTTTTGCGCGTTACCTGTGTGGCAAGCAATATTTATCCTGCCCAAGCTAAGGTGGAAACGGCTCAAACTCGCCAACTGATGACGGATTTAGAAAGTTGGGGCAAGGAATTGGCTATCCCTATACATACTCAGGTTCGCGTAGCAACAGATGTGGCAGAAGCAATCTTAGAAGCAATCAATAGAGAGCATATTGACTTGCTGCTGATGGGTTGGAAAGGCAATACAGGTATTGAGTCAATTTTTAGTAACGTGGTCGATTTCTTGATTAAAGAAGCTCCCTGTGACCTAATGATAGTCAAGCTCGGTAAGGCTGGCTATGCTTTTCCTAAACGGTTAGACTTGCGATATAAATGGTTGATTCCCACCACGGGAGGCGATCGCGTCAACAAGCTATTAACTATCCTACCGCCCTTGGCAACTTTGGATTCTATTCCACCAAAAATACAGCTATGTCAAATCTACAATCCAGAACAATCTCATCTTGCCAATCCTGATTTTCATCACGCTGCCAATTTACTCGAAGAGCAACTTAATTGCCCCATCATACCTTTGAGAATTTCTGCTTATTCTGTCTCTGAAACCCTGGTCAAATTAATCAAAAATAAAAAATATGGCTTGGTCATTTTGGGCGCAAGTAATGAAGGGTTATTGCAAAATGTAGTTAAAGGAAATATTCCCGAAGCGATCGCCAAACAGGTCAGTACTACCGTAATTATTTTCCGTAGCTTCAATTCCTAATTTTTTTAATAAAAGTGATCGAAACTACAGATATTTTTCTTAGTTGAGTTGATGATAAACACAGGTTAATTTTAACTGCCAAAAATACTTATTTTCCCTTAGCATTTGTCAAGAGGAAATGACAAGTATCTTTATTTATAAACTAAGATATGTTGCGTATTCTCACATTTTACTCATATCTCGAAAATATTATTTATATTGGAGATATAAGCATTTTAAAAGCAATTTATAAATATCTTTTATCAAACAATATTGTAATCAGAAAAAACCATGCATGCTAAAAATTCTTGCCCCTGCTGCTCTGACTCTATGCTCCGCCATCTAAGCAGTCGTCACGCCTACTGGTATTGCCGTAGCTGCCGTATAGAAATGCCCGACGTGGAGTCAAAGACAATAGTTAAGGAAAAAGCTAAAGTGCAGTTCAACTCAAGCTTAATTAAGTCAACTATTTCTACCAAGCAAAAAGTTAAAACAATAGCTGTATTTTCAAAATAGAATTTAAGAAAAATTTAGCAATTTGTTTTTTCAACTAAATGTATCATAAATTGTCGGCTATTAAATTAATCCTCCAAAATTTATAACTGGCAAAATATTTACTTTATTAGTATTTTGTCTGACAATTATTGCTCTACTTTTTTAGCAATAGTGAAAGCTCGAACATCCTTTTCAATACCTTTGAGCTTGAAATCTTTGCTTTGCCCCCAATTAACACCATTTAAACAGTTAGCTACGGTTTCTGAGATTAGAATGGTGTCAGGAGTAGCAACGCTTTGCAAACGAGAAGCAATGTTAACAACCTTGCCTACGGCTGTATAGTCTTTTCTTTGCCCACCGCCAAACATTCCTACTACTGCTTTTCCGTGATGAATACCACAGCGCATTTTTAAAGGTGAAATATCAACGGAAGTTTTTGCTTGCCATCGCTCATTCAGCTTTTCGAGATAATAATACATAGTTTTTGCCGTCGAGATCGCTCTTTTTGCCTGTTCGGGATAAGATAAATCTTCTGGTGCGCCAAACATTGCCATTACTCCATCCCCCAGAAATTTGTCTACTGTACCTCGTCGATCAAATACAGCTTTGGTCATAGCCTCCAAATACTCATTCAGTATTTCAGCCAAAGTAACTACCTCTAGCTGACTGGATAGATTAGTAAAACCAACCAAGTCACAAAATAAAACCGTAATCCGTCTAGGTTCGGGAGTTAAATCTAGAGATAGTTTTCCTGTAGCAGCCTTATTGACAATTGCAGCGGGTAAAAATCTTTTGAGAACTGATTCGGTAAGATAATTATTTAGCTCTTTAACTTTGTGATATAGTTTTGCCTGCTGTACGGCGATCGCAGCCTGAGCAGCCACCGCTTCGGCTAACTCTACATCCGCTTTACTCCATTGACGAGAAGCATTATTTTGTCGTAGGGTAATACTACCAATGATTTCTTCTTCTACTATTAACGGCACGATCAATAAAGCTCTGGCTTTAGAGTGCCAAGGAAGCTCATAGCGAGCCATATTTTTTTGCTTTTCTAAATCCGCCGAAGATACTGGTTTTTTGGTGTACAAAAGAGCCTGTAGGATAGGGTTAGCCGAAATAGGAACGCTAGAGGTAGTCGCCTGCTGCCAGTCAGGGGAATCTTGAATAATCTTCTTGGGTTCGAGAGGATTATACAAACCGACACATTTAACAAAGCGATCGCTTGTTGTCCACAAGGAAAGAGTACAGCCATCTACCTTTAAAGCAGAACCTAATTCTTCGGCGATCGCCGCAAACATGACGGGAGGTTCTAAACTAGAGCGAATAGTCGCTGTAATGCGATTAATTGTGGTTTCTCTTTGTGCGAGTTCCTTTAGTTTTTTTCCTGCCAACATCTGAGCGATCATTAACTTTGCGCTGCTTGCCATAGTCTTGGCTGCTTCAATTTCTTGTGGTTGCCAAAAATCAAAATTGTGCAGACGATGTATAGCCAACGAAGCTGTTAAATTTGCCTGAGAGAATAAGGGAATGGAAATGCTAGAGCAAATGTTAGCTTCAACACAGGCAATATAGCTAATAGATTTAAGAGAAGATAAATTTCTTTCATACTTGTGAACAACTAAATTATTATTAAGCTGCAATCCTGCACAATCTAATACTGTAAGCTTAAGTAGTTCTTGATTAATGGGAGGAGTCTGACAATTTTTCACCCCAAAATAGTAATCTTTGGTATTAGAATGTAACTGATTAATATATAAGACGACTATATCTACGTTGGATAGTTGAACAACAGTATCAACGACAGTTTGACCTACTACTTTCCAAGACAAATCATTTAGTAGTTGACTATATTCATATTTCAGCATGAATTGTATCTTAGTCCGTAGTTAAAAATAATAAATAAGAGCAATTTGCAACTTTGTAGATAGCAAAGAAATAAACTCGATTTGCAACTGTTTTGGCTTTTGAATTAAGACAAGAATGAATAGTAATCAATGACTAAGCCATAATTAAGAGAAAATATAAGTAAAAATAATTTTGTTATGTATCAATTTAATCTGATTGTCTAATAGCTAGAGGCATAATAATATTGTTCCCAAATGGGCAGTCAAAAATTAACTTTCTCCGTTAGCCTTGCAATTTAAAGGTTGCAACAGCTTAAAAAAGCAATTTTAAAAACCAAATTATTTTTTCCTTGATGGTTCTAAAATCTAATGTCCACACTAATTTACACACAACTATTAGCCAAGCTGCCATGGAGGATACTCGGACAGTTAGTTCTATCCTAGCAAAGAGTTTTTATAACTTCCCTGAATTTGTAGGTTGGGTTTATCCCTTTTTACAATTCACTATTAATGAAGATTTACGTTATCGTCTCCGTTCCCATGCCCCACGTTATGCTTGTTTAGTCGCTAAAATACCAAAATCGGACACAGGCTCGATAACAGGGCATGAGTCCGACAGTACAGTCGTCGGTACTGCCGAAATAGCTTTACGTTCGACTTCCTTTTGGTCAAGTGAACCCCAATATCCTTATATTTCCAACTTAGCTGTTAGGCAAGATCGTCGTCGTTTAGGTATTGGAAGCCAGCTTTTAGCCAGATGCGAAGAAATAGCCCTAGACTGGGGATATAGAGAAACTCGCCTTCACGTTTTGGACAAAAACGACTCAGCAAAGCAGCTATATTGCGACAATAGTTATCAGATAGCCCAAATAGAAGCGAATTGGAGTAATTTATGGTTCGATCATTCTCCCCGCCTACTACTAAAAAAACAAATTAAAACAAATTAAAATCTTTTTACCGTTAGCTATTGACCAATTTATTAATCTTAGTGTTCGTTTTATAATTATGATGCTAAGTTTAATATGATCTGCTAGAGTTCTAGGCTTGAGCGATGGTAAACAAAGGGTGAAAGAGCAAAGCAAAGAAAAAAAGCTTCAAATTAATCAGCTTCTATCAAGACTGAGAAAGTCGGAATTATTGATAGTAAATCCACGCCGTAAAAATGGTCTGATAGTGTATAAAAAATATCATGCAGAATTTATTGGCCCAGGAGCAATTGTAGGTGGTAACTTTGACGTAGATACGGTCAATATTATTCCTGTTGGTAATTTGTCTTTGATTTCCCCTGAAAACTCAGCTGAGCGTAGACAAGCATACAAAATGCGAAGACAGTGGGTTCGACTAACTAAGCAAATTATTGATAACCCTAAACCAACAGAAAGAGCGCAGGTTATTTTAAATCAATTTGAACACTGGTTTGATACTGCAACAGTTGCGAGCTTACCTGATGAAGCCTTTGCCTTACTGGTGGGAGTTTTACCTCAAACAATTAGGAAGGTAAGAAACACAGAGCTTTTATAATAAAAATAACCGTAGTCATAATCATATTAGTTACATACAACAATTATGTCTGAAGCAATTACACCTGCCATTAGCGATCGCATTTGCAAACACATGAATGAAGATCATGGTGAAACGATCGCATTGTATGCCAAAGCATTTGGCAATGCACCCCAAACTGAAACAGCAACAATGGATTCTATCGATCCTCAAGGAATGAACATCTCGGCACAAATTGCAGGGGAAACTGTACCCGTCAGAGTTGAATTTGACCACACATTGGAAGATGCAGCCGACGCTCATCACACTTTGGTAGCGATGATTAAAGTAGCCAAGACGGTATAAATATAGCTCGGTAAAAGTAAAGGCAAACCAACCTTTGCCTTTACAATTTAGATTAGCTTGATTATGGCGACACTAGGAGCTAGTTTTTAGG
>ENA-ORXT01006536-ORXT01006536.1-marine-metagenome-genome-assembly--contig:-NODE-6536-length-10787-cov-54.721662_pt1 | contig 10787 bp, 8 predicted proteins | sample MGYA00237868_ERZ511482 | MGnify/ENA metagenome assembly ERZ511482
TGTGTTTTTCAACTCGTTATACACAAAAACTACCTACTCAAAATTTCTTAATCTATTTAATCCTCGTTCCTAAGTAATGAAACCTAGAAATAAGGACAAAAGAGTATTTATAGAATCGTACTTTATTTATTTAACATTCCCTAAGTTATTTTATTAATTTTCGCTAAAAATATGACTATAAATATTGTATTTTGCGGACAAATAACTAGTCATGCAAGCCTACCATCAATTACTCCAGCATATCCTGGATCATGGAAATGATAAAACAGATCGAACTGGAACGGGTACCAAAAGCGTTTTTGGATATCAAATGCGCTTTGATTTGGCAGATGGTTTTCCATTGATTACCACCAAAAAAGTACATCTAAAATCTATTATTTACGAATTATTGTGGTTTCTCAACGGGGATACTAATATTAAGTATTTGACTGATCACGGTGTGAAAATATGGAACGGATGGGCCGACGAAAATGGCGATCTTGGACCTGTATATGGGAAGCAATGGCGTAGCTGGCAGACACCGAATGGAAAGACCATTGACCAGATCAAACAAGTCGTGGATCTTATTAAAAACAACCCGGATTCCCGCCGTATCATCGTCAACGCCTGGAATGTAGGTGAATTGCCAGATATGGCCCTCAGCCCTTGTCACTGTCTTTTTCAGTTTTATGTAAATGATGGAAAATTGTCCTGCCAGCTCTACCAACGGTCCGCAGATACATTTCTTGGGGTACCTTTTAATATTGCTTCTTACGCACTACTGACCATGATGTTGGCACAGGTAACGGGGCTAAAGCCTGGTGAATTTGTTCACTCTTTCGGTGATGTACATTTGTATAACAACCACCTGGATCAGGCCCGTTTGCAACTTACGCGTGCGCATCGTCCACTTCCGACCATGCGAATCAATCCGGAAGTAACTTCTATCTTTGATTTTAAATACGAAGATTTTGAATTAATCGCATACGATCCGCATCCTCACATCAAAGCCGCCGTATCTATATAAAATGAAGAAGGATGCCGACGGTTATACCGAAGCCGAAATACTGAAAATGTTGCAGAACAATCGCTCCGAAGCGATTGATCTACTTTTTAGACGGCACTATCGGTTCGTTTGTCAGGCCGCTTATCGGGTGCTTCCGGATGGACACTTGATTGAAGACCTGGCGCAGGATGTATTTTATGAATTATGGAAAAAAAGAAAAACGCTTAATATCACCACCTCCGTCAGAGCATACCTTAAAAGAGCCGTGATCAACAAAACGTTAAATTATATTCGTGGACAAAGGATGAAGTTTTCGGATGTAGAAGATCACAGCTACGAGATGGGAATGCCCGCTACAGCTTTGGATGATTTACAAAATGAAGAGTTGAAGGAGGTATTGCATAAAGCCATTGATGATTTACCAGAACGTTGTCGGATTGTATTTTCACTTAGCCGTTTTGAAGCATATTCTTATCAGCAAATTGCTACAGAATTGGAAATTTCTACCAAAACGGTGGAGAATCAGATTTCGAAGGCGTTAAAATTGCTTCGGATCGCATTGGAGAAATATCGCAGCCAGTAGGATTGTTAATTTTTTCCTAAAAACCAAATTTAGCCTTTACTTCGCATTATCTAAGGAATCTTCGCTTACCGCACCAACAATTTTTTTGTAGTTCTTCCGGACTTTCCAGTAATAGAAACAAAGTAGAGACCACCTGTTAAGTTATTAGCATTCAAATAAATGGATTGTGTTCCATCTAGTATGGATTGAGAAATATGTTCTACCCGTTGCCCCAGTTGATTATAAATTGCTATCTGAGCTAAAAATGCCGCGTTAGCCGTCAGCGTGAGTTTGATATGGTCCGATTTTGACGCTGGATTGGGTGAAAGTTTCCAATCGTCAACCGCTGATAAATCTTGCACATCGGTGCTCGTTGGTGTAAAGAAAGAACCCCGATCAGAATATCCGGTACAAGTCGTAAATTCGGTAAACGGTCGTACCCGCCAAAAATATTCTGTATTCTCCTGAAAACCGGAGAATGACGCATTGGGTGTCGAAGCGGCACCGACCAGACTTTTTCGGAAGGGAGAAGAAAATCCAGGACTTAAATCCACCTCTACCACATAATACTGCGCCTCAATCACCGGAAACCACGAAACAGAAACCGACTCAGCAGAGTTGACCGTCGATCCTTCCGCAGGAGACAACAACGTCGGTACAGAATTGATACTGGTCATATTCGGAGTATAATTATTTCTAACATAATCTCTTTCCGGAGCATTCATCAGGTCCATTCGAATCGCGTCCTTTTGTCCAGTGGTAAACTCGTGGCTTCCGCAATTTCCAAAATAAGACATGATGTTATTTTCTTGTGGATTGACCACCGTATTATTTGGATCGCGCACGGGAATATTCCAATCTGCACATCCAACCTGGCTGGTATTCAATGCAAAAAGATAATCGGGCGGCGTATCACAGATTCGATCTCCCGCCGTAGTACAATTATTTCCATTTTGAAATTCATTGGCAACAGGAATCGGAAAAATACCGGGATCACTCGGAGCGTTGGTCCCCACCGGATTGCCCCAGGAGCTTTCGTTCCACGGATTGTTTTCCCAACCGTGAAAAGGGTGGAGGAGACTAAAAAAATGACCAATTTCGTGAGGAAAAACATTCTGTGCGTAGACAAAATTACGGGCAATGACAATAAAATCATTTCCATTCCATCCCGCCGGAGATTGATAATATCCCGCAGCACCCAATTGATTATTGATATTATTGGTCACAAAAACGTTGATGGCATTGGGAATTTTCGCAGCTTTTAATTCACTGGTAAAAGCATTGGGTTGATTATTAATACCAGTATTGTTAATATAATGAACTGGAGGATTGGTCAGGTAGAATTGAATTTCCTGATCCTGATATTTATCATTGAGAATACACATCATGTCAAGTAACTGAGCTTCTGAAATGCCGTCGGTACCATCCGTATTTCTCACTGCGTGCAATGCAATCGGAACATATTGAACCGCTCTTTCCGCCGCCTGAAGTGCGTAGTTTGCCTGATTCTGTGCCAAACGGTGCTCGATCTCAATCAGTCCGGTAGTGAAGCAAGATTGGGCTAATAGTGGAGGCTGTACTCCGAAAAGCAGCACGAAGAAACCAAAGAAAAAGCGATGTGATAATTTCATAAAACCAGAATTATTAACCGAATGATAAAAATAAGAAATTTTGTCCAGGTATTTATATTCAACAATCTTACCATAAACACGTCTAAATCGCATTAAAAGTATCAAAAAAAGCCTACATTTGCCACCAAATTATTTCCAAACGTAAGTCAGCTGACTGGCTTAATAAAATCATAAATTATAATGAGTAAAGTAACCGTAGTGGGAGCCGGAAATGTTGGTGCCACGGTAGCTAATGTTTTAGCACACAAAGACATCGTTAAAGAAATAGTTCTGCTCGATCTGAAGGGAGACTTCGCCAAAGGAAAAGCCCTTGATACTTGGCAGCAGGCACCGATTGATTCTTACAGTACCATGATTACAGGTACAGATGATTACAAGAAGACCAAAAATTCTGATATCGTAGTCATCACCGCAGGTATTCCTCGCAAACCTGGAATGAGTCGGGACGATTTAATTTCTACCAACGCCAAGATCGTTGGAATGGTGACCAAGTCCATTATGAAGTATTCCAAGAATCCAATTATTATTGTTGTTTCAAATCCATTGGACGTAATGACTTACGCAGCTTACAAAGCTTCTGGTCTGAAACCAAATCGTGTTTTTGGAATGGCGGGTATTCTGGATACGGCTCGTTACCGTGCATTTTTGGCGACAGAACTAAATGTTTCTCCCAAGGATCTATCTGCGGTATTGATGGGTGGACACGGTGATACGATGGTACCATTACCAAGATATACCACGGTGGCTGGAATCCCTGTATCAGAGTTAATTGAAAAAGATAAATTGAATGCTATTGTTCAGCGTACCAAGAAAGGCGGGGGAGAATTAGTTGGCCTGATGGGTACTTCTGCCTGGTATGCACCGGGTGCTGCTGCTGCTCAGATGGTAGAATCAATTGTGAAAGATGACAACCGAATTTTCCCTTGTTGTGCCTGGTTATCTGGTGAGTATGGTCTTAAAGACATGTTCCTGGGTGTTCCCGTCAAATTGGGTAAAAATGGTATCAATCAGTTAATTGAATTAAAACTGAATAAATCTGAAATGAAAAGCCTTCACAAATCTGCGGATGCAGTGAGGGGTGTATTGAACGATTATAAAAAAATGAAGGTGTAATTATTTTTTATAATTATAAAAAAAAGCGGAATATAGTTAAATCTGTATTTCGCTTTTTCTTTATTTATTTAATCGCCGTTCCCAATAAATAGTCATTACCTCGCGGCAACTCTTATTTTGTCAACATTCGTTATCTTCAACTATAAAACCGACCAAAAGAATGGAAAAAAATACATTAAAAGAAGATGCCTTAGAATACCACGAAAGCGGACGTCCTGGAAAAATAGAAGTTATTCCCACCAAAGCCACTGCTAACCAAAGAGATTTGTCATTGGCCTATTCGCCCGGTGTAGCGGAACCTTGTAATGAAATCGCCCGTCAACCGGAAGATGTGTACAGGTATACGGCAAAAGGAAATTTAGTCGCCGTCATCAGTAATGGAACAGCCGTTCTTGGACTTGGAGACATCGGTCCAGCTGCCAGTAAACCCGTCATGGAAGGAAAAGGGTTGCTCTTTAAAATTTACGCAGATATTGACTGTTTTGATTTAGAACTGGATACCAAAGATATCGAAGAGTTTATCCGTACGGTTAAAATCCTGGAACCTACTTTTGGTGGGGTAAACCTCGAAGATATTTCGGCACCTGCCTGTTTTGAAATAGAGGAGCGACTAAAAAAAGAATTGAATATTCCCGTCATGCATGATGACCAGCACGGAACTGCGATTATCAGTGCGGCGGCGTTATTAAATGCGCTGGAAATTGTAAATAAAAATATTGCTACTGCAAAAATTGTAATAAATGGAGCAGGGGCTTCGGCTATTTCCTGTACGCGGCTTTACGTTTCCCTCGGCGCAAAAAAAGAAAATATCTTTATGTACGATAGCAAGGGTTTAATCCATCCTGATCGTACCAATCTTAACGGTAAAAAACCAGAATTTGTCAATGGTACTGTTGGCATGAATACCAGTCTGACGGAGATACTAATGGGGGCAGATGTTTTTGTTGGCTTATCAAGGGGAAATATTCTGGATGCCACGATGATCAAGGGAATGGCCCGGGATTGTATTATTTTTGCAATGGCCAATCCAACGCCGGAGATTAGTTACGATATAGCTAAAGCTGCCCGACCGGATAGCATCATGGCGACCGGACGCAGTGACTATCCTAATCAAGTAAATAATGTATTGGGATTTCCATTTATTTTCCGAGGAGCACTCGATGTACGCGCTTCAGAAATTAATGAGGAAATGAAATTGGGGGCCGTTTACGCTTTGGCAGAATTGGCCAAAAAACCCGTTCCCAATATTGTAAATATGGCTTATAACAATGCTAGTTTAAAATTTGGTAAAGATTATATTATTCCAAAACCGGTAGATCCTCGTTTGATTACAACGGTGGCTCCGGCAGTAGCCCGGGCGGCCATGGAAAGTGGTGTCGCCAAGTATCCAATCAAAGACTGGGAATCCTACGAAGTGGAATTGGCCCGACGATTAGGAAACGAAAATACTATTTCTAAAATCATCGAATCAAAAGCGAAACAGGAACCCAAGAAAGTAGTTTTTGCAGATGCAGAAAATATTGAGGTACTGAAAGCAGTAAGAGTGGTGGTGGAAGAAAAAATTGCGTTTCCTGTTTTATTAGGTAATAAAGACCGGGTAAACCAACTATTAGAACAAGCAGATATTCAGTTGTCTGGCATAAAGATAATTGATCCATTACATCCTTCTAATGAGGTGGAGAGACATACGTTACAAACTTACGCAAAGCGATTGTTTGAAAAGAGAAAACGAAAAGGTGTAACGCTGGAAGAGGCTGAAAAAATGATCACCGGACTGAGTTATTACGGTGCCATGATGGTAGAGGAGGGCGATGCAGATGCAATGATCGGTGGATTGTCTAAAAAATATCCTATGACAGTTCGTCCGGCATTACAAATTATTGGTGCGCGAAAGGATGTAAATAAGGTTTGCGGAATCCATATTTTAATGACTAAAAATGGTCCTCTATTTTTAGCCGACACGACCATCAATCACCATTTAACTCCCGAAGATATCGTCGGTATAACCGAGATGGTCCACGAGCAGGTCAGCCTTTTTGAGATAGAACCAAGGATTGCTTTGGTCACTTATTCTAATTTTGGTTCGGTGCCTACGGGCGATTCTGCTCTATTGATGCGAAAGGCTACCACGATGCTACATGATCGCCATCCCGATTGGAAAGTAGACGGAGAGATGCAGGCACATATGGCATTGAATCCTGCGTTGTTAAGCAAGCATTATCCTTTTTCCAGACTTGGTAACAAGCATGCAAATACCTTGGTTTTTCCAAATCTTTCTTCTGCCAATATTGCTTATAATTTGTTAGGTCAAGCTGGCGAGTTAGATATGATTGGACCAATTTTACTAGGATTAAACAAACCTGCGCATATCCTGCAGTGGGGAGCCAACGTTCGGCAGATTGTGGATATGGTTGGAATTGCGGTTTTACATGCACAGGAATTGAGTAGTGATGAAACAGCTCTTTAGCTTTATTTTGCTATGTTTGTTAAACAGTAAATATTTACACGTAAGCATTTTACTTTTTGTAGTAATTTTAATGTTAAATAGCGAATAATCAATATTTTATTTTTTTTTTAAAGATGGTAGTTTTCCTGTTTAACCTTTAATTCGCATGACTATTATGAAAAAGAACAACCTCCATCCCCGAAGTATACATCAGGGGCGGTATGACCTGGCGGAACTGGTAGGCGACTTGCCCGAACTCGCGGTACACGTTTTTAAAAACAAACATAATATTGTAACGGTCGACTTCTCTGATCCACAGGCAGTTTTTTATTTGAATAAAGCTTTGTTGGTGCACCATTATCAACTTAAATTTTGGGAAATCCCCAAGGGATATCTTTGTCCACCGGTTCCCGGACGAGCGGATTATTTGCATTATATCGCTGATTTGCTGGCGCCAGAAAATGGAGATAAGGTGCCGCTTGGTGCTAAAGTAAAAGGACTGGATGTGGGAACTGGAGCCAGCGCTATTTATCCAATGTTGGGACACCGCCTTTTTCAGTGGTCTTTTTTAGCCACGGAAACAGACGAGATTGCCTTAAATGCAGCGCGCAAGAATATCGCAGAGAATCAGGAAGTACTAAAAGACGTGGAGATTGTTCAACAAATGAATCCATCGAAAATGTTTGAGGGAATCATCAACTATGGTGATAAGATTGATTTTACGATGAGTAACCCGCCCTTCCATAGTTCACCCGACGAAGCGGTACAAGCGACTCAAAGAAAAATAAGAAATCTGGGTAATAGAAAAGCCGGAACCGCTACTCGAAACTTTGGCGGCCGGGCGCACGAGTTGTGGACGGATGGAGGAGAATTGAAGTTTATTCAATCTATGATTCTGGAAAGCAGGAGTTATGCGGATAACTGCAAATGGTTTACAACGCTGGTTTCTAAAAAAGCCAATCTACCAATTTTTGAGAAAGTACTGGCGCAAGTGTCTGTCAAAAAACAGCGAGTTATTGAGATGGGACAGGGGCAGAAGCAAAGCAGGATTTTGTGTTGGGGATGGTAAGTAGAGGGTAACAAGTCTAATATATAGTCTGGTCTGGCCCTCTATAATTCCGACAAAAAATTACCAGGGTTATTAAAGTAACAGCGCCCATTTACCTTTTGCTTGATGCTTGAGGCACTAGTGCTTCCGGAACTAAATTGCTGGGTATATTGATCAACGTAGGAACAAGGCATTGCCTTGTTCCTACGTTGATCTGTTAACTTAACCTTCGGCAGTCTTTTTTGAGTTTTTCAAATACTTTAGAGTGCGATACCTATGCGTTGGGAGGGCCGATTAACTAATCACTAATCAACTGTTCTTAATGTCTAGGAAAAATTAACAATTTGAAATACATACTAATTTAGTACCCGAAGGCACTAGTCTGGACGTCCTCGTTAAGATACGAAAACGAAATACGAAAACCCCAAAACTTGCTTTTTCTAATTAAGTCGTTTCCTTAATCCCACTTCCAATCCTGCATTCCAAAGATATTCTTTAACCGAACCATATTTATAGAGCCTGGTGAAGTGATATCTAAATGTTGGTTGGGCGAAGACTTGCAGGTTTTCACCAATCGTATAATTACCACCAAAAGAAAAGACACCGACAATATTAACGGTACTGTAATTATCATCCGGATTATTTTTGTTAAGTATTTGGCTTTCGCCGGTATCCGTAGTTAATTTGAGTTGATGTTTTAGGAAAATAGAAGGAGCTATACCGAGGGCTACAAATGGAGTAAACTTCTTTTGGGAAAACTCATATCTGGCAATAAGTGGTATCTCGATAAATGAATAGCTATAAACCAGTTTTGAGATATCAGGCAGTTCATTGCTGGGAGCATCAGGGTCAAATACGCCGCCAGTCTGCTGGTTGCCCCAACGTAATCCGCTATCTTCATATTTCCGTTGATAACCAACACTAGCAAATCTAATCCCTGTCTTGAAGAAAATATTTCTGGATAACCTTTGGTTAAAATTAAATCCAAATCGAAAATTAATTTTTCCAGTTTCATTTTCATCAAAGATTCTGACTATTAAAGTATCACTGAAACCTGGATTTTTAACAGTCCTCATATTCCGGTACCCATAATCAATGCCACCTACAAAATCTAACGAGGTATTAATTTGACAAAAACAAAACAAAGGGAGTAGTAAAGAGCATAAGAAAGTGAAGATTGATTTCATGATTTTATTTTTTATATAAATTATTGTTATAAATTTTTTTATTGATCCGAAGTAAAAATATTGACTGAGGTGTGGGCGGCCAGCGACATATTTTACTGGACGGTCCCACGCCACCACCACCAAAAAACAACCAGACTAAAAATCCCCGACAACCAAAACATGGCAGAAGTCACCATCGCCGCTCCCCGAATACCATAATGTTGTAAAGCCCAGTAACTGCCTCCCACGTTAATTCCTAAAATAATTAAAGATAAAAACGCATTTGTTTTTGGAAATCCCAGCGTCGGCAGCATATTTCCCAACGGTGTACGCATCAACAATCCACCCGCCACACCGACAGAAAAGATCCGCATTAAATCTCCCTGTTCGCGATACTGTGGGCCGAAAATCAGTACTATCCAGTCTGCACCCAAATAAAAGAAAAGCAAAATTGCCAGGCTGATGGGAATGAAAATGGTTAGATAATTTTTGTAGAAATCAAAAACAAACTGTGGATTTTTTTCTGCGTTACGCGCCACTTTTACGGTAAAGGTCGTCATCACTGCAAGACTTAAAATGACCAGATTCAGTGGAATAATACTGGCCACTCGATACTCCGCTACTGCCGCTGGATCTGTGAGCAGATTTCCAATCAAGAGGATGTCTACAGCGTAGAGCAATTGTGCCAGTACCGTTCCCAGGCTGGTATAAAATCCGTATTCAAATAATTTTTTTGTATTAAAAGTAAAACTAGTGTTTGGGGCTCGATCTCCGAGGTTAAATTTAAACCAATAGTAGAGGCCAATAACCAACGGAATACTCACCAGACTAATTACATATCCCATCCCTCCAAATAACCAGGCGGCAGAAATATTTCCAGTCAAAAACATTAAACTCATGGTGAATTCTAAACGAGCATACCAACCGTTGCGATGTACCAACATACAATAGGCACCTACACTGCGGAAAATTAACAATCCAAAAAGTTGAAAAACCAGGACCAGTAAATAGGGGAGGGCGTCCGGTATTTTTTGTGTCAATAATCCTGCTAATAAACAGGTAGTCAGCAGAATAGCCAACGAAATACCCATCCCTCGTTTTAGCGCAAAGCGAACATAATATTTTTTTTCCAACTGTCCACTCCGCGTAGCACCGTATCGGATCAGTCCTGGTAAAATACCGCCACCGAGAAAAGGCATGATAAAAGAAATGATGGTAAAAGCATATGACAGGTTTCCATAATCGTCCTTTGTCAACAATCGAAGTATACACAGATTGACAACAAAATTAGCCAGCCTGCTAAACAGCGTAGCAAGAAATACCTGATTCCCCTTGCCGGTATTAAACGCGCCGATAAAATCACGAACAGCCAAATAAATGAATTGAGAGAATTAGAAAAAAAGATTCAATGGGCTGACAATGGGCTTTCGATAGGCTTTCAATGGGCTGACAATGGGCTTTCAATGGGCTAACAATAGGCTAACAATAGGCTAACAATGGGCTTTCAGTGGGCTTTTCTGTAATAGATTTTTATTATCAAATTTAGCTTTAATAGCAAGTTCAATCGTTCGCCCATCGTTCGCCCTCACAAATCAAAAGCGCCCGCGCCAGAAGAAAGCCAATCGTTCGCCCATCGTTCGCCCCTCACAAATCAAAGCGCCCGCGTCAAAAGAAAGCCAATCGTTCGCCCATCGTTCGCCCTCACAAATCAAAGCGCCCGCGCCAAAAGAAAGCCAATCGTTCGCCCCTCGTTCACCCATGGTTCACCCCTCCACTAAACAATCTCCTCAAAACCCTCCTCTTCCACCTTTGGTAAAAACCGATCCAGCCCTTCGT
>ENA-ORXT01006537-ORXT01006537.1-marine-metagenome-genome-assembly--contig:-NODE-6537-length-10782-cov-13.595890_pt1 | contig 10782 bp, 3 predicted proteins | sample MGYA00237868_ERZ511482 | MGnify/ENA metagenome assembly ERZ511482
GCTTTACTATAAGGTGTACCGTTTATAATATTGGTATAATTAGCACCACCATCTTCACTAACTTGCCATTGGTACTGGATATCTCCGTCACCACCATTTAAAGCAATTACAGAAAAGGAAATAGTATCTAATGTACAAGAAGTTACATCAGCTGGTGTATCGCCGCCATTTGCTGTATCAAAGGATAATGGACCTTCTACCGTAACGACGGCTTGTCCCATTAAACTATCCATATCTATCAAGGCACAACCCAGTGCATCCACAATAGAATCTAAAGTATAGGTTGTGGTAACAGTTGGTCTTACATAAAAAGTATCTCCAGATGCTGCAACATTGATAGATTGTGTCGTATGCACAAGAGGATCACCAGAATCCAAACCTAAATAAACCGTATAAGGTGCTTCGCCCCCAGTCATAGACACACTAAGTGCAGCAGAGTCTAAAGAACCGCCATCACATACACTTAATAAATCACCGCCTTCTAAAGTAGCACTGAAATTAACGATACCTAAAGGATCACAGGCATCACACAAATCAGAAGAATCTACTCCCGGTGTGAACATTCCATCTCCATTAGTATCTTCTATACCATCTAGAATACCATCCATATCACAGTCATCACAACTGAACGCCTCTGGCGCATAGTTGGCTCCCCAGTTGAAAATAGAGCCAGTATTTGTGTTAAAGACCGCTAAATCCATACCCGGGTTATTGTTTACCGAATTGGGCATCCCCAATAAGATATTTGTATTAAGCGGATCGTTATCATTATCAATTAAATCTAACCTGTCAGGACAATCTATTGCCGTTTGAAAGGTAAATAGCAGTGTTTCTACTCCGTCTTCAAGCGGAATCCCACCTCCTTCATCATCTAAGCCCACAAAATAATAGGCAGTCGAAGCATTTTCGGTAGGTCCCACTACAGAATCATAGACCGTGTTCCAATTTCCATTAACACTCTCAATATTGCGAATACCTGCCTGTGCCACATCCATTAATATAGATACTTGTCCAGAAGCAGTAACCGTTCCATTAAGATTATCTGCAAAACCTGATGTTGGTCTAGCATAAACCCCCCAGCTATTTTCTCCAGTCATTTCGTCTGGTTCATGTAACTGAATCTTAAATTCAAGCGTTTTGCCCACTTGGGCAACGCTGGAATAAGATAAAAACAAAGCTAAGGGTAAGAGTAGCAGTGTTTTGTAATAGCGTAAAAATTCTTTCATTGATGAGTACTTGATTTTAGTTAAAAAAGTAATTTGCCATTACCTGTGCAATAAGATAATGTCTGTGCATAAGTAGGTCAGCTCTCAACAGTACAATACTGTTAGAGCAAAAATTAAGTCATCAAAAAAGGGGAATATTAGATATGGAAGGGGAATAGAGACGTAACCGAAAAGATAATGTTATTACATATTAATAATTACATTATTATATCTTTTTAGTTGCTCATTCCTGTAATTGAAGTAGAAATTTGCCTTTTAGTGCTTCTTTGTTTCTCCCATTTTAATTGTTTACTTACTTATACTGTTCCTTTAAAGTAAAGAATACAGTATTATGTACTGTATAAATTAATTGCTTAAAATTAGTCTATTTTTAATCAATTCACTAATCAAAAAGATGGAGCTTATTGATCAATTAGTTACTGATTATTAATGACTTAAATGTAATATTTTCGTTATTAAAACAATCAATAATTGATAATCAATAATCATCTTTCAATGGTCTTGATATATACTTTGCATAGTTCTTACAATAAGAATTAATCTCAACTGCTTTTATCCGCACAACAGATATTATTGTGTTCTCAATTTTACCACTACAAAAACACTTACTAACTTACTGTAAAGCTTTTCCAAATGGTTTTTCTCCGTGCAGATATAAAAACCCAGATTACTTTTCTTACCTTATTGTTTAGAGGGGAATTGTTGTAGTATGTCTGAAATTTTTATTTTAAAATAATCGTAACCTATTGATTATCAAATAATAAAAATTTAAAACAAACTCTTACATATACTTAAACTTATTACTTATTTCCTTTTTTAAATTAGCATTAGATTTCAGAGTAATTACTATCAAGTCACTTGTTTTATACCAAATTGAAAGAATATAGAAATAAAAAATATTTTCGAAGGGATATTCTTTACAATACAGGTTAGACGATTTGTTACTAAAGTGTCTGACAGCATCATTCATAATACAATTAAGTCGTAGTCTAATGTTAAAGGGAGTTAATCGTAAAAATTAGGGAGGAAAATAAGGGGATGATATACAAAGCTTCTTTGTCCAAATTTCATGCCATTCTAAACTGTTAGTTTACAATTAGGACTTTTTATTTATTTAGTTGTTAATAAACGTGTGCCTACTTATAGTTAGAAACTAAAAGCTAAATTCACTTTTGGCAATATTTTTGCAACTTGCCTAATGTTCTCAATTTTTACTTACCACATATATAACTAAATTATAGATTTTTCCTTATGGAAGATCCTAATTTTTAGCAAGTTTCACACTTTCTACCTACCCTGCTTTTTCAAATGATTTTAGCCGCAACGCTACTACAATGCTAAAGTCATGAGAAAACTTATTCTTCTATTTATTTTACAATTGCTCTTTTTTCAAGGAATCTTATCTGCACAGGTCCAACTTACTGTTGAGTTGCAATCTGACAATATCACGTATGTGGTAAAATTAAGATCAGATGCTTCCTATTCTCTGCCACTGAATACGACCAATAATGCACAAATTACTTTTGTCACGCCAACTGGTGGGTTTCAAGTAGGTCAAGTAACAAATATTAAGGGACTATGGAGTGATGCAACTATCATTACTGCGCCTAGTGAAAATCCAGATAAAGATTATCTAATGTTTACCTTACAAAGTGGAACAACGGATATTCCTTATGTTACTGGGGAAGAAGCTGATTTATTTTCCTTTCAAAATATAGGCAACTGTACGGGTGCATTAGAATTTGTTACAACTGACGATCCTTTTTTTCCACCTAATTCTCAAAACCTCAATATTGGCAACCAAATCTCTGTATTAGGAGCTGGCTTTAGGAATGCCTTTACAGGTACTTATGATGAAGTGGCTAATTGTTTGGAGCCAACGTCTCCGACAGATACAACGGGGACAGAAGGCATTATTACCATTGAAGAAGTAACATTAATAAATCCCTCTGATTGCGGTTTAACAGATGGAAGTATTGAAATAATAGCTACTAACCAAGATGGAAATACGCTACAATACAGTATTGATGGAGGAATAACTTGGCAGGACAATAATCTTATAGAAGGCTTACAATCAGGTATCGAATATAATATTCAAGTTAGAGATAATTTGGGATTGAACTTTGCAGAATTTGGTACAGAAATATTAACACCACCTAATGTAGCAACAATAACTCGAATAGATTCTACTGCAACTGACTGTAATATGGCGACAGGTGCAATTTTGGTAGAAGCAATTAATGTAATATCTGATGAGCCATTGAGATTTACTATCGACGATGGAGAAACTTGGTTAGTAGATACAGGAAATTTTCAAAATCTTTCAGCAGGTACTTACCAAGTTTTAATTTCTACGGCTGAAGCTTTGTGTATAGATGAATTAGCACCTATTACTATCCTTGCAGAGGGCTGTACGGATGAAAATACGATTAATCCAAATACGCTAGACACGATAAGATTATCAGCACTTGTTAACACTACCTTTTTAGAGCAATGTTTAGTAGATTCTACCACACTTGCTGCTGCTGCTTTAACAATTGAACAATGTAATATTCCGACTAATGGTTTTTTATTACTACATGATAATAGTTGCTTTACTTATTCTCCAAGTATGGATTTCGTAGGGCAAGATTCTTTTTGCCTAGTTCTTTGTAGTCCTTCTTTATGTGATACTACTTATGTAATCGTAGACATAGTAAGTGAAGAAGAAGGAGAAGGTGGTGATGCTGGAATGGGTATTGGTGAAGAAGAGGAGGAAGACGAAGAAGGCCCAGAAGGCTCCAATACAGACTTTGATTGGTCAACTGGTACTTTCCCTCCAGGTGCTACTTGTTCTTTTGCTTATTTATTAGAAGCAACAGATAGTATATTTACGGTATCTATTTTGTCAGATACCAGTTTTGCACCGCCTTTCAATATTACTTCCACTGCTCAAATCACCTTGAAAGTTCCTACTGGTGGCTTCGAAATAACAGAATTTACGAATCTCATTAATGGGGTTGTTTTTTCTCCTAATTCTCGCACCAATTCTCCCACAGAAGAACCTACATTTGATTATTTATCTATCGGTTTAGATACAAGAGGGACTCGAAATATCATTTACGAAAAGGGGGTAAAAATTCCACTTTTCACTTTTAAAAACTCAGGCAATTGCGGGGAAAAACCTGTTTTATTAATGGACAATGCAACCGATCCATTTTTCCCTCCTAATAGTGAAAATGCAAATGTAAGTCAACAATTAACCATATCTGGAATGGGCAGTGGTGGTGGAGAACTTTGTATTGGCAGTCTCAATATTACCGATTGCGGAACAACAGTCGTACCTATTGATTCTATGACCATAGATACCACTACAATGGACTCCATCCCTATGGATACGATGGTAATAGACTCTATCCCTATGGATACGATGGTAATAGATTCCACAGATATAGGAGAAGAGGAAGAAGATGGACCAGAATTAGAAGATATTACTAGAGATACAATGATTATTAGTATTCCATTAAATGGAAAAACGGCTCTTTGTCTAGATTCTTTAGTTGATATAACACCAATAAGTGCTGCTTTCTCTTGTACATTAGATGGCAACGTAGTAGTTACAACGAGTAATAATAGTGCTTGTATAGAACTAGAACCAAGAACTACTTTTAACGACTTAGAATATGTCTGTGTCGTCCATTGTGATACGGCAATGGTATGTGATACCACCATTCTTAATATTTGTCCAAAAGTTAGTTTGATTGACGATTTAAGTATATGTCCCGGAGACTCTATTTCTTTAAATCCTCTTGGTGGTAGTGGTCTTTATCAATGGACGACAACAGATACTATTAGCTGTGATACTTGTAAAAATATAATAGTTACTCCTGATACTTCTAGCAGTTATATAGTTACGAATACGACTCCAAATGGTTGTATATCTTCAGATACAATAGCCGTAACAGTAAGAGGAGGACCAATAATAAATAATGTTTTATTCAACCCACCTACCGATTGTCAAGCAGATGGATTTATTACGATTCAACTAGCAAGCGTACTAACAGGGATAAGCTATAGTATAAATAATGGACTAACCTTTCAAGATAGTGCACAATTTAATAATCTAGCTCAAGGGACTTATCAAGTAGTCGTTAAGCAAAGTAACACCAGCTGCGAAGCACGTTGGCCAAACCCTGTTGATTTAAGAAGTGCAAATGGAGTAAGCATCCAAAATGTTGCTATAACTCATCCAAATCCTTGCAAGGCAACACTAGGAAGTATTATGATAATGTCAGTAGCAGATACTTCCTTAGTGATAGAATATAGTATTAATAATGGCATGACTTGGAGTAAGCAAGCCATTTTTGACAGCTTAGCAGTAGGTGCTTATCAAGTAGTCACTAGAATCGAAGGAGACACTTGTGTGATTGCTTATCAAAACAATCCTATTGAATTAGTAGCCCCAGCAGCTCTAAGGATTATAAATGGATTGGATGACCGCACGTTTTGTCAAGGAGAAGATAAAACAATCCGACTTTCCGTTAATGAAGATATTAGCGACTTTAAAATTGACGGTGGTGATTTTATTGATGCCCTCATACAGGATTCTTTATTTAGTTTCAAGGCAGTTACTATCAAAGATACTAGCAACTATGCCATCACCTTAACAGGCATAAGTGGGTGTACTATAATGGGAGATATTCAGGTTCTAACTAGAACTTGCGAAGCGCTTCCTTCCTGTGAATTATTCAATGGCTTGGATACCTTACGAGCAGTTATAGAAGATAGTATGGCCGTACTGTGCCTTCCAATTTCTGGTGTAGATTTAAAGGAATTTGAATTTATAAAAGAAGGCCTTAACTATGAAATGACCTTTGGAGAATGTATGGAAGGGTCCATATTTTATTCGCTTAATATAGCAGATTTAGGCTTAGCTCCTTATACTTTAAGACAATGGACTGTTAATGAGGATACCTTACAAAACTTCCAATTTACAGATATACAGACATTAGTAAACAGACTTAATGAATTTGACCAGTTAACTAATTGGATCATAGTAGAAGATTTAGGGTTTACGGGTATTTCTGGCGATAATAATTATGGTCCTTTAATTATTCAAAGTGCTTCTAATACTACTTTAGAACTACAATTAAGTACGATGAGTAGTAATTTTCAAAGCTTAATATTTGAAGGTGTTGGAACGCAAGTTTTCTTGCTTCGAGATACCGTCATGCGATGTGAAGATCAATTAATTATTAAAATAAATGATGCTGTAATGGAAGAAATGCCAGGAGATAGCATAATGCCAGGAGATAGCATGAATATAGTAGATACTAGACCACTGGATACTTTAAAATTGTCAACTACTATAAATACTACCCTAATGAATCAGTGTTTGACCAATTCTAGCACGATCATTGATTCTATAAGTATAGATGACTGTGGACCCCCTAAAAACGGTTTTCTATTACTCCAAGAAAATTACTGTTTCAACTATACTCCTAATACAGGTTTTGTAGGCAAAGATTCATTCTGCCTAGTCGTTTGTAGCCCTTCCTTATGCGATACGACTTATGTATTAGTAGAAACTACCTCCTCTGCTTTAGAAGTTTATACAGGATTTAGCCCTAATGGCGACGGCAAGAACGATGTCTTTACAATTAAAAATATTGAAAGCTTTCCAGATAATAGTGTAGAAGTTTTTAATCGTTGGGGCAATCGAGTCTATCGGAAAGAAAAATACACCAATAACTGGGGTGGTTCTTATGACAATGTATTGCTTCCTGATGGTATTTATTTCTACATTTTAAAAGTGATGGTGAACGGAAAACAAGAAGTTCGATCTGGATATGTAGAAATGATACGGTAGAAAAATTAATAATTAATAATGAATAAATTAATAATTAATTAGACGTTAATTAGACGTTCTATATATAACGCTTAATTAACGTCTAATTCATTATTAATTATTCATTATTCATTTAAATAACTCCCCGCTAAAAAGTAGCTTGATAAAGTTGTTTATAAACAAATAATTTTTTTTAAACAAATAAACAACTTTATCAGCCTCACTTTCTTTCTTAAAAAATCATAACAAAGTAGAGTAGCAAAATTATTTTTATAATGACTATTTATGAAACATTGGTATACAGTGTGTTAAACAAATAAACATTCTAAATAAATAAACAACTCTACTAAATAGGCACCATAATGTATATGGAGAAGCATCTAGTACTCATTTTATGTGCGTTATTATTGAGCACTTTTCTTACTGGACAGATTAGAGGAAGGTTATCTTTATCAGAAGACCAAAAAACGTATGAATTTTACGTTACGCCCAATTTCAGTCAAGTCCCTCCACTAAGTACGACCAATAGTGCGCAAATTTCTATTGTCGCCCCTACGGGTGGCCTAGAAATCACTAATTTCGAAAGTATAACTGGTAATTGGAACGGTTCCGATGTTTCTATTATAACAGATCCTATAGAAAACCCTGGTTTTTCTTATGTATCTATTCCACTGGGCAGCCCTATGCAAGCTATCGTTTATGAAGAAAATGTAGAAATATTGATGTTTACTTTTGAAAATGGGGTGGAATGTTTGGGAACTTTAGACATTGTCGACAATGCAGAAGACCCTTTTTTACCACCTAATTCTAGAAGTGTCAATATTGGTAATCTTTTTACGATACTGACTTTTGGACCGACCAACGTGTATGATGGAACGGATATTTGTTGCGCATCCTGTCCTGGGGAAGAGGAAGAGGAAGAAGATCCAATGGAAGAAGAAGGAGAAGAAGAAAATGAAGATGCGATGGAGGAAGAAGAGGAAACAGAAGACCCAATGGAAGAAGAGGAAATGGAAGAAGAAACAGAAGATGCCACTCCTCCAACAGGACAAGGAACCCTATGTAATAGAGATATAGTTAGTCGAATAGAAATACGATTAAGTGCTCCTGGGACACCACCTTATAAAGCATTTTGGACCAATACTACTAGCGGCATAAGTGATAGTATGGACATTGCAATTATTGATGGCCCTTACACCTTAATAGATAATGCAGATCCTGGTATTTATGAAATTAGGTTAATAGATAATGTTGGAAGAACCTTAAATCTAGTGGAAGAAGTCCAAGATGGAGGTACTTATTTTCTGAATCCCCAATTAAAAACTACAGATGTACCATGTGGAAGCACTACTAGCGGTAGAATAGCTGTTACTTTTCCTGAAGATGCTACAGGTACTTACTCTTATGAATGGAGTAATGGCATGACGAATGTATCAGAGATTGAGGGTTTAAGTCCTGATACTTATTTAGTGACTGTAACAGATAATAATGGTTGCACCAATATACAACAAGCAATCGTGGGAATAGAAGGCGGTATAAATGCAGATATAGCCCTTAGAAATGTTAGCTGTTTAGGCAGTAACGATGGTGAAATAGCTGTAAATATTGCAAACCCTGAAGATTTTATCTATCAATGGGAAGGCAATGGCATTACAAATACAAGCTCCACGATAGCAGATCTTGCTCCAGGCACTTATTCCGTTACTATTTCCGAACCGAGTGGTCTATGTGATCAAGTAAAAACAGTTACGGTAAACGAGCCGGAAGAATTGACACTTAGTGCCAGAATTACAGGCGTTGAATCTTGTGAAGATGCCGCAGAAGGAACCATTACTATTGATAATATTTCCAACGCACAAGGAACTATACAATATGCACTAGATGGCGAAAATTTTTCAACCACCAATAGATTTACGGTGCCAACAGGCGAATCTTATACGATAACGGCAATAGATGAAATGGGCTGTACCACAAGTACAACCGTTGATTTGCCAACATCTTCTAGCTTATCGCTAGAAGCTCCAGAAAACCCAATTTTAGAATTGGGGGACGAAATGGAATTAGAAGTATTATATAATGCTACTTCTGATGTGAGTTTTAAATGGGCAGAAAATGAAAGTTTAAGCTGCACCGATTGTCCCAATCCGATTATCAATCCTACGCAAACCACTACTTACACACTTATACTAAGCGATGATAATGGTTGCTCGAAAGAAGCAACCATCATCGTTTTTATTGCCAAATCAGACAGAATCTATACGCCCACTGCGTTTAGCCCTAATAATGACGGTATTAATGATTATTTCAATATTTTCACAGGCATCAGTGTAGCCAGTGTTAATTCGCTACAAGTCTTTAATCGTTGGGGTGAAAAAGTATACCAATCCACAGGAGATTATGTTCCGAATACAACAGAGTCTGGATGGGATGGTACTTTTAATGGAAGAGTGATGATTTCTGATATATATGTGTATTTCGCAGATATTACTTTTAAAGATGGTACTTCTGAAGTTATAAAGGGGGAATTAAACTTGATGAAGTAATATACTTTTTAGAATAGGGAAGCGAGAAAAGAGATAGTTTTAAATCAACTTCAAAACCAAAATCAATCTCAAATTCAAACCGTGACGTTATCCCAAACGTCTAGTTACGTCACGGTTTGAATTTGAGATTGATTTTGAAGTTAAAACTGTCAACCGATTAGATAAACTTGTCCACAATTATCAAAGAAATTAGTTTTTAAATATAAAACTTTATCTAAAATTTGTTAAAATTTCAGGTAGGAAATTATTTTGCTAGATTTAAGCGTTTTGGAAGCAAATCCATGATCTATGCAAAACCGATTTTTATTATTAGCTCTACTACTCTACTTACCATACCTACTACAAGCACAATCTTATATCGGCTTTGCGGCAGGAATTAGCCAATCTAAAACTCGTCTAAATTTCAATATTGAGCCAACAGAGCTTGTTAAACGAGGAGATTTGCTAGGTCTAGCGTTCGGTATACCTTTAGAATTTAAACTCAATGAGTTAGTTCGCTTACAACCCGAACTTCTTTTTGCAACAGAAGGCAGTTTACTATCTGTTTTTCGTCCCGAAGAACAGCGGACCTATCACAACATCTTGTATTATTTTAAAATACCCATCTTAGCAAAAATCTTATTAATGAAGGATAAGCAGTACCAGATAAGCTTGCTTGCAGGATTTACCCCTGCTTATGCAATAGGTATCAACTCTTTTTCTTTCGCTCAGGATTTTCGCTCTAGTAGAAAGGAACCTATTTCTTTTGCTACCGCAAATCTCAATCGTTTCGATTTAGCTTTAAATGCGGGTGCTAGTGTAGAAAAAACAATCGCCCAAGGCATTAAAATGGCGCTAACTGCAAGATATAATTTGGGGATTTATAATATTAGCCAAGAAGTAGCAAGGTCTTCCTTTACGGAAAGTTTACAACTTACTTTGGGTTTGTGGATGCCTTTGAAGCGGAAAAAGAAGAAAGAATAACAATTTCAACCAATTTTTATCTTTTTTTACAAATATTTTATTTAGAATTTACAATATTTTCAGTATCTTTGCACTCAATTTTGAGAAGCTATGTTTTTTTGCATACCATTTCAAAATAAATAATTGATAATTAGCTAATTATCAATAGGCTCCGTAGCTTAACTGGATAGAGTCCCTGACTACGAATCAGGAGGTTACAGGTTCGAGTCCTGTCGGAGTCACT
>ENA-ORXT01006538-ORXT01006538.1-marine-metagenome-genome-assembly--contig:-NODE-6538-length-10782-cov-11.767772_pt1 | contig 10782 bp, 9 predicted proteins | sample MGYA00237868_ERZ511482 | MGnify/ENA metagenome assembly ERZ511482
AATCGGCCTCTACGACCCCGCAGAGGCCGATTTGGAACTCTTTTGCAACAGTTGGAGTGCGGGATTTTTGGGAGAACAGCTGTACACGTATGTCAACCAAGGCTCTCATTTCAGTGCGAGGCGCCAGCCTCGTACAATTATGCTGCGGCGGCTTATTCGTGTGGGAATAGGCATCGGATGCCGCTGACCCACGCGCAGCGCGCCAGGCTCCGCACAGGGGCAGTGGTGCTGGGAGAAACTTGGGCGTAAGATAAATACCACTAGGAACACCACCTTCAAGAGGTGTCTGCGCTCCTCTCTGTAGTTTGTCAGTGGCTCCGACCCTTGATGAGTTGTCAGTCGTTGTCCACGACGCTCGCCTGTTCCGCTTCTGGCTTGGAATGCTCGTTGACTTTGGGGTCACATCCGATAGAAAAATCGGGAACCAATCCTATGACACGACCATTTCACCGGCCAAGCACATGCTCAGTCAAAATTTCTGTGTCCATCAGTCAACTTTTGAAGCTCGAACATGAAAATCCCTCGTTGGGGGTTCGTTGGTCGCCAACAAGCCCAAACACCTGGACCTGCCGTCCGGCCACTCGCCGCGTCAGCAGGCGCTCGGGTAGCGTTGGTGTCGACAGCTTTTTCGATGATACAGCCGTCTCAAAAGAGTTTTAAATGGGCCTCTACGACCCCTCAGAGGCCGATTAGGAACTCTTTTGCAAGAGTTGGATTGCAGGATTTTTGGGAGAACGGCTGTAGGGACGATGGCACTCCATCGACGCTCCCCAATCATCGTGATGTCACACCAGTGGAGCGATGGTCACCACCAGGGGGATGCCCAAGACAGAGCGTGATGCCACGAGGAGCGACGTGACAAAAATCACCGGCAACATTGGTGCAACAGAGGCGACGGGCGACGCATATGGCAAGGCTTTTAGGTTGAAGATGAGACAACGACATCGAGAGAAAGGACTGGAAACCCATCGACGGCCTATTTGGACGGGACGCCCATCCCAGCGTTCTGCCCCATTTTAGGGGTCACATGATGGAGATTGATGGAACTAATCGATGGGGGGAACGTTGATGGACGCCGACCCGGGTCCGTCGGAGCTGACGGTTAAGTCAAAGCACAATTGACGACGACCAACTTACCAATGCTAAGAAGTGTGCTTCGTCAATTGCATTCGCAGTGGTGCCGGCTGGCCGTCCTCCCGGCGGACTCCACATCCGGCGCGGTGAAGTCGAAGCGATGGCGGAGACACGATGTACATAAGGTGATCCCGACGTGGTGCCGGCCCTCACCAACGTTGGGACGAGGAATACTTACAAGACACTATGCATGTCACGATTTTGTTTTGCACTCTCATGGCGATTTGCGGTGCGCTTCGTGGTGCTCAGCGCTTTCACATGTCGCCAACTCCGCGCGATTTTCCAGACGAAGCCTTGTGCTATCGGCATCCGCCGGCGCGAACAAGAATGTCGCCGATTTGGTCGAGACGATGACGAGGCGGAAACAATCTGCCTGACTTAGATCACAATTACGAGAAGCAGCGCATGTTGATGTGCAGGACAGCAAGTATCTGATGTCGAGCCAGTGTCGATGACATCATGTCCATCGAAAGTTTGCACGGGAATTCGGATGCCCCCATCAACGGCTCCCTTCTCCGGTCAATTTCGATGCGCTGATGGGGGTTGATGGGGTTCGATCGGTACTGCATTGGATAGCAATCCAGTTCTTCTTGTCGATGTCGGTCGTCTCTTCGAAGCTGGGGCCTTGTCGGTGCTCAGCGGTATCAGGAGCGAAGAATGAAAGATGTGCGAGTCTGCGGGCGGTCATTTGTCGGACTGGGCAAAGGTCGGCCTCGTGTAGTGCCAGTGGGTTTCTTGATGTATGACTGCTCACCGCGAGGTAAACAATCATCGTTGGCATGATGCCACCACTCACAATCCTGTTTGCTCAATCTATTTATTGTATGCACATCCTTGTGCCGGTCGCGCATCCCTGCGGGTGGATTCAGGCGCACGCGAGGTTTCTCTTAAGATCGGCTCGGTGCGGGGAGCGTGGTGGTGGCTGCACGCTCTGCGGAAGTGTGCCTGAGTAGGGTTACCAGCACGGTGGAGTTGAGCGCGAAGGTGCTGTGCGGGCTTCGTCCGATTGCCGGACGGGGTGATGGCCTGCTCATGGTGGACCTGTCTTGGCTGCAGCGCTGATGAGCGTGCTCGTGGCGCTTCGCCGGCGGTGGCGACGGCTTCTGCTGAGGTGTCAACGTCAGCCGATGTCGACAAGCCGTGTACCTCTCCAAGAAGCAAGCACAATGTGTACGAATCGGTGGGTCTGTCGTCATCTGCTCTCTCCGCTACTCCATTGTCATCAGCAGCCGTGGGTGCCAGTCGAGGTGATGGCACTGAGAGAGCCTTTCCGATGGTGGCTGGCGCTGGCACCGAGCACCTCCCGTCTTTTGATGGTGGCGGGGGTTATGATGCCGCTGACAAGGTCGCAGGCGTGGTGAGCTGCGGGCACACCGACGGGCGTGACCAAGTGCCGGGGAGGGGTTACTCGCTGACGACTTTTCGGGTGGTGTCATGCGTACACCCCAATCGCAACGTAGTGCCAGGCGCCGAGGTGCACGCGTGCCTTGGCCGCAACGTCTACGTGCTATGGAGCAGTTCCCGGCGCGGGGCGCCGGCGACGGTTGATGCCTTCCGCGCGGCTAGCCCGTTGTGCATTGTCTTGGAGCGGGGGGCTGGTGAACTACGGGTGGCGAGCGAGGAGGAAGGCGCAGCCGGTAGTGGGCTGCACACCAACCGCCTGCTGTTTTTGAGAGGCAAGGAGCGCAGCTCCACTTCCAGCGTTCAAGGTATGTCGGACGTGCGACTGCTGCTCGAGGCGCCGTCGGCGGGCATCTGCACATCCTGGGCGATGGCTGGGGGATCTCTACTAACCCCATGGGAGGCACTGGTGGGTGCCAGCTTGAGCGGGTGGTCTGACGCGACGGCGGTGCATGAGCTGCTGATGTCGGCGTTACCACCGCTCCCAGTGGCCGCGGACGACCAGCTGAGCACCACATCAAGGATACTAGGGCGCCGCGGACGGCACTTTGTGCTCCACGCGCAGCACTGGCTGGCGCCGTCGGCCTCTGTCGGGCTGAATGGTGCGAGCGCCGTCGGCCAAGTGGCGGACGCTGTCGACCAAGTCAGTTGCGTGCCGGTCGTCGGACCTGTACTGCGCCTGTGTCTCCTCGTCGTTCAAGTCGGGGCTCTGGCTGTGTTAGCAGACGGCCATGACGCTCGGCGCAAGGACGCAGTTCAGAGGTGCGAGGCCATAGCCTTGGACGTGCTCTGCCGCATCTTTGAACAACTGCGCAAGGACCCAACCGAGTTTGGAGCTGCGTTTATTGAGCAGCTGTGCTCTTTGATGGCTCAAGTTGAGATAATTCTGGAGCAGGTGGAGGCGACTTTCTTCATGACGCCCGTCATGGACATGATGGCGGACGCTCTCGTGCACGGGTGGGAGCAGCAGCTCAAGGACATCCATGACAAGCAGATCATCTCGAGCGTGCACAGTGCGGTTGGCCGTGCGGTTGACCGGGTGGAGCACAGCGTGGATGGGATGATGAGGCGGGTGTCCGAGCTGGGGCGAAGCCTAGCGGGAAGTCTCCCCGTAGAGCAGGACCTGTCTATGTACGAGGTAGGCTGGCGGCCCCCCGTCCTGGACGAGGATCACGTGGCGGGCGTTCATAAGCATGGCCGTGTCGAGTTTGACATTGTGTCGATGCTCGAGGGCTATGCGAGTGGAGAAGCCACCAAGGCCCCTCGGGTCGGCGTGTACGGCATTGGTGGTTGTGGCAAGTCGACTGCCTGTGCGGAGGTGGCCACGTGCGAGCGGGTGCGTGCACTGTTCCCGCGGGGCACGATCTGGGTGCAGCTCAACGAGACGTCTACCTCGGAGACAGTCGTCGCTGCCGTGTTGGCGCTGGTGTACCACCTGTGCGGGGAGGCCGCAGTCAAACGCTGTCTGCGGCTGACGGGACGCAAGGACTTTGTAGCAATGGCTGCTTCGGACGTGCAGGCGTCCTTGATGGCGGATATGTCGAAGTGGCTGGTTATCGTCGATGACGTGCGCTACGAGCAGGTCGGTATGCTGAAACAACTGCTGCTGGTCGTGTCGCGGGCCACCCCGGTGTTGTTCACCACGCGGTCCGAAGTGGTCGTCACTTTGGTCTCGGGCGCGGCGCGGTTGGCAATTAGCTCCTGGCCGGAAGAGGATGCTCGGGCGCTGCTGGCCAGAGCTATCGGTAAGACGCCATCCGAGAGCGAGCCCGTGTTTTCGGCGGAGGAGGAAACGGCGTGGGTACAGCGGGTGCTCGACCTGACGCAGCGCCATGTTCTGTCCGTGAGCATCGTCGCGGCCCTCCTCTCGGCCCACTGCGGAAAGTGGCGGCCGGTAGTGGCGGCGCTGGAGCACCAATGGACGGACCCCTCCTTTCAACGTCCTTTGACAGACCTGAACCCGATGCGCTCCGTGCGAGCGACTCTAGACACGAGCCGAGTGCTACTCCCCGACGACGAGTACCGGAGGGCTTTTGCAGCTGTTGGTATCTTGCCCGCGAACGAGCAAATTGGTATGCACGTTCTTGGTCGCTTGTGGCGACCGCAACTCGGTGTCGTCGGTGGTGCGGCTGAGGTGAGTAGCCTTTCACGCCCACCCAGGCCGTGTGTTGGCGGGGAGGCGGTCCACCCTGGCGCTCTTCGGCTCGTGGATGCGCTCGTGCGGGCCGGGCTAATTCATCAAGAGGTCGCTGACGGGGACCTAGCGGGCGCGGTCGTTCATCCGGTTGTCTGTGGCTATGCCCACAGCTTGTTGGGTGCGGACATAGTTGCCGCCCATCAACGGCTGTTGGACGAGTACGCTAGAGACTGTCCTGCCGACGGCACGGACACTCATGGGTGGCTTGGCTACCATTTTTGGGCGACAGCTGACGACGGCTACTGGTACAACAACGTGGCGCGGCATGCGGCGGCAAGTGAGGACGTCCTTGCACTGGCGTCTTTGGTGACTGATGAGTGGTACGCTGCTCGTGCGCGGACGAGTTCTCTCGCTGGGCACGAGGCTGATGTGGGCTTGGTGCTTGCGTCGCTGAGTGCTATCATTGATGATGCAGATCACTCGGTGCACGAATCCCCGGTACTGTTGGGTGCCGCACACTGGGGTCTGGCCATGGCCTTCCTCCATCGCAAGGGGTGCATGACGGCAGCAAACCAGGAGGCTGCCTTTATCCTGCTTCGGCGAGGCTTGGATGAGGTATCGCGAGCCGCTGCGCCGTCACTATGGGCCGAGATGCAGAACGACTTGGGCAACGTCTACTCGTACCGGGTCAATGGCGACAAGGCGGCCAACTTCCAGAAAGCGGTTCGCTGTTACTACCACGCGCTGGAGGTGCGGACGCATGAGACGCTTGCCTGGGCAGAGACCCAGCACTGCTTGGGTATGGCGTACGCAGATCGGGATGGCGGTGACAAGGCGGCAAACATGGAGGAGGCGTTGGCGTATTTCCGGCGCTCCCTAGACGTGCGCGCGCGGCACGTCGCGCCGCTGCAATGGGCCGACACGAACCTCCACATGGGCGCGGCCTACACTGAGCGGGTGGACGGCGGAAAGGCAGCCAATATGGAGGAGGCGATGGCGTGCTATCGGCGCGCCCTCGAGGTGTGGACACGTGAGACGGTGCCGCTGTATTGGGCAACGGCGCAGCACAGCATGGGCAGGGCGTACACTGAGCGGGTGGATGGCGACAAGGCGGCCAACTTGGAAGAGGCGGTGGCGTGCTATCGCCGCGCTCTCCTGGTGCGGACTCGAGACGCAGTACCGCTTCCATGGACGACCACCCAGCGTTGTCTGGGTTTAGCACTCGCGGAGCGAGTCGAAGGCGACAAGACCGTCAACTTGAAGGAAGCGGTGGCGTGCTTCCGGCGCGTCGTGGACGTGCGGACGCGGGAGACAATGCCGCTGGAGTGGGCCGCGATGCAGCTCAAGCTGGCCGACATTTATAAGCTGCTAATGGACGGCGACAAGGACGCCAAACAAGCGAACAAGGAGGAAATGATGGCGTGCTACCGCCGCACGCTCGTGGTGTGGACGCGGGAGACGGCGCCAAATGCTTGGGCAGAGACGCAGAACCGCATGGGCGTGGCGTATGCGCAGGTGGTGGACGGCGACAAGGCGGCAAACCTAGAGGAGGCGGTGGCGTGCCACCAGCGCGCTCTCGACGTGTGGACGAGGGAGGCGGCGCCGTTGCACTGGGCCACGACGCAGGTCTACCTGGCCCACGTTTTCAAGTTGCAGGTGAGCGGCGACAAAGAGGCCAACAAGGCCAAGATGGAGCAGATGAAGGCGTGTTTCCGCTGCGCTCTGGAAGTGTGGACGAGAGAGTCGGCGCCGACTTCCTGAGCTGATACACTGTACGGGATGGGCACGGCGTGTGCGCTGTGGGTGGGCGGCGACGAGGCGGCAAACATGGAGGAGGCAGTGGCATGCTACAGGCGCGTCCTCGAAGTCTGGACGCGGGAGGCAGCGCCGCTGGAGTGGACAACGACGCAGCTCAATCTGGCATTCGCGCTCAGGCGGCAGGCCAGCAGCGACGCGGCGGCAAACATGGAGGAGGCGTTGGCATGCTACCGGAACGCCCTCGAGATTGTGACGCGGGGGTATGATGCGCAGCTATGGGCCAAGGTGCAGTTCAGTATGGGCACAGCGTACGCTGAGAGAGTGTACGGCGACAAGGCGGCCAACTGGGAGGAGGCAGTGGCGTGCTACCGGCGTGCACTCGAGGTGCGGACGCGGGAGGAGATCCCGCAGTTGTGGGCCAATACCACTTGGAGAATGGTGATCGCCCTTCAAGGTGCCGAGCACTGGGTGGAGGCATTGGAGAGCCCGCGCTCTGCAGGCCTTCGGGTGCGAGTGGAACAAGTGGGACGAGATGGAAGCCTCTCTCGTCACCCGGGTGGCGCAGCTGGAACCCGAGGTTGCGCTACCATCCAACTCGCGTACCGTCAGCGATCCTCTACCTGGCGTTGACGACGACGGTTTGGCCGCGTGACTACACACATGGTGCCGCTGTCGGCGGGCGCGGTGGACCGCGCGGCGGTGGAGGTGAAGGTGTGGTGGCGCGGAAGGTGGGTTGAGCTCCTCAGGTTGGAGCTGCTTCACCACCCGTTGATGATTGAGAGTCGGAAGTGAATGCGCGTGTACGACGGGCGGGAGTTGGTTGGACCACGCCGTTACTCTGGCGCCTCGGGGCCGCGGCGGCGTTCAAGAACGAGCTGCAGACGGAGGAGGCGTCGCTCTCATGATTGCACACGCATGGCAAAAGGACCAGCTTCCGATGCATTTTGATGATGCAATGGCGGGTGAAAAAGTACCCACAATCACCCCACGCATCGCATATCGAAGGTGACCACACCCGCACGTACCCGCCCATGAGCTCACACCCTCTTGTTCCCTCCAGGCGGGTACCACGCGCGCACAAGTCGAGGACAATGGTAGCAGCGAAGGCGGAGGGGGCGCCCAAAGCCGCCGCCACATCAGCTGGGGCAGCGACGGCGCGCATCTCTCGCCCTCACGGGCCCCCGCCCCCGGCGACGCCAACGTCCGACGCGTCTGGCACCAGCAGCAACTACGCGGCGGCCACGACCATAGCGTGGCGGAGCGGCGCGCTGTCCACTCCCAGTAGCTCCGCCCACAGCACCAGCGCGCACCCGTATGGTCGCTGGGTGCTTGCCGCCTCGGCGACCACGTCGACAGCGGTGGCGAGAAGCGGCCGGCGCGTGGAAGGCACGAGTAGTAGGCCACAGCCAGCCAACGACACTGAGGCGGCCGCCGCAGCAGCGGCTCCGACAGACGCGGTTGGGGTACGACCGAGGGCCACCAGAGCCGGCGGCGAGGGCGGGGGGGCGCTGACAACGCCAGCGGCCAGCCAAAACGCGCCCGCAGCGCCCAAGTGATTCCGGCGACGGCTGCCACCACCACCGTCGTGTCTCTCGCGCCCACCACCGGCTGCCGTCGGCCGCCCGTCGCACCCCCGTCGGTCACCGAGACGACGGCTTCGACGATGCGACCCGCCGACTCCCCCCCTCCCCCCCGGGCCGCGTCGCAGCCTCTATCGCCCGCGGGTGGCCATCCCAGCAGGCAGCATCGCAGAGATAGCGGCGCACAACCGGACTGTCATCAATGCGGCCGAGAGAGGACGACGGAAGTTAGGCGGAAGAGGGGGCTGCCCGCCGTCACCGCCGTCGCTGCCGCCGCCGGCGCCGCAGCCATGGCTGTCGCCTACACCCGGCGCCCCCTCCGCTGGCGGGCGCACCCCCAACAAGCCACCAAACAATGTCGTCCCCACCGCCTGCGCGGCCGCGTCGACCGCGGCCGCCGCCGCCGGCACGGCGACCATGTCGGGCGGCTCAACCTCGTCCCACCATGGTCGACGCCATCACCCCCCCCCCACCGACTGCGACGCCCCCGTGGCCACCCCAGCTCCGCCAGACGCCGCCATGGGACCTCCGCTACCCGCATTGCGATCGCGAAGGTGGCCACGACCGCCAATTGGCGCGTGATGAAACCAGGTCCCAGACGGGGCCAGACGCAGAGCGGGAGCTGCGGGGACACCGACGCAGCGCATGGCAGCCTGCTCGGAACGCCATTCTGTTCTGGCGGCTGTGACAGACACGGCGGCGGCGGAGCAGCCGCTCACTCGACGAGATTTCTGTTGAGGAAAGTTTTAGGTGCACAGCCCCAGGGCCCTGGGTCGCCCGCGTGCGCCAGAAATGGGCGGACCACCTGCGCAGTGGTGCTTAGGCCCAATCTACACGGCGCGTGCACGGCGTGCTCAGACACGAGCTAGCCAATGGGAGCGCTTCGTTCCAATCACACCCCAATCAAGCTAATTAGAGCAAGCCCAGCGGTGCGGATCCTGCACCATATGACACTTTAGTGCAGCACCAACTGTGGCGGCTACTGTATCTCCCCATATGCCTTGGGGTGTTTTTTTCTTTGAATGCCCAGGGGTGCCTTGATTTGATTTTGACCATGACAGCGGTATATTTCTATAATTGAAAAAGTGTACACTCTGGATGGGGTATTTGATTCGATCAAATGCACGCAGGCGATACTTGGTGGCGATCACGAGATTGCCGCGCCAAGTTGACGCTTGGTCCTGGGTAGGGTTGCTCAGAACGCCCGGGGCGTCGTCAAGGGCGTCGTCAAGGGCGTCGTTAAGGGCGTCACCAGGGCGTCATTTGGGCGTCGTGCGCCCCTAACGCCCCAACTCAAAAGGGCGTCAACAAGGCGTCGCGAAGAGGAAGTTTTCAGGGGGGTCCACATGATTCAGCAGGTGGCGGCTGTGCACCTTGGTTGGGGACAGGCACCCAGTCTGGACACAAAAATGATATATGAGAGCACGATATGGGTGCTACTTGAACGTTAGGGCGAATATTGAGGGTGCTACTTGGGGCGTCGTGAGGGCTTTTTGGGTGCCTAATGGGGCGTCATTAAGGCGTATTATCCGTCGCGCGCCCCTGACGCCCCCGAAATAGGGGCGTCGTGTGCAACCCTAGCCCTGGGTGCCCCGCGCGCTGCTTGGTCGCGTGAGACCGTGCAGTCTACCGCGGGGCGCTCTTCGTGCGATCACAGCTAATCCGTCGGATGTGGCTTCATACTCGTTGCTGTGGTACAACATGTCTCGTGTTCCTCCTCCTCCCTGTCCGTCACACACGCCCCGCCCCCCCCCCACGCAGTGCCACAGCACAACCTATACACTATCCACGCCGACGCCTATCAACCTGCGCAATCACAGGCTCACTCCCCTCAGGCCACTCCATTCCCCCCAGAAACTGCACCACCTGCTCACGACAAGCAGGAGCTCCGCGCCCGTCGAGGTGCCCGACACAGGGGCGGGAGAACGACCAGGGTCACAGTTACCGTCCCGACTGACCATGGCCGGAACACAGCCAGCGAACCGGCCGGGCAAGGGGACAGCAAGATAAGACGAGCCGACTGCGACGTGCACGATGAGCAGGCAGGGGGGATGGGTGATAAGAAAACGGGGGAAACCGGGAGCAACTACATAGGAGTGACGGGGGCATCAGGCGACGGCAGCTCTCATAACATGAGCACGTCGACGACACGCTGTGTCACCCGACCGCTGCAGTCTCCACAAAACTCGCGGCAGACTGAATCTCCCGCTCCTCACAATTCTGTCTTCAAGGTGTATCTATTGTACTGAAAGCACGGGAACTTCTTCACAATTATGTTTTTGCAGTTAGCCAGCCATTGCCTGACGGCTGAGAGGCGCGTTGACCGTCAGCCGTGCTCCACGTCACGCTTCCCGAAGTGTGGGGCCCACATGTGCCGGGCGAATCTGAGGCTTCCGCTTCCCACAGATCCGTGGCTGCTGCGCCCCACACATCCGTGGTTCCCCCGTGGTCAGCTCTGCGCCACCGAACGTCCTGGCATCACGAGGCCACGAACGTCCCTGCAGGGCAGCCACGGTCACCGCGGCGGCTGCAAGCACGGTGCGTGCAACCGCCGCCCTACAGCACCGCCACACAGCGGCGCCGCCCCTCTGCAGCACTGCGGGGGGGCACGGAGCGGTATAAAGCCGGCGGCGGCTGCCCCTCCCTACTCTTTTGTCGATCGTCATCGTCCCATCACCGTCCTCCGACACCCGCCCCCTCCACCCACCACCCCCGCCCCATTCCCCCGCCCGTCACCCGGCACCCCCTTCGCTCGGCACCCGCCCCCCACCT
>ENA-ORXT01006539-ORXT01006539.1-marine-metagenome-genome-assembly--contig:-NODE-6539-length-10781-cov-10.414425_pt1 | contig 10781 bp, 9 predicted proteins | sample MGYA00237868_ERZ511482 | MGnify/ENA metagenome assembly ERZ511482
TAGCTTTAAAAGTCGTCGAATTTGCCACAGAGACATTACCTTGCGTTTCAATAGTCTTAGCTATATACGTTCCAATAACAGATTCATCAATAATGGTAATCGCTTCTTCGGAACTAGTGCAACTAGAAGCATTTATTTTTTTGATAGTTATAGAATTAGCTGGTGCCAGAACTTGCTCTCCATCAGAAAATTGAACGAGTTGAATCCGTCGATAATCAAAACTACCCAAGTCTTGAAGACTTTGAAAGTTTGAAAAATTATCACTTACGGTCAATGTAAGTCTGCCTAAACAGCAGCTTGACGATTTTTACTAGTAAAGTTTTATGTATTTAAAAAAAAGAATAAGGTGACTAAGGTAATATGTTTCTGTAAGAATTCAAATAAATAGGTTGTCAAAATCGAATAACAACATTGAAGATCAATATATTTAATTAATTTTGACTATGGTTTAAAAGATTTTGGGAATGTATAGAAAACTACTGTTAGCCTATTGTGTTATATCTCTCGGAGATAACACAATTTAGTAACGTTCAAAAAATGACTAAGTCATTGTGATTTTATAAAATCCTAATAGAGAGGGTTCTTTAAAAATAAAATGTTCATTTTATTTTTCCTTCGTTCCTTAGAAGGAGTATTAATTATGTTATCTCCGAGAGATATAACACAATTGTTAAAGAAGCAAGCAACAAACAAAAAAAATGAAATATATCACACTACTAATCGGTCTCGGTCTATTATTCGCCAATTGTTCAAAAAAGACCATTTATCCAATCGGTCAATTTCAAGCAACGAAAGCACCGAGCGCACCCGATTATTCAAATGCCTTTTATTGGGCGGCATTGCCCACCAAAGCAGATATGGCAGATGCTACGCCTAAAGGCATCAAAGACGAACAAGCCAACGCAGCAGTAGACGTTTTCTTTATGTATCCGACTATCTATACAGGCGAAAAAGGCGATAACCAATGGAATGCCCCTGTAAATGATCCTGCCTTTAACAAACGAGTAGATGAGTCGACGATTCAATTGCAAGCAAGTGTGTTCAATGGGGCAGGTAAAATATATGCGCCTCGGTATCGGCAAGCACACATCTCTGCCTATTTTGCAGATGATAAAGCGATGGCGAAAGAAATTTTTGACTTGGCTTATGAAGATTTAAAAAAAGCTTTTCAATATTATTTAGATAATTATAATCAAGGTCGCCCGATTATTATTGCTTCGCATAGCCAAGGGACGACGCATGGCATTCGTTTAGTGAAAGAGTTTTTTGATGGAACACCTTTGCAGCAACAATTAGTAGCTGCCTATTTGGTGGGTATTCCTGTAGATAAAACAGCTTACGAAAATATACCTGTATGTGAGACACCTACTCAGACAGGTTGCTTCTGCACTTGGCGTACGTTTGAGGAAGGGTATACACCAAGAAGTTATACCTCTGATAAAATAGCAGTCACTAATCCTTTGACTTGGACGGTGGCAGAAGACTTAGCACCTCATTCTTTAAATAAGGGTGGTATTCTGAGAAAAATAAAAAAGATTCATCCGAACTTAACTTCTGCTAAAGTGGTGGCAAAGGATGGTATTTTATGGGCAGAGAAGCCTAAATTTTTTGGTAGTTTTTTATTAAAAACTAAAAATTACCATGTTGCGGATTTTAATTTTTATTATTTAAATGTGAGAGAGAATGCGCAGGATCGGGTGAAGGCTTATTTGGGAAGCAAGTGAGGTTGTTTATTTGTTTAAGTTGTTTATTTGTTTATAAAGCACCTGTCGGAATAAACAAATAAACAGCCTAAACAAATAAACAATTCTAATCAACAATCAAAATCTATGAAAAAGTTTTTCTTAATGCTCGTCCTTTTATTATTGGCGGCTTACTTTTTAGGACCTAATAAATATTTTGATCCTGTCGAAGGGGAAATTGAAACATTAGCTATTCCTTTAGCAGAATTGGATAAATACATTGCAGATAAAGAGGCAGAAGTGGAAAATATTCGACCAGACAATGAATGTAGGATTGTATGGGTAGATTCTTTGCGAAAAACCCCTTACAGTATTGTTTATTTACATGGTTTTTCGGCAAGTTGGTTTGAAGGTAATGGTGTGCATATCCCATTTGCAGAGCGATATGGTTGCAATTTATACCTGCCTAGATTGGCGCAACATGGCATTCAAGATAGGGAAACTTTTGCGACTTTAACGCCACAAGAATACTTGGATTCTGCAAAAGAAGCTATTGCGATTGGTCGCTTAATTGGCGAAAAAGTAATTGTTATGTCGTGTTCTACAGGCAGTACTTTAGGGATTTATTTGGAGGCAGAGAATCCAGATCTGATAGCTGCACAAATTATGTATTCTCCAAATATAGATTTGGGTTTTGCAACCTCTGAGTTATTGACGCTGCCGTGGGGTGGACCTATTGCGAATCAAATGATAGGCGAGTATAGAGATATTCGGCCGTTTCATAATAAAGAAGATATGCAATATGTAACAGCGGAATATAAAACAGAGGGCTTGATTGGTTTGAAAGCTTTGATTGAAATGACGATGACTGCAAATACTTTCCGAAAAATAACGAAGCCTTATTTTATTGGCTATTATTATAAAAATGAGGAAGAAAAGGATAATGTTATTTCTATAGAGGCACTTCTAGATTTTGATAAATTAACGAAGACTCCTGCTGCTGAAAAACGGGTGGTTGCTTTTCCAAATGTGAAGACGCATGTTGTGCCGAATACGGTGCAGTCTAAGGATATAGCTGCTGTTCAGGCAGCTACTTTTAAGTATGCGGAGGAAGTGTTGGGATTGAAAGTGGTTGATTGATGAAGTGGCAACGGATGATGACAACGGATGATGGCAGCGGATGATGGCAACGGATGGATTGGCAACGGATGATGGCAACGGATGGTGGCAATGGATGATGGCAACGGATGGTGGCAACGGATGATGGCAACGGATGATGGCAACGGATTAGAAATCGAGAATGCTTCTTCAAAATTTGATTCTGACTTTTTATGGGGACAGAATTAAGAAATTCCGTACCTTTCGGGCATGTTGAATACTCGCTTTAAAACTTTATTACCAACATTCCTTTTATTATTACTATTGATAGGTGTTGGGGCTTACCTGTACTTTTTTACGGATTCTACTGTTTTCTGGAGTGGCTTTATTGCCATGACTATCTTTTATGTAGTCATCTTTTATATTGGTGCTAGAGCAAATAGAAAAAGTGATACCGCTAATACAGAAGGGGTCTTATTAGCAGGTCGTTCTTTGCCTTTGTGGATAGCGATATTGACTATGAGTGCTACTTGGGTAGGCGGCGGCTTTATTAATGGCACTGCGGAGATGGCCGCTTCTTCGGGTTTGGTGTGGGTGCAAGCACCTTGGGGTTATGCTTTAAGTTTGATAGTTGGAGGCTTGTTTTTTGCTCGGAAAATGCGGCGCTACGAATTTAAAACCATGCTAGATCCTTTAGAGCAACGATTTGGTAAAAAGATGACGGCTGTTTTGTTTTTGCCTGCATTGAGCGGAGAGATTTTTTGGTCGGCTGCTATTTTAATGGCTTTAGGAACTACCTTCGGAACGGTGCTAGGTTTGGATACGCAACCAGCAATTATTATTTCTGCGGTAGTAGCGATTGCTTATACCTCTATTGGTGGGCTTTGGTCGGTGGCATGGACAGATGTGGTGCAATTGACCTTATTAATAGGTGGCTTATTTTTAATCATTCCTTTTATGTTGAGTGGATTAGGTGGTTGGCCTACCGTTTGGGAGGCTTACCAAACAAAGATGGGTCCTGCTGCTTCTTTACTACCAACTAAAGCGGCATTGGGAAATTATTACTGGAATTGGTGGGATTATACTTTACTCTTAATATTTGGAGGCTTGCCTTGGCAGGTGTATTTTCAAAGAGTGTTATCTGCTAAAAATGAAAATACAGCCGTAGGTTTATCTTTATTTGCAGGCGTGTTTTGTATTTTGGCGGCTATTCCTGCAGCGATGATAGGAATAGCTGGGTCGGTTGCTAATTGGTCGGAGTTGGGTTTGGTCGCACCACCTGATGCTGCTTCTACTTTGCCTTGGGTTATTCGGTATTTGACTAATCCTTGGGTGGCGACTGTAGGTTTGGGAGCGATTGCTGCTGCTGTGATGTCTTCTGTAGATTCCTCGATTTTGTCGGCCTCTTCTATGGCGACTTGGAATGTGTATCGCCCTTTGTTTAAACCCAAAATTACATCTGCTCGGCTACAGGAAATCTTAAAACGTTGTATCTGGATTATTGGGATTGCCGCTACTATTTTGGCTTTAAATGTCAAAAGTATTTATGAGTTGTGGTTTTTGTGTAGTGACTTTGTGTATTGTTTATTATTTCCTCCTTTGGTCTGTGCTTTATTCGATAAAAAGGCTAATTTATATGGAGCGATTGCAGGTTTTACGATTTCTTTTATTTTGCGTTTTGGCGGTGGAGACGCCACCCTAGGTTTGCCCATTTTAATTGATTATCCAATGATAGAGGATGGGGTAGTGTTGTTTCCTTTTCGGACCTTGGCGATGGTTTCAGGCTTATTGAGTATTATTGTGGTATCGAGATTGACGGGTCGATGGAATCCACCAAAAGCTTTGGTGATGCCTATGTGAATGGTCAAAATTGATACATTGTTTTTGTGGGTAATTAATAGAATAGATTAAGAAATGAAAATACAACTATTGATATTCGGATTGATTCTATTTTTTAATTCATGCAGTTCAAAATCAGAATATGTACCGAATAAAAGGTTGAAAATAATAAATGAATCAAACGAAAGTAATAAAGTAGAAATAGAACTTTGTAACAATCAGTTAAAAGATAAAATCTGGCTTGGAGTACCTACGCCCTATGAAATTAAGAATACCAAGAATCAAGAATATTTTATAAAGGAAAAGAATACAGAATTTATAGAGATTATAAGGAAAGGTAAAAATGACTATTCAATATCAATAAAAAAAAGAGGAACAGTCGGAATAGAAATATTGAATAAGCAAAATGAAATTATCTCAGTGAAAAAGTTAAAAACGAAATATTTACCGAATCTAATTCCATATTATTGTGGAATACGAATTGGAGGTAAAATAGGAAAGAAACAACTTTTGAATTGCATCGAAAAAAAAGAAAAAATACGAGTTACATCAGAGAATTACGATATTAATGCTACCTATAAAGTTAAAACATTTGAATTAGTAATTTTTGATAAAAAAGGAAAGTCTAAGATAATAAAATCTGAATCTGAGTATATAAATAGTAAACAAGAAAAATTTTTATTAAAATTAGAACAAGGAGATAGATTTTACTTAGAAAAAATTATAGTTGATAGATTAGATAAAAATGAAGAAATCTTGAGTATAATGGGTTTTGAAATGAAATAGAACTATCCAAAAAAAGACTAAAATGTTAATAGCCTCCATTCGTCGGCTACTGCATTTAGCCAGAACGTATTGTCTTACTGTTCTCCTACTAGACGCTGGCAATAAAACAATATAACAATATAACAATATAACAATCAATAATTAAACACAAATGAATAATTTAAATATTCCAAATTTATTTTCCGTTAAAGACAAAACGGTATTAATAACAGGAGGTTCTAGAGGAATCGGATTAATGATAGCAACAACTTTTGTGCAAAATGGAGCAAAGGTATATATCTCTTCCCGTAATGCAGAAGTTTGTCAAGCAGTAGAAAAAGAATTATCTGCTATCGGGCATTGTGTGGCAATACCTGCCGATTTATCAGGCAAGGAGGGCAGACAGAAATTAGTGAAGGCACTTAACAATCAAATTGATAGTTTGGATGTCCTTATTAATAATGCGGGGGCTAATTGGAGTGCGCCCTTTAAAGAATATCCAGAACATGGATATGATAAAATAATGGGCATCAATGTAAAACCTGTATTTTATTTGACACAAGATTTACTGCCTTTAATAGAAAAAGCAGCTTCTGTAGAAAGTCCAGCTAGGGTGATTAATATTGGTTCTATTGATGGGCTAAGGGTGTCCACTATTGATAATTCTGCTTATGGAATGAGTAAAGCAGCGGTTCATCATTTAACTAAAATTCTAGCGATTAAGTTTCAAGGCAAAGGCATCACCGTGAATGCGATAGCTCCCGGTCCTTTCCCTAGTAAGATGACTAAATCTATGCTGGATCAAGTGCAACCTATGATAGAAAAAGCCAATCCAATGAAGCGTATTGGTCGTGCAGGAGATATGGGAGGAATTGCTGTGTTTTTGGCATCTGATGCGGGCTCTTATTTAAATGGAGCTGTCATTCCTGTTGACGGTGGAATTCACTTGATGGCGGCAATGTAGGTTGAGAGCAGAGAAGCGAGAACAGAGAACAGAGACGTGCTTCTGTAAGATGTCGTACTTGTCTCTATTCTCACTTCTCTGCTCTCACTTCTTAAAAAAATATTACTTAAATGAAAAGTATCGCTGTATTTTGCGGTTCCAGTGCAGGAGCAAATCCTATTTATTCAAACGTGACCAAACAACTAGGAGAAGTGCTAGTAGCACAAGACATCACACTAGTATATGGTGCTGGAAATGTAGGTTTAATGGGTATCGTTGCAGATGCTGTTTTAAATAAAGGAGGAAAAGTAATTGGTACTATTCCTAAATTTTTGGAAGATAAGGAGGTGGCGCATTATGGTATCACAGAATTAATCGTAACGGATACCATGCACCAAAGAAAAGAAAAAATGGCGGAAGTAGCAGAAGGTATTTTGGTATTGCCAGGAGGAATAGGAACGCTAGATGAGTTTTTTGAAATTTTTACTTGGCAACAATTAGGTTTGCATAGTAAGCCTATCGGTTTATTAAATATCAATGGCTACTATAATTATTTATTGAAACACATTGACCACATGGTACAGGAAGAATTTTTGAAACCCTACCATCGAGATCGTATTTTAGTTGATGAAGATCCAGCGGCTTTGATAGCTAAAATGAAAGCCCAAAAGATTGATTATATTGATAAGTGGTGGGTTAAAAATGAAGAATGAATAATGAAGAAATGAATAATTTATTAGACGTAAAGGGACGTTTTTTTCTTGAAACACAAAAGGCACAAAAGTTCACAAAAGAGTTTTCACAAAAGTTTGTTGTATGTCCAGTGTATTATTTTTTTTTAAATAAAAAACCTTTTGTGAAAAACCTTTTGTGAACTTTTATGCCTTTTGTGTTTCCAAAAAAAACGTCCCTTTTATGTTTAGCTTACGTCTAGTGAATTATTCATTCTTAATTATTCATTTATTACAGTTAATTCTTCTTTAAAAACAAAGCCATGTTCTGCTAATTCTTTTAAAACAGGTTCATATATTTTTTCACTAAGAGAGACGTTAATGCCTGTATCAGTAATATCTCCATTCATAACCATTTTTGTAAGAATAGCGATAGGCAAACCAATGTAGCGGTCAATAGCTGTATGGTCAGCATCTTTGCCTTTCATGGTCAAGGTATTGGTCAATAAATGTTGTTGTCCATTTAGTTCGTACTCATATTCTTGTTGGACGAGTACTAAGTCTTTATCATCAGGCTTTAATTGCCATTTGTCCAGTAGAATTCTTTCCAATAGTAGGGCAGGAGTGGCGGTGCGAATATTAATTTTTTTCTTTCTAAATAAACCTAACCATTCTAGTTGTTTCATTACCTTGAAAGAAGCAATATCACCCAGCTTATTGGCAATCCTGTCTTTTACAGAACTACCCGGTTCGCCACTTACATAAGCATCCATCCATTCGTGGAAAGACATGTTTTTGGCATTGAGAATGGGATAAGAACCGTCTGTAACCCCTAGTTTTATCAAGGCATTCCAGCCATCGCAAAACCCAGGGTATCTCAACGTACCTCTTAATACAGAAGGAATTCCTTCTAAGCCATAAGCTTCTTTATGCAAGAGCGAATCTCTATTCGGATACATTTCAAATTCGCCAACGCCTTTAATATCTACTAATTTATAAGATTCAAATAAGCGGTGGTAAGGAATGTATTTAAGCTTTTTATTTTCTAGGTATTGGGCAGTTCCTTGTCCCATTAATACCGTATTTCTAGGATTCCAAGTAAATTTATATTTCCACGGATTATTGCCCAAATATTCGGGTGCAATTAAACCACCTGTATAGGAGCGAAAAGCTGTAATTGTTGCGCCTTGTGCTCGTAATTCATTCAGCTTTTTCTTCGCAACCATGTGTTCCACAGCAGGGTCAAGCCCCATCTGTCCTGTATAGATTAATTCCCTATCTCTAGCTTCATCACCAAGTCGATACAGTTCATGAGAAACGGTAGAAGAAGTAAGGAATTGTTTATTTAATTTAATACAGTCATGTGCGACCTCTAAATGTAAATGGGCAGGTAACATAGAAATAACCACATCTGTTCTAGCAATCAAATCTCTGCGGTCATTTACTTTTGTCACATCCAACCAAGTACCTCTACCATTTGGATGGTTATTTACTTTCTGATTGGCTTTCTCCGGATCAACATCTCCAATGGTTACATTCCAACCATTTTTTTCTGCTTCTTGTAGTACATACTTTATCATTGCGCCTGAGCAAAGACCTGCACCCAGTATTAAAATATTTGTCATGAATGAATGGTTCTTTGTTTGAAAAAAATTAGTCTATTATAAGTAGGGGATAACTTCAAGTTATAAGTAGGGGATAACTTCAAGTTATCCCCTACTTATTAATACAATATATTTGCTCCTTCTAAATAAAACTCAAAAATTGAGCCTCAAAAGTGGAGACTTATTTTAAAATATAAAGTTTTGTTAAGTAGCTCTAGTAAGAAGATTAGGATTTTGAAAAAAAGATTATTGTAGAGCAAAAAAATGTAAAACCAAATTATTTTAGTTTGAAAGTATGCTATACCATGTTTAATTTGTTTTAGCTAGTACTTAATTTCCAACATTTTTATAAAATTTGGTGATATTTGAACAATAAACCCTGTCTTCAAGTGGAAAAATAAAGAATTCTTCCTGTTTTTCCTAACGGAGAGAAGAGTAAATTATGGCAATCGTATAAAAACAGTTGTTTGTTTATTGCTGTAATTGTTTATTCATTTATTAGGTTTCTACTACTATTTTGTCTAATAAATTGAAAAGGACAGCTAAGGAACGGTGTAGAAATAAATTTACAATTTAGGCTGCTTCTTTTGTCCTTATTTTCCAGCTTAAAAACAGTTATTATATCAACATAACTCTTGTTTTTAAGCCGAAAACTAAGAACAAAATAAGCTACCCTAAAATTGTAAATCTATTTCTACACCGTTCCTAAACAATTACACTTTGGTATTGATGAAAAAATAAGTTCCGCATTTAGATTTTTGAAATGACTATTTTTTGTATGATTTTTCAAATCATAGAAAAAATACTCCTTTCAAAAAGGCGGAACTTATTTTTCATCGTTACTTATAAATAGGAAAATATTTTCCTAAAACTAAAACATATTATTGTGCAGAAAAATAGTCTTTTATTAGAATGGGAATATTACGCAGAAAAGGACGCGCTGATCTATGCAGAACAGCAAGCTTTGGCTATGGCCAAAAAGCATTTGCAGTATTCTCACTCTCCTTATTCAAATTTTAAAGTAGGGGCAGGCATACAATTAGCGAATGGTCTTTTTATTGGTGGAAGTAACCAAGAGAATGCATCCTATCCTTTATGTTTGTGTGCGGAGCGAGTTGCGTTAGCTGCGGCTGCGGCCGTACATCCTAATGTGCTAGTACAGGCTATGGCGGTAACCGTTAAGCATCCGACTAAAATTATAGATAAACCTGCGATGCCCTGCGGTGCTTGTCGACAGGTACTTTGTGAAGTAGAGCAAAAACAACAACAGGCGATACGGATAATTACACAGGGAGAGCAAGGAGGTATTTATGTGTTTAAATCTGCTTTGGCTATTTTGCCGATGGCTTTTGATGCTAGTTATTTGTAGGGAAGGGGAGGGGTTATTGATTATTTTTACCGCACCTCTCCCTGCACAGGTCTATCTTCAATATTTAAAAAATACTCAATTTCTTGTTCTATATATAAGGCCTTATCCGGGTTTTTCATTGCCTCAATTAATTTTAGCTGCCGCCCATTTTTTAGAACAGCCATAACCGAATGCCCATAGGAACGTTTCCCATTAGTCGTACTAACCACATGTCTTCTAACGTATACTTGGTCAATATTTTGCACAGGAATTTCCTCCGCAGGTTTAAAAGGATTTCTAAGTGGACGGTGTTCTATGCTTAAATTATAGCCATCTACGGTGATATATGTTCGGTTTACTAAATTACTCAATAAATTAAATAATAAGCCAACCCCAACGGCAATGTGTATACTCATAAATAAGACGGCCATAAATTGCCCACTCATGATTGCCGCCACGGCAGCAGGCAGAATCATGGCGTTCCACATAATTGTAAAAAGCACTAGAAACCAATTCATCGACTTCGCATTTTGCCATTTAAAGTCGATATTTAATTCACTTCGTAGCCGAAACATTTCTATACCTTCTGGCTGAAATATTTCTGGTCGCCGTCTATTCCATTGCTTCTTTTTGACTTCCTCTTCAAAAGGAAAAACCGTATGACAGCCAGAGCATTTGGCAATAGCTTTGTCAATATTCATATCGTCAGAAAAGATTTCATTGCTACAATTCGGACATTGTAAATGCGAACCTAGTGTAGGTAAATCTCTAAATATGGAGGGATAATCTGGATCTCGATATTCGGTAACTCTATCTCCTTGCGGTGTATTA
>ENA-ORXT01006540-ORXT01006540.1-marine-metagenome-genome-assembly--contig:-NODE-6540-length-10779-cov-157.847785_pt1 | contig 10779 bp, 5 predicted proteins | sample MGYA00237868_ERZ511482 | MGnify/ENA metagenome assembly ERZ511482
CACCCATTAGCCACTAACTCAGAATCTAAATAAGCGAATAGGACATAACCGCTGCCATAAAGAATGGCACCTACCTTCAAGAATGAAAACAGAATCTTTAAACTTCCAACTTTAATAGAACTAGACAATTGAAAAAATAAAAATGGAACAAAACTTAAGTGTTTATTAGAAGTACGATTATCTGTCAATAGAAATAATACCAGCCCCATAAAGCCAACACCAAAAAGAACCAATATCTTATTAACGCCTAATAAACATATGACGACAGTTACTATGCCTAGTACACCTAACTGCACAGTCTTTACAGCTTTCTTACCCAGTCTATAAGCTGCCATGAATATAACCGCTATAATCGCAGGCTTTATCCCGTAAATGAATGGTTCTACAGCAGGTAATTCTCCATATTCTACATAAAGCCATGCAAAGATACAAGTGATCACAACTGCCGGAAATATAAAACAGAAACCAGCAATGAATAGACCCTTCCAGCCTCCTCGCTCATAACCACAGTGCATGGTCATCTCTGTAGAATTCGGTCCTGGAATAAAATTAGTCGCACCAATTAAATCAAGAAAATGCTGCTCTGTCATCCACCTTCGCTTCTGAATGATCTCAGCATCCATCATCGCGATATGCGCAGCAGGACCGCCAAATGCAACTAATCCCAGCTTGAAGAAAACCTGAGCTATTTCTAATAAATTATTTTTCTTTGACATTCAACCTGTAGTCAATATGCTATTTATTTAATTAAGGTCATCACGTACAAATTTATACAAATCAAAAATATAGTTAGCTTAATTAATAAATTACAAAGCTGACTTTTAAACTTATTTCAACTTTAACTGGTCAATCAATTATACTGTGCATTGCGCTACAGTTAACAATTAGCTAACATTTTATAAACACAAACAATCATTATCATCTACTTAGCTAACAATAAATTAAACCATAGTTAATGCGATATAATTTAGTCAATCTGGATAAGCCACTACATTTACAACTCATATATAGAAAATCAGAATAACGTCATTATTAATCAACAATCAAATTTTTCTATTTATGAACAAATTTTTCTTCTGTTGCTGCATGGTCTATTTGACGATGACAGCCTTGCATTCACAAGACATCATTTTCGACAATGAAGTCGACATCACTGACTTTGAAAACCAAAGGTTTGTCATGCCGCCATCTCCACTGACCACACAGGTCTTATTTATTGGTGGCTATGACATCGTACAGACGACTCCCACTTATGGCAATCCCGCAGGCCGAGCTATTGCCAAAGAGTGGAATGACTTCATAGGATTCACACCAGATGAATCTGGAGAATCACTTGGCTGGGTATCCGTCAATCACGAACAGATCTATGCCGATGACAGGATCGGTGATGGAGGCGGAATGACTGTCTTTAAGATCGCAGAAATTGATGAAGGTACATTAGAAGTAGCAACTCAGACGTTGGAGGATGGTCGATTCGGTCGATACTTCAATGTCGACTTCGTGAATACTGTAGGCGAGACTGGTATGAACTGTGCTGGTATATCCGCGCCCAACGGTAGAATATGGACAGCCGAAGAATGGTACAGAACATCTACGGCCAGCATTACCAATGGTAGAGCTCCTTATGGCGGCAGTGGTGTCGGTGTAAGAGACACAGCAGAGTTCACCATTGATGCACCAGAATTTCCATTAGTGAATGGGATGACGATACCGAAGTATGAGAACTTTAATTACATGGTCGAGATCGATCCTAAGCAAGCCAAAGCCATCAGAAAGCAATACAACTGGGGTCGAGCTGGCTGGGAAGGCGGTGCCATCACGGAAGATGGTACTACAGCTTATCTTGGCATAGATGCGACACCAGCACCTTGGGTAAAGTACGAGGCTACGACGCCTTGGGACTTCACCTCGGGCACACTATATGTATACAAGCATGACAATCCAAGAGGGGAGAAATGGCTGCCTGTACCAGAGACCATCGACAATGTATTTGGTGGACTTGGTGATTATGCATGGTCAGTGGGCGCGACAATGTTCAATCGTAATGAGTGGGTCACCATCGATCCATTATCTGGTGTCGTCTACTGGACTGAGACTGGCAGAGATAATCCCGGCGCAAGATGGGCGGACGATGCAGAAGCAGGAGGAAGCTTCGCACCTCATCATGCATTCAGAGCAGCTAAGCAAGGTGTCGCCAATCCAGCTGACAGTGAATATTGGGACTACTACGGAAGAGTCATGTACTACGATCCATCAACTGAAGGCGTCGGTGTCATGATAGAAGGTGGGCCATACTTTGATGAATCGCCCAGCGAAGCTGACTATCCAGATACGCACCTATCTAATCCTGATGGGCTCAATGTCGTCATCATAGATGGTAGATCATACTTGATGATACAGGAGGATCTTAATGGGACTTCATTCGGAAGAACTCCTGAAGGGGTATCTAATCGAATGTGCGAGTTATTCTTACTAAGCACTGAGCTGATGACGGCAGATCAGGATGATCTCATCAGAATCACAGCCATCCCTGCTGGTGCTGAGATCACAGGTGCTATCCAGATCAGCCCTAATACGATCTTGGTCAACTCTCAGCACCCTCGTGCAGACAATCCATTTCCATACAATCACTCTTTGACGTTAGCGATCCACGGATTTGCCGATCTAAAGACAGAGGACTTTGTCTTACCTGACTTAGAGAATGACATTGAGCTTGAAGCTGAAAAATCAATCTCGGTCCAAATATTTCCTAATCCTACCACCAGGGAATTATTTATATCCGAATCGTCTGACTTTGCTATCTATGATGCACTAGGTCAAAGAATCAAGGTGTATAGAGACACCAATAGAATTGACGTATCGGACTTAGCTGCAGGAAACTATTTTCTGAATATGGCTAATGATGAAACTTTCAAATTCGTCGTAGAATAATCGCTCGTTTTATTGAGATGGGCCGATTGCCAGATTGGCTCATCTTATTTTAATCAAATATCATATCATGCTCAGATCAATTACCATCAGCACCTTCATTATCTTCAACTTTGCTTTTACACAGCAAAATAGATTTGCATTTTTAGCCTCGCAAAACGGAGAGCCATCTGCCCTTGATATCATCAAGTCCCAGTATATTGAAGATCTAAAACACTTTTCCACAGCGTGTGCAGATCTTCACTTGCAAGCCAATCAATATGAGAAACAACTTATTCCACTATCCGCATTAAGACGGCAACACCTAGATACCAGACTAGCTTTTAAGAAAGTACAATACTTATTAGAATACCTCGACCCTTATGTCGTCAATAAAAGTATCAATGGAGCGCCTCTTCCAAAACTCGAACCTCAAGTGCCAGAGATCACCGTCATAGCACCCATGGGCCTGCAGACGATTGATGAATTATTATTTGTAGATGCCACGAACATTGATGCCAGAGAAATAATGCAGCTTACTAAAAAACTCAAAAATACGGTCGAACATACAATCGATTTTCAATCCAAAAAAGAACTACAATACAGATACATCATCGAAGCAGCGAGATACGAAGTAATAAGAATTTTCACACTGGGTTTGACAGGATTTGATACACCAGGATCTGTTCAAGGCATTGCGGAGGCCAGGATAGCAACAGGTGCTATCAAGACCGCTATTAGCCAACTCAATTCAGTGCTGAACTCAAGAGCACAAGCTCATCTTGCAACGACATTATCCTTGTTAGATCAAAGCCAAGATTATCTTACAGAGCACTATGACTTTGACAACTTTGATCGACTTCACTTCTTGACCGAGTATACCAATCCTCTCTATGAGACGATCTATCATCTCCATCGGTCAAGTGGTATTGAGTTTTCAGAAGAGTATGATCGGACTGCCTCAGCTCACAACTATCATAGTTTAAATCTTTTTGATAAGGACTTTCTAAATCCAAGCTACTATGCAGAAATATCAGCAGGAGATCAGAGAAATCAGAAAAAAGTCGCGCTTGGTAAAAAACTATTTTACGATAAGATCATGTCAAAAGACTTGAATATGTCTTGTGCATCGTGTCACCATCCTGAGAAGGGATTTACCGATGGGCTCGCGAAAAGTAAAAGCAATAATCCAAGCACTCATACGCTACGCAACTCGCCTGGATTAGTGAATGCTGTTTACAGCACCAAGTACTTCTGGGATATGCGCGAGTATGATCTTGAGAGACAGGTCAAGCATGTCGTTAGTGACTCATTAGAATTCAACATAGACTTCATCGATCTTGCTGATCGCATCAAAGCGGACCCTGGGTATTACGCATTATTCGAGTCCACCTACGGTGATCAAGATCAGTACATAGTATCCACCTGGTCGATCTCCAATGCATTAGCATCTTACATCGCATCTCTTACATCATTTGACAGTGAAGTAGATCAATATATCAAAGGCACAATAGAACAGCTTGATCCAGATATTAGATCGGGATTCAATTTGTTCATGGGAAAAGCAGCTTGTGGTACTTGCCATTTTGCTCCAGTATTCAATGGAACCGTACCACCTTTATTTCAAGACTCTGAGTCAGAGGTACTCGGTATACTGACTGACTACGACACGCTATCGCCAATCCTTGATGAAGACTACGGTCGACTAGTCAATGGCTTGCCCGAGGAAGAAGCGGATCACTATATGCGATCATTCAAAACAGTCACTGTGCGCAATGCTGCACTCACTGCTCCCTACATGCACAATGGATCGATTGAGAATTTGGAAGAGCTCATGGACTTCTACAATCGTGGTGGTGGAGCTGGCATGGGATTAGATGTACCTCACCAGACTCTATCAGATGCACCACTTGATCTAAGCCAGCAGGAGATTGGTCAGATCATCAGCTTCATGGAGGCTCTGACTTCAGCCCCTGATGACGAATGATAACATTGTACATTGATGAGCCCCAGATGAACAAAAGATCTGAGAGACATCATTCGCCGTACGCGATAACAATTAGCTAATCCATTGATCTATTGGACCGACTCATTATCAAGTGATAGTCAGATTCTGCATAGCCAATCACCCATAGCCAATAGTCAGGTATCTTGACACCATGATACCACAGTCCCGCTTTTCCATTTTCGTTCAGTATATCTGGAGCAGTTACTTCATACTTGCGGTAAGTCAGTGTATGGGCAGAGCTAACCCTTAATCTTCTCACCCAAGATAGTGACCAAAGGACTACTGGATTTGCTTAGGTCTTTAATAAATAACTATTTACCAGATGTAGATATACTTGCTGTTGAAATGAGAAATCTATCATTATCGGTCAGGTAAGCTCAAGTTTATGTATGCTTTTCTGCTTCGGTTCCTCCAAAAATCAATTGATCATCCGCTTGTGCACTGCCTAACTTATGATAATATACTTTGTGCTACTCTGTCATCCACCTTCGCTTCTGAAAGATCTCAGCATCCATCATCGCGATATGCGCAGCAGGACCGCCAAATGCAACTAATCCCAACTTAAAAAACACTTGTGCTATTTCTAATAAATTACCCTTTTTCCGACATGTAATGATCAGAGATATGCTCCTGAATTAGTTTAAAATACCTCCTTCAAATCTACGTTACACAAGTCTATTGCATTCATATCACCCTCTATTTTCTGAACACCATATATCTCTGCCTGGGCTTTCGCACAGCCTTAGTATTTAGAGATACCTACTTTTGCGTGTACCGACCAAGTATCCGAACTCGGTAGCAATTAATTAGACGTTCCGATGCGGTAGAATATGTTCTAACTATTCTTACAAATAAATGAATAGTTTGGCAGTTAAAGAGCTATATAGGGATAAAGCTCCTCAATCTAAGCAAAGGGTTCATCTCAGGTCTCTGAGCTGATATTTAAATTATTTCAATTAAATGTGAATCTATCTGAAACGCCAGTCTCAATAATTGCATACAGTAGTTGAACTAAAAATTTAATTAAATATGAAACGTATCTTTTATTTTCTCGTGGCGGTGGTTGTGGTTAGCTCCTGTCAAAAGGAATTTTCAGAAACGACATCAGTGATTCCTGAAATCCCGATGCCTAATATTAGGGTGGAATCCAGCCTTTTAGGTAAAATCGTGGATGCCCAGGGTAATTCAGTAGCAGATGTAGAAGTCACCTATGCAGGAGAAACTCAATATTCCAGTGAAAGTGGCCTATTTAATATTTCTTCCAAAAATAGTAATCGCATTGGAGCTGTAGTAACGCTATCCAAAGACGGTTATCTACCATCACTTCGCAGGCTCAATCCCAGCGCAGGTAGCAAACAGCAGCTCACCTTCCAGCTACTATCAGATACCCCTATACATCAGTATAATGCTGAGGAATCTTCCACACTCACATTGGATGACGGCACATCGCTGACTTTTCCAGCTGAGGCGATAAGCTATGCTGATGGTGGTAACTACTCTGGACAGGTCAATGTAAGCATGCACAACATAGATCCCACGAGCGGCGATATTGATCAGCTATTACCTGGTAGCTTAGTAGGGATAACCACAGATGGAGACCGTGCAGCTCTGAAGTCATATGGGATGATAGGTGTAGAACTGACCGATGATGCTGGTAGAGCACTTCAGATTACTCAAGGTGAGACTGTTGCATGGAGTCATAAAATACCTGCATCTCTTTTAGCTAATGCTCCAGATGAAGTCCCTATATGGTCACTTAATGAGGAGACGGGACTGTGGATCGAAGAATCAACTGCAAAAAGAGAAGGCAATTATTATAAGGCAGAGGTGCCTCACTTTAGTTACTGGAATCTTGATGTGCCTGAAGATCTTGTCATGATAGAAGGTAACGCTGGCAGTAACTTTATTAAAATCGAAGTGAAAGATGCCGATGGTGAAGTGCGTGGTCAGACAATCACTGGAGAAGATGGATATTATACCTTATTCATACCTAAGGAACAACAGGTTACACTTGTATTCTTTGATCCATGTGGGAATATTCTCTCAGAGCGACCATATGGACCATATTCTGAAGATCAAATCATTGGAGATATTGACCTCATGTTAGAGACTACTCAGATTACTGGCTCACTGACTAATTGTGACGGTACAGTGGTTCAAGAAGGTTACTTAGAAGTCAATGGGGGCCAAATAATACCTATCTCCGAAGGTCAGATCAATTCAGGGATTAGTCTTTGCGACGAAAGCGAAATCTCTATAGTCGCCTACTCTCAGAATCTACGTAAAATCAGTGAGCCCATCACACAACCATATATAGCTGGTGATCTTCAGCTGGGAGCGCTCAGCCTATGTCAAGACAATGAAAATCAGATTCCACCATCATCTTTCGTTATCGAACTTATTGGAGCAGATGAACAAGTCAATACTTATACCTATCTATCACCTAATTTTTCTCCATGTAGATCCACTGTCGATCAAAATGATATGAATGTAGACACCCTTATTTCCTATGAATCGTCATATATATTCGAGGATGCATTAGGTCAAAATGGTTTCACATTAGCAGGCCTATTCCTTGATCATGGAGCCAACTGTGATAGTAAAGCAGACGATATTACATTTGGCCGTTTCATTTTTATCATTTCTAATGTTGAGGACACTGGTGAGGACGTTAATATTGAACTCACTGAAATGCCGGAATTTTTAATTGGCAGCATTACAGATAATATTGAAGATGGTTTCTTCGTAGCATTTGAAACCTCTGATTTTTCTGAAATCGAAGTTGGAACCAAGCTAGATCCAATCAACTCCATCAAAGTCACAGCCTACTATACATTATAGTAGATTACTAAGTAAAGAATATTCAAAATCTTGCTAAGAAACCACAATCACCATGCAGAGTTCCGGAGTGCTGTTATTCAGCATTCTGGACTTTTATTCACCACTTGCCGTCGATATGCTCAGGATCGTGCCGAGGCTGAAGATTGGCTTCAAGACAGCTGGTTGCACATCTGCCAAAATTTTGATAAGTATGATCGATCAAGACCTATGGTGCCATGGCTCAAAAAAATAACGGTTAATGTATGTCTACAAGCCATCAGAAAAAGGAAAATTATATACAACGACATAGAAATAGATCTGATGGATCATACTCCTAATGCCTTAGACGACATGAAAGCAGAAGAGTTGTTACTCATTATTAATCTGATGCCTGACCTCTATAAGACGGTATTCAATCTGTCAGTCATCGATGGATTTGAACATGCAGAAATAGCCACGATGTTAGATATTAAGGAGACCACTTCTCGCACACGATTACATCGAGGTCGACTCTGGTTACAGAGCAAATTAGCTAATCCCATAAAAGAAGTTATCTGAATAATCTATACGGTCTAATAACTCATTTCATTAAGCGCATGACCCTTATAGAGACTTAATAAAAGAAGACACATGAAAGATCAAAATATAAATAAAGCATTTTCAAGCCTGAATGAATACGAGAGCCCGATCGACCCATTAAAAGTATGGAGTCAACTTGAGGATAAAATAAATGTCAAACCAAAGCGTCATTTTCTATTATGGACTTGGTTATCAATAGCTATCATAGCAATTGCCAGTATACTCTACTTTTTAACGACAGATGGAGTAAGCCTTGATCAAGACCTACCTAGTGCTCAAATATTGGAAGAGGGTAGTATATTCCTCCCTGAGCATGATCATCTCTTGCGAGATGGCAAACATAATCATGCAGATGCTGTGGCTATAATGACACCTGAGTCAAATCGGCAACAAGACTCTGCATCACCACATGCCAGTGCCCTAAATAAAGACAGGATTAGATTAAGTGACTCAGATGATCTCATTGCTATGGCACTTACCTCTGAAAGTATTCCTGAGCGCGCCGAGGGCTTAGCATCTGATACCGTGAATGAAATAAGGGCGGTATTGCACGATTCAGATAACAATCCCATTCAAGTAGACTTAGGCTTAAAGCGAGCAGCAGATGATGATCAATATCGAGATACTCATCCAGTCGTTTCGTCTCCACAGTATCTGGATAAACTTGCCATTTACGATGATGTGAACCATGAAGACATCTCCGTAAACCCTGTTGTGCCACAAGAAGCTGATCGGTCGACTGCCTCATACGACATCAGGCTATTAGAGAGATCCCCCCTTAGAATACTTGAATATCAGTCAGCGATACCGAAGCGAAGTTGGAGGCCTGACCTAAGAAGACGTCGTGATAATGCATTTCACATAGCCCTAAGGCCCTACGGAAGTTATCAGCACGCGCTACACGAACATCAATACACAAGAGATGCAACCGGGCGCTTAAACAGTGGGGATGATCATGGATCATTCTACTATGGCTATGCCTATGGTCTTGAGATGATCGCCAAAACGCCTCTTGGTATAGATGTGATCATGGGCTTTAATCGCTCTAAAATTGTAGATCAACTAAGCTACACTGTCGAGAGAGAAGAGCAAATCACCCTGACCAATATCGTGAAAGACATTTACATTAATGCTAATATGGATAGTGTAGTCATCTATGGTGATACTACCGTAAATGCTATAATCACCGAAAATGGCTTACTTCTTAATCGATATGAAACCATTGATATACCAATCGGTATAGAAGTATCCACCATGAGAGGTGCGATAGAGGTAGGACTGTCAGCTACCGCTCTCATTAATATAACTCATCAAGCCTCCGTGAGTAGATTAAACGATGGTAGACAAATAGAGAATTTAGATCCACTGTACAAACGAAAACTTGGCCTGCGCTATCGACTATCGGTACCGATCCAATACCACTTTAGTGAGCACTTCAGCTTGGGTCTACGACCATCTTTTATATATAACCCTGGGTCCTTGGTGAAAGCTGATTCTGACATTAGTCATGGGATGCATAAGCTCTCCGCAGGCATGTTTACTACCTTTACTTTCTAACAGCCTTTGAGCTTAATTCATCATATGCCAAGTAGATTAGCCTTATATAAATCGACATTTATCGTAAACTTGGTTCAGCTATATTCAGAAGTGGTAGCTATTCTTTTAATTTCAAACCTTGAAATTTTCGTTTCATTATATTATTTACGATACACTGAGTCCAGAGTAAACTTAATAAGATGATAAATATTTAATTTACCAGACCACCTTGAATTCCTCAATTGAGCAGACAGCTACGCAATCATATTTATCCAGATCTAATTAAATAAATTATAGACGAGTACTTCTTGTGATTGCTTCGCGCCTATCATATGATAGTATAATTTATGCTGATCCATTTTAGCTGATGGCTCACTACCTTCTGGCTTGTCATAGATAGAATAGTAGATTCCTTCATTTTTATACCAAGAATATAAGGAGATCATTGGCGACACGCTGATCGATGTCAAATTCAATGGCATGTCATAATCAGTATTTCCTCCAGTCACTCCCACCTTCAGCAATAGGATAAGCTAAGATCTTACCATCTTCAGAGAAGCTCGCGACACCTAAGGAAATTGTCCCAACTTCCTTGAAGCTATCGGGTTCTATAAATACTTCTGCCTCTGAAAGATCAGGATCTGGCTTTATACGACAGCTTTGCAAAGCTCTCCGCGAATACCAGATTCTGAATCAAGTTCAGAATGACTAATCCATTATATTCATAAATATCCTTCACTATTTGTCATTAATTGAATGTTATATCCCAACGGAATTTCTGAAGCTCAGAGTGACGGCAAAAAAAATTGTATAACTATTTAATCCAAAATCTTAATCTGTGACGCTTCAATGCTAATTTTTCGCTGCTTATATAAATCACCTATCGCTCTTTTAAATGCTTTCTTACTAATACCGAATGCTTCATATAT
>ENA-ORXT01006541-ORXT01006541.1-marine-metagenome-genome-assembly--contig:-NODE-6541-length-10772-cov-6.802525_pt1 | contig 10772 bp, 6 predicted proteins | sample MGYA00237868_ERZ511482 | MGnify/ENA metagenome assembly ERZ511482
CGGCGGCGGCGGCAACGCCACGTTCCCGGGCGTTGGCCAGCACACCCACTCCCGCGGGGGCACCGAGGCGCAAAAAGCGCAGCAGCGCGTTGGGGGCCGCCGTGGTTGCCGCCGACGCGGCCGCAACGCGCTGTGGGGGGGGGGTGGGGGGGGGGGGAGGGGCAGAGTCAGCACCCTGCCAGACCTCGGAGCTGCCAGTCACGGGGTCCCCACCGGCGGCGCGGGGCGGGTGGCAGGGGAAGCCCATCCGCGCGGCGCCCAATCAACCTCCAGATCTGCCGGCTGCGAGCCAACGCCGGTTGTGGCACGTGCGCGGCCGCTTTTTCCCGGCCGCCGGCCAGCCGCCACGCGCCGCCGCCGCGGCGCGCCTCGCGACGCGGCCGACGAGCGGCGGGCGGAGCCACCCGCGGCCCCCGTCGGACGCCCGCGCGGGGGGGTTGTCCATCAGAGCCACGGGCCTGCACCCTACGGCTGCCCGCGTTGAGCCGATGTACCCCCCCCCCATAGTGGGCGTTCCCGATCCCTCTGGCCACTGGGGGGGGGGGGGGGGGGCGCGGGGGGGGGTGGTGGCGTAAAACGTGTCGCGTACAAACACAAACGCGTCGGTGGGCAACAGCGACCCCGGCGGAGAATGGGCTCGGCTGTGAAGTGGCCGCCGCGTCGAAAGAGACAGCTCGCCAGCCCAGCGCGGCCGGCACCGTACTCTGGTGTGTGGAAGGTGGTGGGTGATTCACTGGCCGTCGGGTCTGCCACCAGACCCAACGCCACGGCCGTGCGCGATCCGTGCGGCCGCAGGGATTTGGACCTGCGGGGATGGCGCCAGCCTCGAGGCTGGTGGCACCGAGGCCTCGGTGCCGAGGCGCGGCAGGGCAGGAGCGCGGTCGCCATGAATCTGGGCACGGCGGCGAGCTCGGGGAAGAAACACAATGCAATTCATCGCATCGCCGTGATTGCTGAGCTGATCTGCAGGCGGCTGCCACTCTCGAGAGTGGCCGAGCCTTCACACGAGCGAGGTGCGCGGCTATTGGCTCAGAGGAGGCAGTCTGGCCTCCGAGTCACTCGGCGGCGGTGCAGCGCCGGGGCGACCGCGACTCTGCCCCTGACCGCCGCGGGTGCCAGGGCACAGATGCACCGGCGCGGGCAATGGCCACTTTGGGATGGCGTCGCTCGCACGCGGGCGGGCCTCGTGCCAAAGTAAGTGGCCGCCGCCATCGCCGCCGCGACCAGTGCCTCCACCGTTTCCACCTGGGCTCACGTCTCCTCTGCCGTCCGCATTCCTCCCCTTTGGCCTCCCCTTCCCTCGTTTGCCCCTCCCACACTCCTTGCCTCCGACGTCCACCCACCGTACGCATTCACTATGGCGCCTGCGCCGTGCACCACTCCGTCGTCGCGTGCGTCCCCTGACGACGGCGGCATGGCCATTAGCACCGTCCTCGGCGCTGCCATTGACGCGGGGGAGGTTGGGGACGACCCCCCCGTGGCCCTCTTTTTCGACCTGACCGCTTTTCGCCGCAACTGTGAGAAGCTGCGGGCGGCCTTCCCCCCTTCGACCTTGCACGCGTTTGCGGTCAAGGCCAACCCGGTGGTGGCCGTCGTCAAAGCCGCCGCGGAAGCCGGCATGGGCGCGGAGGTGGCGTCCATTGGGGAGGCCCACGTGGCGCTGGCGGCAGGCGTGCCTCCGGCCCGGGTCGTGTACGACTCGCCGGCCAAGACCGACGCACATATAAAGTGGGTGCTCTCCCGAGGCATCCACGTCAACGTGGACAATGTGGAGGAGCTCCATCGGCTGGCTGCCGTCCGTTCGTCGCTGCTCACTGCGGGCGAGGCCGTGGACGCGACCGCGGAGCAGCGGGCCGAAGCCGCCGCCGCGGCGGGCACGACGGTGGGCCTGCGGGTCAACCCGCAGCTGGGCACGGCGAGCATTGCTGCCACCTTTACGGCGTCGGCCACGTCCAAGTTTGGGGAGCCCCTGCGGGAGCGCCGCGCCGCCATCGTCGCGGCCGTGATTGCCCACCCCTTTGTGCGTTGCCTCCACGTGCACGTCGGCTCGCAAGGTGTGGCGCTTGACGTGCTCGTGTCGGGTGCGGAGGCGGTGGTGGAGCTGGCCGCGGTTATCAACAAGGAAAGCGGCCACACGCAGGTAGACACCCTCGATATTGGCGGCGGCATGTCGGTGGATTACGATGGGGACAATCCGGCGGGGGGGCCCACGTTTGAGGCCTACGTTACCGCCCTGCGGTCGCGCGTGCCGTCGGTCTTTGACTACCGGCTTGTCACTGAGTTTGGGCGCGCCCTCGCAGCCGCCGCCGGCTGGGTGGCGGCGCGCGTGGAGGCCGTCAAGGAGGCGGGCGGACGGAAGATTATCATCTGCCACGCCGGCGCCGACCTGTTCATGCGCGCGGCGTATGCACCCGACAAGTGGCACCACTGGGTGGAGACGTACGGCCCGGGCGGGGCGTGGAAGGGCGGCTGCGGGTTGCCGTCCAAGGGCCACTGCACGTATCGACATCCCCGGCACCAAACGAAGGGGGAGGCCGACGCTGACGCGGTCACCGTCAGACAAGAGACGAGCAACGGCTTTGAGGCCGACGACGCGGCCGCGGCGGGATTGGTGGCCACCGACGTGGGCGGGCCGCTGTGCTTTTCGGGGGACATTATCGCGCGTGACCGACTGTTGCCCCCAGCGTCGCGCGGGGATTGGGTGGTTGTGCGCGAGGCGGGGGCCTATACCATGTCGGCCTATTGCCGACACACCAGCCAGCTCGTACCGGCGGTGTGGGGCTACGAGGAGGAGACGCCGACCAAGCTCAAGCTGTTGAAGAAACGCGAGACGCCAGAGGACGTGGTGGCGTTTTGGTCGGTTTGAGGCGCTCACTGCGGTCATGGCGGTGGCATTGTAGGCGAGGGATGTCGTGTTCTGACTTCTTTTTGGTATTTATTATGGAAAAGAAGAGAGGGGCCGAGCAAACCGGGTGTAGGGGTCGGCCGGGGCGGCCAAAGATGTGGTAGCCGGGCTCGCAAACGTCAAACAACCAATTTACTCTCAGCAGTCGTGAGCCAGGCACGACGTCCAGGTACCACCGATTCCTTGTCACGTGCTAGAGGGTGGTGGTAGTTCCCCAGTATAGGACGCCCAAGCCTTATGGCTTTCTTGAAGGGTCACCTGCGCCCGGCAAGGCAGTCGAAAGGAAGCCGAAAGCATCTCAACAGGGAAAAAGAGCGGGTTGCCACGCTGCCGAAGTCAGTCATCCAAACCCCTTGTTTCCGACAAACAAGAAGTATTCCACCGTGCAGCACACCCAGTGCGCAGTCCCATGCACACATCAGAGGCACGCGTACCTTGAGAGTGCCCACGAAAGACGGCAAGCGCTTGGCCAAGGCACTGTGGATGGCGTGCGACAGAAACTCTGTGGTGGTGTTCTGGCCCTGTGAGTGATTAGTCAAAAGCACGTAGCAATAGAAACGTATCAAGGTCATGTGTAGAAGAGAGCGATGGCGCAAAAGCACGCAAGAAAGTGTTGCAGGCGAAACAAGCCGTCAGATACGGTCTCACACAGCTCTGACCATCTATGAGCAGGATTGCCGCGTCGCGTGGTCAGCATCGCCACAGCAAGCGTTCTGCGTGTGCTGCCCTCTCTCACGATGAACAGGAATCAAGAATAACGGGTACAGTAACATGTCTTGGACATGCCGCGGAGGCAACCCCCAGAGGTCAAGACCGCAACACCCATCCCCTGAAGCACCAGAAAGAGCGCTTGCACAACGTACGTCAAATGCCGCCACCTCATCCAGGTTACGGTAGTTCCATTCCGCCACGACCGCTTCGAGTGCGTCGGCCGCGTCGGCGATGTTAAGCACCCAGTTAACACCAGACACCAGCTCTTTGGCAGACCACTCGGCGTCGATAGTGTAGGTAGCTCCATGCGTCTGGACGCAACAAAGACGACAGGACGGGCAGAGGCGCGGCCGATGCGGCCATGAAAAAGTGGCCAGAAGAGGTGTGTGCGCACAAGCAGCGGTCAGGACAACAGTTGGGAACACTGGCAGACCATGGAAAGCATACGCGGCAATGTACTTGAGCAACTAAAACGACAGTGCAGCATGTGCTCCGTGAGACGCAGCATGTGCTGCTGAGTGTCTCTCCCGTCAAGAGCATGTCCAAAAAAACGCACTCTCTGGGCCGGCCCAAACTCCTCACCCTTGAAGGAGTGCGCTATCATCAGCGACTCCCGGACGCCTACAGAAAACGGCATGGTGCCGAAAATGCTCGGAAGATGTGAAGAGGTGCTGGCGCATATCCGAGGGGACACTGGCAACGTCTGGACTCGGAAGCGCTCCGAGCAGATGGCCTTCCTTCTTTGTGCCTCATTCCTCGTACCTTGAAAACACTTAGCGGTCCACTTGTGTTAAATCTTCATAATTAAAATAGATGGGTTGGAAGCTCGGCTGAAGTGCAAGTAAGTATATTTGGCTGCGCGTTGGATGGACCTGTCAGTGGGGGAGCGTCCAGTGTGGCACGCTCACCCCCCTTTCCCTGTGGTCCAGGTGTGGGTTCGTTGCGCTGTTCACCCACCCTGTTCGGACACGCCCATTGCATGCACCTCCCTTGGGTGGCACCACCCCTCTCCGGTCAGGACACCCACCGTCGGCCAGGGGAGCGTGCGGCGTTGCTGCCCCTGCTGGCGGCGACGCACCAGGTCGTCCACCTGCTGCATCAAGCCTGGTTTGTCGAATTCCTCCCACACCCGGGTGCGCGTCTGGCGACACCCGCTTTCATGACGTGGCCGTTTTCTCGGTGAGGTAGCCGCTTCTTGTCGGGACGGGACGTTGTGTGGCGAGCCCCCCGGGCAGCGCTGCCAATGCTGCCCTTTGGGAAGAAGGGCCCGGACAGTGCGCCGGTGGCCGCGACTGCCTACGTGGAGGTTTCTTCCTCCGACTCAGACCCGGAGGGGTGTTCGACCAAGACGTCTTCGGGCGCACCATCCGCCTCGTCCTCCTCCGCTTCCCTCGCCGCGTCGCTGCGGTCAACGTCGGGCACCTCGGCATGGTCAGCCGGCTCGTCGGTGGACGATGGCGGCATCGGTGATGGCGACGGCGACGCGTCATTTGGCAGCGGCATCGGGCTGCCAGTGCTCAACGCGGCAGTCGGGCGGCTACGGGTGGCCGCCGCCGCCGCCGGGATGGACCTGCCCCGCTCGGGCGGACCGCCGCCCCGTGGTCCTCCCGGTCAGCAAAGTGCCTCCATCACCACCTTGCTTGGTTCGACCGGCGTCGCGGCGCCAGGGCCAGCCGACTCGCCTTCGGCCCTACCACTTGCCTGGGATGCTGCCACCCCCGCTAGCGGCACTCCGCGAGATTCCCGTCTTGGCTTGTCGTGCTCGTCGGGGGAACTCGAAGCAGGGTCACTGACAGGGTCGTGCCATCGCCCTTCCCCGCCACCGCCCCCACTCCTGTCGGTCCGTGGGGTGCCGAGTGCGAACGTGTCGTGCTTGGAGCTGCTACCGCAAGTCAGCGCGCAGGCGCGGTCGAGGGAAGGCTGGGATGAGCCGGTGCCGCCGCCAGCGTGTCACGTGCCATTGGGTTCGTTGGTTGGCGCGAAGGTGTCTGCGCCGTCGCTGGTGCCGCCAGTCAGGCCCAGCGCAGCGACCGGTCGGGGTGCTGGCGTTCGGATGCTGTCGTCCCCGTCGACATCAACGACTCCGACTGACTCATCGCAGCCTTCCAGCACCAAGGCTGGGTCATACAGTATCGGTGGGGGCTTCCGTAAGGGGTGGAAGGCGCTCAAGAAGGGGGGCCTGGCCATGGGCGCCCCTCGATCCGTTGGCAGCATGGTCACCGGCAGACGGTCGTCCCCCGCGCCACTTCCCGTGCTGCCAGGCGACTCTGTGGGTGAGAGCATGGCGGGTGGCTCGGGCGACCGAGAGGCGGCGGCTGACGGCGGCGGCCAAAGCCGCAGCTGCTCCCCGGCGCCGCGTCGGAGCGCCGGCGAGCCCGCGTGTGAGGACGACGCAGATGGTGCTGCGTGTCGGCTGGCGGCCTCCTTGGAGGTGGAGCGTAAGCAAGCACGTCTGACAACCGCGTGGCAGACCGAGATCCTGCCGTCGTGGCCAAAGCGGCGCTCCTCCCGGCGAGTGCGAGATTTGGTCTTCCAAGGCGTGCCGGCGTCGGTGCGCGGCCGCGCGTGGCCGCTCGCGCTGGGCAATTCTCTGGACATTTCCGTGCAGCTGTTCGACATCCTCAAGGAGCAAGCCGCGACGGGGCGGGAAGATTACCTGCGCTCCCGAGAGGCGTCCTCGCTGGCGGCTTCGTCGGCGTTTGCGTCGAGCTGCGAGGGTGCCTCCTCGACGAGTACCCGGCCGCCGTCCATTCCAGACGTCGACAAGCAGGGTGATGGCGTTGCTTACTGCGGGAATGGGGACCCTGCTGGGGATGTGCGCCTGGTTGGGCTGCCGCCGCCCCCCTCCGCGATGATGCCGTGTGGCAACGTTTCTGCCGACGACGTTGATCCCCGGCCCATATCTTCCTCCACCGACCCCGACAGGTCGTTGACGAGCACCGTCGGGTTACAGCCGCTGGACCGCTCGACACCACCCCCCGCCGACGCGGACGTACTGTTATCACGGGAGCGGTCGGCGCACAAGGCCATTATGCTTGACCTGCCCCGCACCTTTCCCGACCTTGCGTTCTTCCATCAACCAGGCAGCGCCTTTGAAGGCAGTCTGCGAGAGATCCTCGAAGCGTTTGCTTACTTGCGGCCAGACATTGGCTACTCCCAAGGTATGAGCTTCCTCGGTGCGGTGTTGCTGCTCTACCTGGACACCCCGGACGCTTTTGCGTGCTTCGTCAACATGCTTCACCAGTCCTGTTTCCTCCACTTTTTCCGCATGAAGATGCCTGAAGTCCGCATCTACATGCGCGCCCACGAGCGCCTCCTCGGCGAGGCGCTGCCCGACTTGGCCGCCCACCTACGGGCCGAGCAGGTCGAACCCGAGATGTACCTCGTCAACTGGGTGATGGCGCTCTACCTCCGGGCTCTACCGTTGGAGCACGCGACCCGCATCTGGGACGCGTACATGCTTGACGGGGACGTTGTCATCTTTCGCGCGGCACTGGGCATCCTGAAACTCCTCGCCCCGCGGCTGCTGTCGCTGCCCTTTGAGGGCTGCGCGTACCTCCTCTCCCACCTGCCCGCCGACGAAATCGACCCGGACGTGCTCATGGACAGCGTGCGGTCCGTAACCATCTGCACCCGCACGCATTTTGCCGAGGTGTTCCGCTCCTGCGAAAAAGCAGAGCAAACGGCGTCAGCGGCCGCGGCGGCCAAGCTGTCCCCTTCGGGTCGCGCGTCGCCAGTCGCAGGAAATGGTCGGGACGACGGGCTCGGGGTGGGCGGCAGAAACGGAGCAACGTTGTCGTCGACGGTGGGCGGGGGTGGCGGGGGTGGCGGTGGTGGCGGCGGCGGTGGCGGCGGTGGCGGCGGTGGCGCTCTCGGGTCGGCGGCTAAGACGGCACGCGCTCGCCGTGCCGGCGGATATCGGTACAGCTTCGGGACGTCGCGGAAAACGCCGCTCGCGCTGTCGACCAAGCTGAGTAGCAGCGGCTCGGTGACACGGTCGGCCGTCGCGGGGGCCGTGGCGGGGGCCCCGCCGGGCCTCCCCTTCGCTGTCGTCGGCGGCGGCGGCAGTGGGGTATCGGGCGATGCGGACGCGCCGGTGCGAGTCAATGGCCACGTCACTGGGCGGGCGAGCACGCACTCCCGCTCCGTGTCGGCCGGCCCACTGTCGCGCTACAATGAGCTGGCCAGCGATGAGGATGAGGAGGCGCCTGGGGGGGTGTTGACCATTTCGTCGGACGCGCTGGCGGAGCCAAAGCCTTGACCGCGCACAGCCACTGGTGTTGCGCTGTTCGCGGACCCACCCATAGGTTTGTCTCGCTCCCAACGTCGCACGGCTGCTGCCACGGCTTCCTCTCTGTTTTATGCAATCGCCAAGCGCGGCCAAGCGTGACCTGTGGTGGCAGGCGGCCTCGCAGTCCTGTAGGTTTGAGAGAATGTGCACCGCTCGAACACGATAACATATATTTTTGAGGCCAGCCAGCTGTACACACGCCAGTCACCCTGGTGGTCGACTAAAAACAGTACGATGCGACCCGCTCATGCACTAAGGTCGCCACCACAACGCTCGCCGGCGCTCTGGCAAGGGGCGCTCCACATTCCGCCGCTGCACAAGGGCAGCGCGCATGGCCGAGGCGACAACCCGAGCAACCGGCCGATCTCGCAGCCGCCCAACCGCACTGGGGGAACACGCGCGGCAGGAAATAAGAGTGCAACACGTCCGGGTACCCACGGTTCGGCTACACGACGGTTGCTCGTCTGCTCGCAAGCTCCCGTCCAGCACCCGGCACAGCCACCCCCCGCACCCGCCCGCCTCCTCCTCCCACGTGCCTCAAAGGAATAGCTTTGTCAGCAACGCAACCAGAAAGCACAGCAGGAATGCGTATAGGTAGCTGATACCCCCGGCGGGCTGTGCAAGCACCCGCCCCGCTGGCCCCTTGGTCAGTGCCGCGACCTCATCACCCGCCCCCCCCCCAGTCGCGGCCGTCACCCGCGCGACGGCGTCCGCTTCCGCGGCAGCGGCCATGGCCGACGCCGTCGTCGCCGTCGCTTCGGCAGCCTGCGCCTCAGCCATCGACGCGGCGGCACGGGCGTCGATCAGCGCCTTTGTTAGGCTGTCCCGCTCCGCGACCGACGCGTCCAGCTGGTCTTCCAATTTCGTGACGCGCGCCTCCGCGGCAGCCAGCAGCGCTTCCCTCCGTGACCACTCCGCGTCCATCGCCGTCGCGGCAGAGTCGCCGACCCCATTGGCGGGGGCGGCCTGGGCCAACAGCATCTCCTCCTCCCCGCCGGGTTCGTCAGCGGCGGCAGCAGCCGCGCCCGTCGAGTGCACAGCTGCTGGCAGCACGGGCGCGTCCATGCTCGTCGACCGCACGGGCTGTAGCGGAGCGGGCTCGGCGGGGGTGGAGAAGCGCAGCGGCGGGCCGCCGCTAGCAGGCATCGCCGACGGGGGGTGCATGGACGGCGGCGGGGAGCTGGTGCTCGCCGCCGCCGCCGTCGCTGCGGCCGCCATAGCCGTCGCCGTTGGGGTGGCACCCCCCCCCCCCGCAGACGCCGGCGGCGCAAAGGCCACCTTCATCTTGTGCTCGACGAGCCCCCCAGCCGGGACGGCCGCCCAAAACTCGGCGGCCGGCGCGCTCACAGTTGCCACGGCCGCACCCGCCGGCGCTGCCTGTATCAAAAACTTGTCGCGGCAAATGACGACCGGCGACGCGGAGCCAGCCGTGCCCGGCGACGGCGGCGGCGGTTCAAGGCAGATGACCTCCACGTCGACGCCGCCACCGGGGAGGACGACTCCATGGTTGGGGCGCACGCAGTAGCGGGACGGCTTGGTAGTCTTGACCTTGAAGGCGACCGGCTCGGCAGACGCGGAGCCGAGGCGCAGCCACGCGCTCGCATAATCGCCGGCACCGCCAGCCGGCGCGGACGTGGCCGGGAAGTCCACGTTGGGCGGCTGCACGTGCAGGAGCGACTCCATGGCGGGAAGGGTGAACGGCAAGAGGACGGGAAGGGAGAGGACAGAGGGCGGGGTGGGGCCTCGGTGGGCGCGCCGCAGCGGCTGCTCCAGCGACACCACAGATCGCACGGTTGCGATGGCGGGATTGGTCGTGGCCACCGCGTCGCCGTACGCGGCGGGTGGGAGGAGACGGCACACCGGAATGGCAACAGCACGGGGGGGGGGGGGTGGGCTTTTGGGCCTTGGCTTTTGAATCTCAGCAGCCAAGGCTGGTATTACCTCACTTGGCGCCGCTCCCCGAAAATCTGGGCCGTCCCCAAACACCTCTGTTTATTCCACTTCGGGATACTGTGAATCAGGGGATCAATTCGACGGCCTCGCGCTGCGCCGCTCGCGGTTCTGGATGGAGTTGATCCGGGCGTGCATGCAGGTCCTTAGAATGTGTGTGCTCGGAATGCGCTGAAAATCTGGGCGCTGGCGCAATCCATTTGTTTGCTAATGTAGCCCCTGTGCGAAACCCGATCGCGGCCATCCCGCTGGGATGTACTTGACCAAGACGTGCAGGCCGGTCCTTAGAATTTTTGTGGTCGGAATGCGCTGAAGACCCGGGCCGTCGCGCAATCCATTTGTTTGTCATTGTAGCCCCTGTGTGCGACCCGATCGCGAGCGTCCCATTGGTGGGCTGCACAGACAGACAGACGCAAGTGGCCCACCGCGAGCCTTATATAAAGGGACTAGGTAGGACCCGCGCGGGCTCTGAGAGCCCACATTAAAGCGAGGCGCATTTTCTCACATGCCCCACAGACGCGTCTTCATGAAATCGCCGTGCGACTACGCGACCCAGCTCATTCGGTAGCTTGCAAACATTTGCCAATGCCTCCCCCCTTCCCCCATTGGCGCTGCTCAGATTTGACCGTAGGGCAGCCGTTCCAGAGATACAGAGCGCCGAAGAAAGAGAAAAAGTGCCTGCAGCCCGATAGAATCGGCTACTTTCCCAGACACAGAATAATTCGTTCTCCGTCCTGAGAATAGATGATTCTGGCGCGGCCTTATATGCCAGGGGGAGGGGCGGCCCATCCCCCCGGACCCCCCCCACCCGCCACCCGGCGGCCGGGGGCGAGGCGGCCCTCCCCCCGGGACCCCCCCACCCCGCCACCCGGCGGCCGGGGGGGAGGCGGCCCTCCCCCCCGGACCCCCCCCACC
>ENA-ORXT01006542-ORXT01006542.1-marine-metagenome-genome-assembly--contig:-NODE-6542-length-10772-cov-5.680411_pt1 | contig 10772 bp, 9 predicted proteins | sample MGYA00237868_ERZ511482 | MGnify/ENA metagenome assembly ERZ511482
TTTCTCACCCCACTCAGCATCAAGTTTGTCTAGTTCAAGCATCGCTTCTTCAACGTTGACTGCTGTGTAAATACGTTGGGTCTAGACAACTTTAGGTGTTGTGTGTGGTAGATTGAGCTCGTATTTATGCCTAAAAATAAGTATTGTTATGGTACGCACATTTCTGAACGTAAATTTCGTGAGGTTTTAAAGTTTTTTGCTTTGGATGAGACTGCTTCTAAAACTGCTTTGATAACAAATATTTCTCGTAATAGTGTTAATAAAGTTTTTTATCGTTTAAGAGTTCGTGTTATGGAACTAGCGATCAGTCAAGCTCCAAGTTTGGGTGAGTTTGAATTAGATGAGTCATATTTTGGTGCGAAAAGAGTTAGAGGTAAACGCGGCCGCGGAGCGGCCGGTAAGACACCCGTGTTCGGTATTTTGAAACGAGATGATGGAACTGTGTATGTGAACATTGTTAAGAACTGCAGTAAAGCCCAGTTAATGCCTGTAATAGAGGGAAAAATTTTGGAAGGTTCAACTATTCATACTGACGGTTGGAAAGCATATGATGGACTGATCTTGAATGGTTACGACCATTACAGGGTGTATCATTCACATGACGAGTTCGTAAGAGGTAAATCGCATGTAAATGGTATTGAATCTTTCTGGTCATACGCAAAAAGAAGGCTAGCTAAATTCAATGGGACAACAGAAAACAATTTCCACATCCACCTGAAAGAAACCGAATGGAGATGGAACATGAGAAACCAGAACATATATAGTAAACTATTAAAAGAGTTAAGAGAAAAACCCCTCAACGAAAACAAAAACTAGACCAAACCAGCCCTAAAGTTGTCTAGACCCTATGCTAATACTGAAAACGCCCCAATTGACGGGGTTGTTCCTAAGCCGTGGCGTGAAGCTGTGACTGATGGGCAAGGCCATGTTGAACGAGTGCCTTATGAGCTGTGTGTTCTTGTTTCATTAAGAGACGCTTTGCGTCGACGAGAGATTTATCTTGATGGATCGAACCGTTGGAGAAACCCAGACGATGATTTGCCAACTGATTTTGATGCATCTCGTGAAGTGCATTACTCTGCTCTCCGTAAACCAATAGACCCAACTGAATTCGTTAACGGAGTCCGCTATCGGATGGCGAACGCCCTCGAAAAGTTTGATGAATCGTTAACCAATCAGAGCTGTGGAGGTGTTTCAGTAACCACACGACGGGGTGAGCCGTGGATTAGTGTCCCTAAATCAGAAAAAGTACCAGAAGCTCAAAATCTTCGATTAATCAAAGAAGCCGTACAGGAAAGGTGGGGAACTATCGATTTGCTCGATGTCCTCAAAAACGTTGATTTTCTGACTGATTTTACTGCTGAGTTTTCTTCTGTAGCGTCACGAGAGATGCTTGATGGAACGACTTTACGTCGACGGCTTCTGCTCTGCCTTTTCGCGTTAGGCACGAATATGGGTATTAAAGGCATTATCTCTACTGGAGAACACGGAGAGAGCGAAAAAGCGTTGCGACATATTCGACGCCACTACATCACTAGAGATAATCTTAGAGCCGCCATATCAAAACTTGTATCAGCAACGTTCGACACGAGAGATACCGAACTCTGGGGTGAAGGAACAGCGTGTGCTAGTGACTCTAAACGTTTCGGCTCATGGGAATCAAACCTAATGACCGAATGGCATCAACGATACGGCGGAGCCCGCTAACACCATTGAGCGTCACGGATAGAAGTGTTATCTAATCTGAATTTGCCCAGACCAGAACTCCAGGTCCGTCACTGGATACTATGGGTATCCAAGCTTCGTCGATTTCTTTTAGTGACTCGGTGTCTATTTCTAGGTTGTGTGGTGTTTTTGAGTTTGTGCCCCAGTAAGGGATTGTTTCTACTAGCGCACTAAGCTTTTCATATTGTTTTTCTGTCAGCTCGATATTCTGTCCCCACGTTCCGTTGCCTTTTAGTTCTTTTTCGAATAAACCTTGCAATTGTTTCAGAGCTTGAGTTGCTGATACCGGTACTAAAAATCCTTCAACTTGGTTTACCCTGTTGGCAAAGCCACCGTATTGTTGTTGATATTTTACATTAGTTGGGTATTTTATTATTGTATAAAGCCAGCTATTGTCTGAACTGCCATCCGGGTCGATAAGAATAGTCTTTTGCATTGGAATAATTATACACCGACAACCTTTCAAACAAATTTCAGACATAAGCTGAATTAAAAAGCCTTCAGTCTTAGCTAAATCAGATTGAAGTTGAACAGCAATATCTTGAATAGAATTTCCGACTTCTGATGCATTGAATGGGTTGTATATCTCTTTACTCATTTTTCTAGTTCTTCTTGTTTAGGTGTTTTTGGGGTTGTGTTTAGTGGACTGGTTTTGCTGATGGTTTCTACTTGTTTTGAAGTTGACCCCTGATTCCGGAGTTATATTGAAAGGAATTCTGATGGGTAGACAATCTAAGTGGGATGATAAGTTTAGGTCTCAGGCGGTTGAGTTAGTAAGGTCGTCTGGTCGTGCTCGTTGTCAGGTGGCTAGGGATCTTGGTGTTTCTGATACTACACTTGCTAAGTGGATGTGTAAACAAAAAAAGTTGGATTGTTGGAGAACCAAGGGCGACTATGGACGCTGACTTTGCATGCAAACTTGACAAAGAAAACATTGATATTTTTTTGATCATCTTAGTGACGATTACTACGTTTCTAAAGATTCGGCATTAGAGGCTATTGAGAACAACGATACATTTCATTTAGTAAATATCAAGACATCTTTCAAAGTAGATAATTTTGTATTAGGTGATGGACTCCTACATGTAAATCAACTCAAAAGACGAATACAGGTTCCTTTAAAGTTTAAAAGTATAAATAAAATTTGAACGAACTCACCTGAAGACCAAGTTTTAAGAAAATTGTATTGGTTTGATTTAAGCGATGGAATATCAGATCGCCAGTGGAGAGACGTTATTTCAATATTAAAAGTCCAGCAAGAAAGACTGGACATTGGCTACCTGAAGATTACAGCAACGGCCACTGCTCTAAACGAGTTGTTAGGGAAAGCACTCGAACAGGTATCCTTGTGAAACACACACCTAGTCGAGATAGTAAATAATTAGCTACAATAGATAACGCTATGAACAGTGACGAGGTTACTAAACCTATTGAATACAAACCCCTCCAAATAGGTCCAATAACTGTTGAACTTCCCGTTGTTCTTGCTCCTATGGCCGGAGTTACTAACTCACCATTTCGTAGAATATGTCGCAGCTACGGTGCGGGTTTGTATGTGAGCGAAATGATCTCTGCCAGAGCCCTTTGTGAGCAGAACGAAAGAACTTTCAAACTAGCAGCATTCGCCCCAGATGAAATACCTCGCAGCTTACAACTAGCTGTAGTAGAACCACACATAGCTTACGAAGCTGTTCGCATACTTGTAGAAAATGATCTAGTTGATCACATCGACATCAACTTTGGCTGCCCTGTTCGCAAAGTGACTCGTAACGGAGGCGGAGGCGCTCTCCCCTACAAACAAAACTTGTTTAGATCAATCGTAGAAAACGCCATCAAAGCCGCTGAACGTATTCCCGTTACGGTAAAGATGAGAGTGGGTATAGACGACAACACAACCACATATCTTGAAGCCGGAAAAATTGCTGAGGACTCTGGGGCTGCAGCAGTAGCCTTGCATGGCAGAACGGTTCAACAACTATATTCTGGTCAAGCCAATTGGGAAACAATCACTAACCTAAAAAATACAGTAACCTCAATACCTGTACTTGGTAATGGCGATATTTGGGAAGCCCAAGACGCTATAGATATGATGACCCAAACCGGCTGCGATGGAGTTGTAATAGGCAGAGGTTGTTTGGGAAGACCATGGTTATTCGGGCAACTATCTGCAGCATTCAAAGGGCAACCAATTCCGGAACCTCCAACAACTGATGAAGTCAAAAAAATTATGGTTGAACACGCCACTGCATTAATTGAATGGTTCGGAGCTTATAAAGGGATCAGAGAATTTCGCAAACACACAGCCTGGTATCTGAAAGGCTACCCAGTGGGTGGCGGCATCAGAGGACAACTTGGGCAAGTTGAAACAATTCAAGAACTTGAAGAACTTCTTTCAACAATAGAAACTCATGAATTACCAGCAGAAAATATTCGCTCTAAACGAGGCCATACCGGTGGACCTCAAAAAGTTGTACTACCTCAAAATTGGTTAGAAGACCGTTTAGACACCGCAACCGCTCATCCCGATGCAGGCATCGCAGCTTCAGGCGGTTAGGTGTGGGAACTAAAAAAGTCGTAGAAGACTTTGAATGCATGAATTGCGAAGAGCAAGTTGTAGGCAATGGTTACACAAACCACTGCCCTGCTTGTTTACATTCATGCCATGTAGATGCCGTTCCAGGTGATAGAGAGTCAAACTGTCTGGGACTAATAAAACCAGTCGAGCTAGAAGCCACAACTGATGGGTTTCGGATTATTCATGAATGCATAAAGTGTGGACATATCAAACCCAACAAAACATCACCAGAAGATAATTTAGACTCGTTTTACAAGTAACTCTGCAAAACTAATGATTTATATGTACAGGTTCAGTTAGATCTAAAGAACCATCTTGAATCTCAATTGGCTCCTGAAGATCTTCCATCTTATTTTGTTCAGCATCTTCAGATCTACGCATCGGTTGTCGGGCTGTTTCATTATCAGATGTAGGTTGAGGTGCAGTATCGTGATTCATTTTCTTAACTAATTTTGGAGCAGAGGGAACCCACGGGCTAATCTGTTGCATGATCGTTGCATAAAAAATATCAATTGCATTGTCGACACTGTCGGTAAATCCAATAGATTTTCCAGTAGATCTCCGACTTTTACCTGCAGGGGAGTACAAAGTAACTCGGAATTTATTTATATCATTTCGTTCTTCATCCAAGAGCACTGATAAGTCATAGAGAACTTCCTCGAGACTCGCAGAAATTGGTGTTCTGCTTCCCGACCTATAAGCCTCAACCACTAAAGACTTTGGGGAGTCTGATAGCTGTCTTACTAACCAACCTATTGAGCCTTTATCTTTTTTATCTTTAGGTGCATCTAGCTTCATTTCTGTGAGAATTTGTGAAGATCTCAGATCAGCAGTTACTGTTAAATTTCCGGCCGTATTTGGAACTTTAAAGACTCCCGACATCATTCCTAAATCAGCAAGAGTAGATGTAATATACTTAATTCTAGCCTTAGAATCTTGTTGAGATTTTGGCAGAACCTGAGAGACTGGTGCACCGATATGCGCTGCAAGCCTTAAACTAATATGTCGAAGCAGCTCAGACCACTTAGTTGCAATATCAACACAGTCAGTCGATGACTTTGAAATCATATTTTGTCTAGCATCTTTTCTAATTTGACTCCATGATGGGCCCATATCAGACAGTGTTGAAACTCCAGAAGAAGAATGCTCTAAATATCTAATTAATTCTCCCAAAATCCATTCTTGCTCAGGGTCTTCTACCCCAGCATGCACTTTACACTGGATCGCCGATGTAAGGATTCTACTCCACGAACAGTGGTCGACTTTAATTTTAGAATTAGACCTAACATTCAAACCCGGTGTTGGGTGAGCGCCGACTACTTCTACTTCATTTGATATTGAAATCACAGTGTCAGCTCCAACAGACTTAGCTGCGAGTAAGTAGTTATTTAATTGCTCTGCCTCAAGGTTTGCATTGCCAGTCTTTACCTCAACTAAAGCAGTCCATTCCGCCTTGCCGTAGGTTACACGTATTAGACCATCTGGTCTAACTTTTCTACCATCATCTAGTTTAATCTCAACTTCAGTAAAGGCTTCGGTAACCGCCCTCTTTGCTTTTGGTGCGCCAAAAGGGGTTAAGAGTTTTTTTGAGAAGTCATTGACAATTGTTATCACTGCCAAAAGAGCTGAAGTGGCACGCTGCTCAGCCTCTTTAGTTCCAGAAATTCCAGTCGTTGGAATAAGTCTAGCTTTTTGCATCTCACTCATAAATTCCTTCAGTTGATTGGGTACAAAGATACTATCTCAAGCAACTATTTGAATACAGTATTTATGCCATTGGAGTCAGGCACTTTTGTCTTGAGATAAAATTACTTCGGTTTAGGTAGCAACAATATTCTCAGATTTCTTCAATTCAGAGTTGAATTTACGAACATACGTTTGTATATTTAATTTGTGTTTGATGCAAAGGAGTATATTTAGTGGTATTTAAATCTTATCAATTTCCAAATTCGTTAATAACATTATCTTCTGATCTTTCACAGATTGATATTTCGTATTTTGAAGAACCAACACTTGTTGAGCTTTCACGCGTTGTTAGAAAAGCTCAACGAAGCCTCGATGGGCTCTTGTATAAAGTACATGCCATGGCGGATGAGCTTTCCGAAAAAGGATCGATGGTAAGCGGGTTAGATTTAGCTTTAGATACCGGACAGGTTTCAGCCAATCAAGCAAGGAAAGAATCTAGGAGGTCTGAGTTGATTAAATCAATGCCAAATCTTGGGAATGCTGTGATAGACGGTCAAACAAGCTCAGAACATATAGATGCAATAAACCGACATTTATCTAAACTTGATGATGATGAAAAAAGTAAAATTGCTATCTCTGAAATTACCGAGGCAGCTACAAAGATGCCAGTCGACACATTTAATAGATATATAAAACATGTAGTTGACGAGGTGAAACAAGATAACGGTTTACAAGATTAAACGTCTAAGCAAGAAGCTAGTGAATTTAAACATTGGTTCGACAAAGAATCAGGTATGGGAAAGTTTTGTGGACAATTAGATCCTCTCCGATACGAGGCAATGACAAAAGCCATCGATACATATACCAAAGTGCTTACGAACAAGTCAAATACTAAAAGCCAACTTACCCCAACACTGGCCGCAACCAGCCTGTATGAACTTACTACGTCTAACCAATCAAACTCGCGAAAACAAACGAAAGCTCTAGTCAATGTAATTGTCGATTTGAATACTTTAAATTCTGGATTTCATAAAGATACGGTCGCTGAAACATCCATGGGAATAGATTTACCACCAGAGACAGTTACTCGCTTGTGTTGTGATGCAACATTACAAAAAGTAGTTTTAGATAATAGTAGTGTGCCTATTAATGTTGGCAGAAAATACCGTACTGCTACTGATTCGCAATGGGCTGCAACAAAGGCAATCTACGACTCTTGCGCTTGGATCAACTGTGATCGTCGACTTAGCTGGTGTCAATTACATCACATTACAGAATGGGTTAAGGGAGGTTCAACAGATCTTTCAAATCTAATACCACTTTGCAATAAGCATCATCATCGTGTGCACGAAGGTGAATGGTCGATAAAGCTAAAGCCGGATCGATCTCTAGAAATCTTCAGACCAAATAAAACACATTGGAAAACTACCGAGCCTCCTTCAAGAAAACTAAAAAAATGGAGGGCGAGTAAACATTACAGATATAAACATATACTAAATAAAGCAGCCTAACAGTAATGTAAAAAATATAATAGAAGCTGCACATTAACTATTAACTATTAACTATTAACTATTAACTATTAACTATTAACTATTAACTATTCACTATTCACTATTCACTATTCACTATTCAGTGATACTTACAATTTCAGCAGCTTCTTCAACTAAGTTATCGCCTAAAGTCGGGTAAACGCCCAGAGCCAATGTTCCTACAACACATATCACAACAGCTAAAAACCCTGCAATCGGATAGCCACCAATATCAAACAAACCAGATGCGCTTGTATCCACATTTGCGTCTTCACCATCAACTGAATCTTTAAGAAATACAGAAACAACAATACGCAAGTAAAGCACAGCGGCAACAACAGCAGAGAGCATAGCAACACCAGCTAACAGATACGACTCACCGTCAACTGCGGCAACTATAACATTTAGCTTTGCCCAAAACCCAGAAGTAAACGGAATACCAGCCTGGGCAAATAACAACACCGCTAGCAAAGCGGCAAGCATAGGTTTACGTTTATAAGTACAACGCAGATCATCTAAAGTAAATGCAGAATCATTATTAGAAGATAACAAAGTCAGCACACCAAACGTTCCAATAGTTAATAATGAGTAAGCAGCGAAATAGAACAATAATGCTCTTGCACCAAGATCTGGCTCAGAACCACCAACCTCGTAGAAAGCTATAAGCATAAAACCTACGTGGCTGATAGATGAATAAGCTAACATGCGCTTAACATTTGTTTGCACTAAAGCCATCAAAGAACCAAGTAACAGCGAGGCAACAGCCAAAGCAGCAATAAGCGGTTTCCAATCAGAAATATAAGGTGAGAACCCTGCTACAAACACCCGAACCATCGCAGCAAACGCAGCTACCTTGATCCCAGAAGCCATAAATCCAACAACCGGAGTTGGAGAACCTTCATAAACATCGGGCGCCCAGAAGTGGAAAGGAACTGCAGAAATTTTGAACACAAACCCAACCAGCATCAACGCCATACCCACTAAAATAAGTGAAGACTCTTTTGTTGGATTTAACCCTAATTCATTTGTCCCAGCTGAAGCAATATCTGCAACATAAGTAGAACCAATAGCACCGTAAGTTAAAGCAATACCATAAAGAAATATTGCAGAAGCTAAAGCACCAAGAGCAAAGTACTTAAACGAAGCCTCTTGAGAACTTGCACGACGCAAGTGTAAACCAGCTAAAACATATGCGGCAATTGAAAGTATTTCTAATCCAATAAATAATAGAATCAGTTCTTCTGCTGAAACCATCAGAATTCCACCAGCAGCTGAAAGCATTAAAAGTACATACCATTCAGGGCCATCAAACCCTTCTTTGCGCAGATAATCATCAAACAACATTGAAACCAACAGCACGGTTACACAAATTATCCCTGTAATAAAAACTGTGTAAGGATTTATCGCTAACGCACCATCTAGAACAAAACGCTCACCGGTATTGCCAGTAGCAGTTAAACTATCCCAAATCGGGGCCAAAGATACACAAGCCATAATCGCAACAGCCATGGTATACAACGCTGGAAACCCGCGGCCTTTTAAGGCAGGGGCAACAGACGTTACGGTAATAAGAATTACTGCACCTAAACTTAAAATAACGAATGGCGCAATTAAAGACCATTCCACATCTGGCATAACGAACGTCTCTGCATTATCAGACTGAGCTAGAAAATTGGTTATCATTTCACCGCCTCCAAACTAGTATCTTCACTATGAGATTCGTCTTCTGAATGAAAATCTTTTGATTCTGAATGAGCTTTATGCGCCTTTTCAAGTGATGCAATCATCCCATCAACGCCTGAACGTTGCGAAGGTGCCTGCGGTTCTGACTCTGTAAACTCATCATCAGAATGTGCCTCATCAATTTGGGTAATTAGAAGATCAACAGAAGGTTCAATACGTTCCAAAGCAAAATTAGGATACACGCCCATAGCAACAATCAAAATAAGCAATGGGGCAATACCAAGTAGCTCAACTTTGCTCAAATCTTCCATCTCAGCATTTTCGCCAGAAGACTCTCCATGGAAACTCCTTTGATAAGCCCAAAGAAGATACAAAGCTGCAAGAATCACACCAGACACAGCCACTACAGCCCACCAACGAGCTGAACTAAACGTTCCAACTAAGATCAGATACTCACCAACAAAGCCATTTAAACCAGGCAAACCAATACTAGAGAACATAACTAGCGTAAATACAGCAGCCATAATCGGAGCAGATTTTTGTAATCCAGATAGCTCTGCAATTTGACGGGTATGACGGCGATCGTAAACCCAGCCAACCAAGATGAACAGCGCACCAGTAGAAACGCCATGGTTAACCATCTGCAAAACACTTCCCTGAATACCTGAAGTATTGAAAGCAAAAATTCCAAGAACAATGAAACCCATATGAGCAATAGAAGAATAAGCAACAAGACGTTTCAAATCTTTTTGCATAGTTGCAACCGCTGCACCATAAACAATTCCTATAACCCCAAGAGTCAAAAATATCGGTGCAAGTCTGTAAGTAACCTCAGGAAATAAATATAAACCGAAACGTATCAAACCGTAGGTTCCCAATTTCAACATAACGGCAGCTAAAATTACTGAACCAGCAGTTGGAGCTTCAGTATGAGCATCAGGCAACCAAGTATGTAACGGAAACGCTGGAACCTTTACAATAAAGGCTAAAGCGAATGATAGGAATATCAGCAACGCAGCTGTTTCAGAAAGCGGAGATTCAGCCAGATTCGCAGCAATCTCTGTAATATCGAAAGTGATTCCAGAATTTGGAGTCGACAAAGCCGCCAAAGAAATAATCCCAACAAGCATCAGTGCAGAAGCCGCCATAGTATATAAAAAGAACTTCATCGCGGCATAGATTCTGTTGCCGTGACCCCAACCACCGATCAAGAAATACATAGGCACAAGAACTACTTCAAAGAATAAGAAGAACAGGATAAGGTCTAATGCCATGAAGGCACCCATAGCACCCGCCATCAACATCATAATCAGCAGATGATAGGTTTTAGAATCATGATGCGGGCTAGAAGTAACAATTGCTATCGGGAAAATGATTCCAGTCAGAACAACCAAGAATAACGAAATTCCATCAACACCAAGGTTCCAACTAATCCCAAGATTTGGAATCCAATCATATTTTTCAGCAAACTGAAACCCAGCTTCAGCAGTCTCAAATTTATAGAGCATAAATAATGAAACCGCACACGTTGTAACAGAACCAATAAACGCAGCGGCCTTCGACAAATTAGCAGA
>ENA-ORXT01006544-ORXT01006544.1-marine-metagenome-genome-assembly--contig:-NODE-6544-length-10770-cov-3.346208_pt1 | contig 10770 bp, 8 predicted proteins | sample MGYA00237868_ERZ511482 | MGnify/ENA metagenome assembly ERZ511482
CAAATGATTTTTCATGAACTCTGCCACTGGTTGGTAGCCGGCAGAGGTGGCAAACATCTCCCCGATTGGGGGCTGAGCAACTTTGACGATAGCGATTTGGTGTTTGAATACGCCGCCCATCGTTTGCAGGCAGCACTTTCGGCACCCTACGGCTTGCGCGAGTTCATGGCCGTGACGACTGACTGGCGACCATATTGGGAAGCGCTGCCGGACGATCCTCTGCGCGAGGGTGACGATCCGGCAATCATGTACGCTCAAAAAGCGGCTCATTTGGCTCGTTTGCAGCCCTTTGAGTCCGTGCTCAAGCGCAGTCTGACGGCAACAGCGACCATCGCCGAAGTGGTTCGAACGATGGGCGGCCCCACTTCGCTATGGAGCATCACCCGCGCCCGCCATCGGTTGGGATCTCTGTTAGCTCAAGATGGTGAATTAAAATGTGGATCCTGTGCATGGGCGCAAGAAACAGCATCAGAATCAAAAGGCTCCGAAACACCGCTCATGGGTTGCCTCCAGCACAAAAACCCCGGCGAAACTTCGCCAACGGTTGCCCTTGACGAACGCGCGTGCGAGTGTTGGGAACAAAGATTCGCGATTGAAGACTGCGGTTCTTGTGGGGCTTGCTGTCACCACGGATTCAGTTTGCTGACCGTTGCTAAGGACGATCCATTCCAAGTGCTCCACCCAGAACTGGTTCAAATCCGAGAGCAAGGCGAACACTGCGTCCCACGTCCCGGCGGCGTTTGCATAGCGCTCGACGGTGACGGGACGGCGGAGACTCCCTATCGCTGTCGCCACTATGACACGCGTCCTGAGAATTGTGCCGAGTTCGAAGTCGCGGGCGACGCCTGCTTGTTGGCTCGTCGCCGGGTGGGGTTGAGCAGACAACCTTCACCTGCAAATTGAGCTTTGCCTATTTCCTGACTGATTCTATTTTTTGGATATAGGTTCGTCCCTAACGGTTGCCGCAGGAAAGTCTGCCGCTTTTTCACCGCCGCGTGAACGCAAACGTTTGTTCTGCGAATTTCCCTTAGGCTGGTTCATGGGGATGTCCATCCCGCCGAGCTCCGCCATCATCTGATACAGCTTATTCTCCATCTCCTTCACTTGGCTCTTGTACGCCGGGTCGTGGATTAGATTGTGCTGCTCTTCGGGGTCGGCTTGGATATCGAAAAACTCATCGGTATCCCACAGTCCGTAATAAGTAATGTACTTGTACCGATCGCTGCGAAGCGAAAACACAGTTGGCGACTGCGGGAAATTCTTCTCCCAGTAGTAGACGTACAGAAAAAAGTCCCGCCACGGAATCTCTTCGCCCTGCGCCAGCTTGATGAAGCTCTCGCCATCCATGTGCGGCGGCGTCTCCAGTCCCATCGCCTCCATAATCGTCGGCGCGATGTCGATGTTAGCCACCATCTTTTCGACACTCGAACCGCCATCGAACAAATCGGGGCACTGAACTAACATGGGCACGCGAATCGAGGTTTCATAAGCCACGCGTTTATCGATCAAACCGTGTTCGCCAAACATGAAACCGTTGTCTCCCATGTAGATGACCAGCGTTTGGTCGTGGATTCCCATGTCCTTCAACTGTTGCAGCACCGCACCGACACTATCGTCAACCGAGCACAACGATTCACAGTACCGTTTGTAGTATTGTTCGATGTTCAGTTCACTGTGGTAGGGAAAATCAACGCCGTGCCAACTGTTGCGCTGGTCCAGCAACCAGCGGGGCAGATTGCGATCGTTGCCTTCGGGTTTAAGCTCGCTGGCAGGACGGTCGAATGGTTTCTCAGCAAACTTCTGATCGTATTTTTTTTCCGGTGTAAAATTTGAATGCACTGCCTTGTGTGACAGATAGAGACAAAACGGTTTGTCGCGATCTGTTTGTGCTTTTAAAAACTCCAGCGCGTAATCGGTCAGTTCCGAGGTGATGTACCCCTTCTGCTTGACGCGCTGCCCGTTGACGTTCAGTGTGTAGTTCGGCGATGGCGGCAGGTAGTGTCCTTGACCTTTAAAACTGACCCAGTAATCGAATCCTGGCCGCGGATTATCGTTATGAGCCCCCATGTGCCACTTGCCCACAAATCCCGTTGAGTAGCCAGCTTTCTGCAGATACTGCGGAAAGAACTGAGTTCCCTCGGGAACTGAGCGATTGTTGTCGATGACGCGATGCCGGAAGGTATACAGACCTGTTAGGATCGACGCGCGGCTGGGCGAGCAAAGCGATGTCGTCACAAAAGCGTTCTTCATGTGCACGCCGTTGGCGGCCAGCGAATCCATGTGCGGTGTTTCGGCGAACTGGTGTCCCATAAAGCCCATCGCGTCATACCGATGGTCGTCGGAAAGGATAAACACCACATTACGCTTCTTTGCACCTTCAATCGCCACGGGCTCAATTGCCGCCGGAACAGCAACGACTCCCGCAGCAGTTTCACCATCATCGGTTTGATCGGCTGACGCAAGAGTTGGAGTCAGCATGTACAAAAGGACAACCGTCAACGCGACCATAAATAATGACAGACAATTGTTGGACGAGCGAACGTTGTTTAACTTCATCTTTTTTTCATTTGGTGTGAGAGAATGCGTGTTGGTGTAGCAATAGATGTTCTTTTATACAGAATTTCGCATCGCGATGCGACTAAAAGCAGCGATACAAAGCCTCCACGGTAGTACCGTGGCCAGTGAGTAGTTCTTACGTTTGTTTATGCCGCTGACGCAAATCGGACGGATGTGCACCGCAGGTTCCGATCGGCACAGCGTCTGTGTTGATCCGGGAAGACGGTTCGGTTTATGCTGGGTTTCAGCCAACCACGATCAAAGTTTGTTTGAGAATCCACATAAAGTCGTTTTTGATCGCAGCGCCACTCTCCATGTCTCCTTCGGCTTCCGCGACCGATTGTGCCAAACGCCGCTCAAACGCGACTGGTTATTCGCACGCTATTTATTCGACGCAAAGTCGAACATCGAGGCCCGTGAGAACTACGACCGGGCGATTGGATTCGACACGCTGTGAGTCGCTTTGGCCGCGAAAATGGATGACCGACAGATTCCAACGCCGTGGAGAGATTTTTTTTCAAATGGCGTATGAACTATCATGGGTCGCCGAAAGCGTCTAGATTTAGCGACCTATGAAACTTTCAGACTGCGTGATCGTTCGGTAGATTGCCAAACTATAAAAATACTTATGCTCGGCCTCTAACAATTGCAGCCGCGCGTCGGCGACGGAAGATTCGTAAATGTTCAATGCGAGCAGTTCAATATCCCCTTCTTCAAACGCCAATCGGCCCAACTCCAATGACTGCTCATTTAAACGCACGTTCTCACGAGACTGACGAATTTGATCAAAGGCCGCGTTGACCGCCGACGCCGCGTCTTGAACTTCGGCGCGGATTTTGTCTGTGACGAATCTGCGTTTGGCGTCGATCTGGGTGATCTTGCCTTGGGCGGCCTGAATCTTTCCCGCACCCTCTCGTCGCTGTAAAGGGACCTCGGCAAATACGCCTAATTGCAATTCAAACGGCGTCTTATCTCCCTTGCTGCTGGTCGCGCCGCCAAGATCCTGGCCTGCGAAACCTTTGACGTCCAGCTTAGGCAATAAGAGATTATTCGCGTACTGAAGTTTTACGCATGCTTCTGCTCTGGCGGCATCGAGTTCAATCAGCTCTGGCCTTCTCTGTAAGGTCTGTCCAATGTCGTTGATGATCGTATCCGCCGCAATTCTCTGTGAGAAAGGAAAATCCTCCGGCAAATTTTCAGCACGCGCGATGACGGGGAAACAGTTTTCGTCACGCAAAAACAACGAAAGTTTGATCGCGGCCTTCTCCAAACCTCGATTGGCCTTGATCAAACCATTTTTCCGTTTGGCAATGAATCGGTCATTGTCGATCTCAGCAATTTTGGCCAAGTCTCCTTGCTCGATACGGACGCTAATCTGTTCGACCCTTTGCTGAGCCAGCTTCAACAGTTGGCGTTGGATCGTTACGGCTTGCCCTGAAGCAACCCAATCCCAGTAAGCCTGCGTTGCGAATCGCTCAAACTTCAACAGCCGCGTTTCGACGTTCGCTTCGACTTGGTCTCGATTCAGCTCCGCTGTGCGAACATCTGCACGACGTTTGTCGATCGCTCTATCCTTCAACAACGGCAATGAGAAACCGGCCTTCAATTCTCCACCTTCGTTTGTCTCACGCTCGCCATACCAAGGTTCGAAATTTCCATCGCCGATGCGATAGGTTCCGTAAACTTCACCACCTCCGTACAACGGGCGCGATATGCCGGCACCGTTGCGATAGGTTTGGTAAAATCCTAGGGGTTGAGCGATGCTGTGGGCAGAGAACACCGAATCGAATTCTCCCCATGACGCCAACACCATCCCGCGCGATTGCTCGATCTCGCCAATGGCAATTTCGATTTCGGGATAGCAGTTTGTCACCGACGTGATAACATCATCCAATGTCAAAGTAGCGGCGTTGTTGGTCGGAACAAGATCTAACAAAGATGGTGTGGAACTGGTGTCGTCAATCGAGTCGCCGTCGTTGATCGAGCCTTCGTCATCAAACGGGAGCATGTCTTCCGCGGCGGCGTTTCCAATTTTTTCTGCACCACCATCGCCCTCTTGGTAGGCGACCAGCATCGAAGTTTGGCTTTTACTGGCAGGCTTTAGAGGATCGCTTGAAGCCACCTCAAGTGCGGATGATACGGCATCACTGGAGCGACCGGCGTTTCTTAGCCGTGCGGTGAGCGGAGAATTAAATTTCGATTTGCGTTGATAGTCCACGTACTCACTCGCCGGCGCACCAGGTTTGAATTGTCCGGACGCGATCGGTTTGAGGGAAGTGCTGTTGGGCGATTGTTGGGGGATGCGGAGGCTGCGATCGTTGGGCTGTTTACCGGCGGCTAGTGCCTGACCGCTCACCATTAAGTTCTTATTCACGTTGCCGGCTTGTGTCTCGCGCACGGCAGAGATCGGACGCAGGGCCGGCGCTGGCATCAACGAAACCTTATTCAATTCGTTGACTGCCTGATTGGCTTGAAAGCCCGGCGACTGACAGCCGACGGTGACCGCTAACGCCACCAACAGCATCAGACCAATACCAAATTTGCTTGCAAGCAATGACCCGCGGTTTACTTTGGCATCTTGGGCGGCTTGGATTTCGACTTTGATTTGTTGGAACTTTTGCTCGGTTCCTTGTCCGAAAGGATCACTGGGAAACCGTTCAACTGTCGCCAGATCTCGTATCCAAGCGTCACTTTTTGCAGCATTACCCAACCATTGGTCCGCACGCCCTGACGCAGGTAACGTTCCGATGGCCATTGCGCCCCCTCGCTGGGCGTGACCAGAATTCGAAAACGCCCAAGGCCATTGTCGGTCGCATCGACCGTCGCGACCCGGCCACTGAAGGTCCCCACCGCAACCGATGGCCAACCGGGAAACTGTACCGCCGGCCAACCTTCGAACTGCAATCGAACTTCCTGGCCCAGTTGAATCAGCGGCATATCGTTTCCGTTGACCATCAATTCGACGGCCTCTTGCGAGGATTCGGGGATCAGCGTCAGAATTGGTTGCCCTTCCTTGATCGTTTGGCCCTGTTCGTACAGCGGCATTCGAAAGATCGTTCCGTCGCGTGGAGCCCGAATTACTAAGCGACTTAATTCGCCCAGCTTCATCTCGATGTCGCCAATCTCTTTTCGTACGGTCGCAGCACTGCCCAGTGAATCCTGTTCCATCGCCCGCGCGTAATCGATCTTCGTCTGTGCGACACGGCGCTTCTCCTCGAGCATATCTTTCTTGGCGGCCAGTTCCTTCTCCAAGGACGTAACGTCCTGCTGGACGGATTGAGATTCTGATTTCGCGACGTCCCATTCTTTTCTCAGTTTCTCAATTTCCTTGGCAGGCTTCAAACCACGTCGGGCAAGTGTTTCCTGACGTTCAAAGTTCAATTTCGCCTGTAGCTCTTTGGCCGAATATCCGTTAACAAGACGTTGCTTGCTCTCTAACTTCGCTTGAGCCGATTCCACCATCTGCTGAGCCGCACTTACCGCGAAGTCAGCCGCCTCAGTGAACCCCTCGACGTTTTGTCGATAGGCTCCCGCTTTTACGTTGGCGGTCTCTTCCTTCGTTTTAAGTTCCGATAGCTGCCCGTTAAGCTGTTGAACCATGTTGGCGGCAAAGGGTTGGATCTGAAGAATAAAGTCGCCTTTTTTGACAACCGACCCCTCCACCAAACCATCGCCAATCTTTGCAACAATTCCCTTGGCCGGCGATTCAATGGATTGCTGACGCTCTTGAGGAACGTAAGCAACGACCGAACCTTCACCTCGAGATGTTTGCTGCCACGGCAAAAACGCCATCGCAAAACCGCTGACCAACAACATCACCAACAAAAGTTTCGCCAGACGTTTCGCAAAACGGGATGACTGAACAAGGTGAAGTGTTGCCGATTGTTTTTGGTCCGGTAAAACCGTTCCAAACCGACTGTTGATTCTATTTCTCATTATCGAACTCTTCGCGCAACTTTATCAAATGGGAAAATAATACAGACATAAAATACCTAATCGGAAAACCTTGCCAAATTCCAAACGGGTAAACTGATGTTTAAATTCTCATCAGCCCATTCGGAAATCACTTTTCGGCCGGTGGAAATCACGATCGTCGTGTTTTCCTGGAACGACTGCAATCGTTCCAGCAGGTCCAACGTATCGGAATCAGAAAGACGATCCAGCAAGCCATCAATGAACAAGATGCCGGGTTTTGCGATTAACGCCCGCGCCACCACCAACCGGATCGCTTGTCCCTGCGACAGCGGATATCCCGATACACTCAAACGCGTCACCAAACCCTCCTCAAGCCCCGAAATGATACGCTGAAGATTGACGCCGGTAATTACTGAGTTTACGTCATCGGACCCGATATCGGCGCGTCCCATGCGAATATTTTCGTCAGCGCTGCCATCAAATATCTCGATGTCTCGAATCAGCGATACCTTATCCTGCAAGGACTCCGAACTGATTGTATCCACACGAAACCCGTTCAGTAGCACGTAACCAGAGACCGGTTTCTCTTGCCCCACCATCGCTTCGATCAGTTTCGATCGACGCAGTTCCGACGATCCATGGATTGCGATCGTTTTGCCAGCACGAAAGGTCAAATTGCAAGAGTTGACGGTGTGAGCGTCAAGCTTCAAATCCACTAACGACAGTGGATAGGCACCCGGTTGGCGAACCAATTGGAGTTTATTAATCGGTTCGATCGGCAAATCAAACAACTTCCCCAATTTGTCCACCGACGCCATCAAGTCGTAAAAACTTTCAAGGTCTTTACCAAGTTTCGCGAACGAACCCAAAATCACAGTCACGATCAACTCGGCCGCAACAAGCTGTCCCAGTGTCATCTCATCAATAATCACCAAGTATCCCCCCAGCGCTAGTAGCACCGTCGCCGCGAGGACTTGCATCACCATCGAGAAGGAGATCTGTCGAATGAGAATTTGAAAGTGCGTTTGCCGATGATTAATATACTCGGCCGCCAATTCGTCGGCTCGGTTAATGGCGAAACCCAGCCCGCCGTTATACTTGAAGGTGGTGGGGTGGCGGACGATCTCTTGCAGCCATGCTGCCGTTTCGTATTTTAGTTGCGATTCTTCTATCGAAGTTTTAATCGCGCCTCGGCCGATGAAGTACAGCACGACCGTCATCAGTGCCAACAACCCAACATCGTAGCCCAACAAAAACGGGTGGTAGAACGCAAGCACTGACAGCCCGATCACCGTCTGCAGCAACAGCATCAGCGACTCAAGCAAGATTTTGGCTGTGATTTTTTGAACGCTAACGATGTCGAAGAAGCGGTTCACTAATTCCGGACCGTGGTATTTCTTCCACGTCGATAACGGCACGCGTGTAAGGCGATATGCTAAATCTTCCACCGTGCGGACGAACATCCGACGTTGGATATATTCCACGACGATCGTCATCAGCACGTTCAGCACCGCGCGGAAGCCTAGAAACGTCAGCACTATCAGTGACAGAACGATTAGCGGCTGCAGGTAGCGACCAAAGGCGATCGTGTTGACGACCGCCTCCACCGCCAGCGGCGTCGTCAGGCTCAACAAACCGATCACAATCGAGAAGATCAGAATCGTTTTTAGGTCACCTGATTCTGGTTGCAAAAAAGAGATCAAGCGCTTAAGCGGTTTAATCGGGTCCGACATCGTCGATCCCTGATAGTGAAATCGTGACGCGTTTTCAGCCGCCAGCATCGGCTGGACTAATAGCCAATGATATTGCTTGCCTTTGTTAGGAGGAAAATTCTTACGTATCCAGCGATTGTTTACTTTCTTATCCGCGCCGTTTTGATGTACGGTCAGCGTCCTACCTTTGGACTCCACCAACAATGCCAGCTCAGTGTTGTCGTCCAGGACGTCCGTTTCTGACTTGATCAACAGGACCGGTCCGGCATCGGCCACCGTATTAATCAGATCGCCAAGGCTACCCTCCATGTCACGAAATCGGAAGCCAAATTGTCGTCCCATGGCGTTCAGCAGATCGCTGGACACCACGTCGACGCCGTCGTTATCGAGGTCGGCGATGCCTGGATAGACGCGGTTGGCAGAGAATGCGATCCCAAACTGTTGGCAAATTCTGCGGATCAGATAGTTAATTTCGGTCGAAAGCATGAAGCCGGGCATAGATGGGGATAAATGTTTGTATCTATTTAAACGTCCAGATGTTGATACGAAAATAGTATATTTTCGATTTGAACCAATAGTGGAGCCTTACGGTTTATCGCTGTTATAGCCGGCACTGTTGAAATCCACATCAAAGCACGGTTTGGAGCTGTCCGGAGCGATGGCTTGCCGGGAGGTCGATTGGGTTCGAGAAGCTTCCAGGTGCACCGAACAACCTTTTTTTTGGGGGGATTGAAAGATGGAGATCCTGGTGGAAATTCGCTCCGCCGACGCGCGATAGCATGTTCGCGCCGTCCAAATCCTTCAGCGGCGAGCTTTCACCAGTCCAATGATTACCATTGTTGCAAATAACCAACACAGAGCCGCCAAGATCAGCACGATGTTTTGGAACCAAAATGTGCTGGAGACCAGAACGACTCCTGCCGCTATTTCTGCACCCGGTTTCACCAGCCCGTGGTTGTGCCCAATTAACCTTCGCCTCTTACGCTTTTCTACACTAGTGTAAAGCAGGTGAATGGCTGTGTCGTGAGTGCTGCGTCGCCAAGCGTCCATGGATTTTGCTGTCGTGGTTACGTAGAACAGAAACGCGACTCCCAACCCCACGCTTCCGCCGGTGACAAATAAAATGATCAACAGAAGCATAGTTGCCGGTAGTATCAGAATAGGAAACACAACGCTCTTGTTCGACAGTAGTCGGCCGGTGACGAAAAACTGCACCACAAGCGTTGCAGCGCCAGCCACCGCATAATACCATCCAAAGAACGTCGCCAACAATCGCTCATTGGAATCAAGATAGTCATTGACGCTCACCTTCCAATTGAAGGCGATCAATGTCAGCACCAGAACTTTGGCACCGATCAATACACTAAACCATTTCGCAAATGTCTCCGCATCGGCGTACTTCGTCAGCGGCAGCCATTGCGTGGCGATCTTCGACAGCAGATCTTCCTCTTGTTCCTCCGCTTCGTCCGCTTCGTGGTGCATTTCTTCGACGCGATCTCTAACGATTGATTGCTCCGCTGGACTGTTTGACTCAGATCGTCTCAGTTCTTTCGCTTTCTTTCTTCTCTTGTTCTGCGCAGCCAAGATGCCAACTCCGGGAAGAATCGCCGCGAAATCCAACAGGCCCGCTACCAACAGCCAGTTGTCTGCATCCCAGAATTTTGATTCGAATCCGACAGCGGTTCCAACAACAATCGCGGCCAGCGGAAAGCCCAGCAGGACGGTCGCCCATGATTGGCGGCTGGCCTTCCTGCCCAACGTTTCGTTCATCGCTGACACAGCAACGATCGCGAAGAGGCACCCTTTGATTTCAGCCAGCACATAAACCAGCGACAGCAGCCCAAACGAATGGTGCATCATCGGCAACGTCCACCACAGCACGATGTAACAGACGGCCAACACAGAAGAAGTGATTCGCAGCAGCCGCCCGATGTAAATGTTTTTGGCCGCCCACAACCACAGCATCGCAAACACAGCCGTTGCAACACCTGCCGCTAGAAACTCGATAGCGAGACTGCCCGAACCAATCCGCGAGAGAAACAGGCTATCGGCGGCTGTCTTGGCCAATGTGTAGGAAGACCCCGCGAAGAAGCAGAACGCAAACAGTCGAATGACGAGTGCGACTTCGTGGCGTGGAATCTTTGGGAGCATTTACTGGCGATCGGGCAGGTTAGCAACGAAATGATTTTATCGTGTCGGGTGGAAAGCAGGATCAACGGACCCGTTTTCCACATACAACCGTAATCCACCACTATCCATGAAAGGAAGTTTTAATAGGCAAATAATTGACAATCCCAGCATCCCCCCCGTCATCGCCGTCACAGCCTACATGTGCAACCGAGAACACCAACAATTTCGCAACGACGCAAGGTTTGAATGAGAGCAAAATGAAGGAGATGTTTCAGTCGTGGTTTAGGCTGGGCCATCAAAATTTCGGCATTGAAGACGATTTCAGCTTGCTCAATTTTGTTCCTCATTCACCATCTCAAACTCGTACTCAAACTCAAACTCGTACTCAAACTCGTACTCAAACTCGTACTCAAACTCGTACTCAAACTCGTACTCAAACTCGTACTCAAACTCGTAC
>ENA-ORXT01006546-ORXT01006546.1-marine-metagenome-genome-assembly--contig:-NODE-6546-length-10768-cov-10.698812_pt1 | contig 10768 bp, 9 predicted proteins | sample MGYA00237868_ERZ511482 | MGnify/ENA metagenome assembly ERZ511482
CCCCCCCCGCGACACTCCACCCCTTCAGACACGGCAGCCCTCCCCCCTCGCAGTCTACGTCACCCGGCGAATCAGAGCGCTCAACAGCTCCATGGATCGAGCGCGCTCCGCTCTCTCCGCGGCAGCATTGGCAGCTGCTGCTGCAGCCGCTTGCGCTCGGGCTGCTTCGGAAGTGGCGCACTCCGCCACCGCGTGCTCATGCACCAGCTTCTCGTGTTGCAAACGATTCTCTTCCAGCCTGGGGCGCCGCTCCACCGCCGCTGCGCGCCTATCCTCCGCCGACTTCCGCTCGCTCACGCTCCGCTCGATCATCTCAAAGACAGCCTTATCTTTTTCGTCCTGCGCCTCCTCCCGTCGGCGTCGACGCGAATCCACAGGGCGGGGGGAGACCTCCAGATGCGCAGATGGTCCATCAGCGTCCCCTTCATCACCCTCCTCCTCCGCTTCATCTTCTCCGTTGTGTGGCCGACGGAAAGACCGATCACCACCGGAACCGTCGCCCCCCTCGGCCCCACGATCGGAGAGAGTTACCGCCCCGGCGGCAGCCGCGGACGTAGGTCCCGTAGCAGCCGCACGCCGCACAGAGAGACGTTGTAAAGCAGACCGTCGCACAGTCTCGCCCGCCCGCAGGAGTGCCTTGTCCTTTTTGGACTGTGGAGCCTTGGCCCCCGCGGCTAGCAGCTTGCTGTCCTCCATGGCGGAGCTGGCGTCCATGAGTAGGGCGTCCACCTCCGTCTGCGTTTCTGACGCTCCGCTCCGAGACGCCGCCACGCCGTCGGTCTTTTTGAAGTTCTTGATCATGTTGGAAAAGTGATCCTTGATATTCTTTGCGGTTGTATCGAATGGCCGGGACGGCTTCTCGTTGAACAGAGCCGCCGCCCTCTCGTACATCTTCTCGCCTTGTCCCCACGCGGCTAGATGTGCCCCCACGGTCGTCACCGCCGTCGCGCACATCAGGTCCGCTTCCGCACCCCGCCACGTCCGCCTCTTCTTGCTCGGGGTAGGCACCTAGACAACCTCTTCCTCAACAGGAGGTTTGGGGGACAGAGGGTCGTCAATCACGGCACTTGTCCCCGGGAGGGCCGCGTCCGCGTCCCGCTGCCCGCCATCAGAACCCAACTGCATCGCCGCCTCATCATCAGAAGAGCTCATGTCGCCCGCACACTGCGAAGGGACCGGCCGCGGTAAACGCAATGGCCCACCCGCCCGACCCCCCCGACACGTTGCACTCCGTGGGCGACACTGTGGAGGACGCGCACGCCGCCGCCGACGGCGACTTGTAGTCGCAGATGGAGCTCAAAATTGCGGCCGACGCTGGCTCCTGCTGCACCGCCTCGACGCCCGTCGACGCCAGCAACGGCGTCGACACGGAACCGAAGAGCACGTGTACGCACCCACCCGACCCCGCCGACACGTTGCACTCCTCGGGCGGCACCGCCAAGGACGCGCACGCGGGCGCCTACTGCGACTTGCACTTGGATGTGGAGCTCAAATTGGTGGCCGACACGGCCTCCTGCTGGACCACCTCGACGCCCGTCGGCACCAGCGATGGCGTCGACAAGGCACCCACGAGCACTTCCACGCCCACATTCGACCCCCCCGACACGTTGCACTCCTCGGACGACACCGCCGAGAACGCGCACACCGCCGCCTACGGCGACTTGCACTTGAAGGTAGAGCTCAGACGTGCAGCCGATTCCGGCTCCTACAGCGCCACCTCAACGCACGTCGACGCCAGCGACGGCGTCGAAACGGCACCGAAGAGCACGTGCACGAACCCACCCGACCCACCCGACACGTTGCACTCCTCGGGCGACACCGCCGAGGACGCGCACACCGCCGCCTACGGCGACTTGCACTTGGATGTGGGGCTCAAAATTGCGGCCGATGCCGGCTCCTACTGCACCGCCTCCAAGCTCGTCGAAACCGGCGACGGCGTCGACACGGCACCGACGATCACGTCTACGCACACACCCCCCCCCTCCGACACGTTGAACGCCAACCGAGCACCCCGACACGTTGAACTCGTAGTCAAAGCCCAGGAAAAGAAGAACAGAGCAAGAAGAAAGAGCGCCAGCACCGTGAAGACGCTCATGAAAAATCCTCAATGTCAGCGGCTTCCCCTCTCAGACGCCAGATAAACGTGCGCCTCCACCGACACGCCACCGGCACTGAGTCGGAAACGTGGGGGCACTCCGCCGTGGGCACCAGGCACAGCAACACGCCCACGAGTTCGGGCGATGCCTGCCACCGACGCCCAGTCGGCAAGGGGGGGCGGCCTTCGCCGCCACCGCGGGCACCACGCACAACAACACGCGCACGAGCACGGGCGACGACACGCCGCCGACACCGAATCGGAAACGGGGTGGGCACTCTGCCGTGGGCGCCACGCACACCAACACACGCACGAGCACGGGCGCCGACACGCCGTCAACACCGAGTCGGAAACGGGGGGGGCACTCTGCCGCGGGCACCACGCACACCGACACGCGCACGAGCACGGGCGACGACACACCGTCGACACCGATCCGGAGAGGGGGGGATCACTCCACCGTCACCGCGGGCACCATGATAAACAGCACGCGCACGAGCACGGGCGACGACACGCAGCCAACACCGAGTCGGAAGCGGGGGGGGCACTCCGCCGCGGGCACCACGCACAGCAACACGCGCACGAGCACGGGCGACGACACGCCGCCGACACCGACCTGGGATGCGCGAATCGTGCGGTTGTCAGATCGCTGCGACGATGGCCGTGCTCGGCGCAGCAGTCCTGAGACGCTCCGGGTAAATCTTATTAATCATGCCACGTACGAGGGCTTATGTCTACACGTTGCTTGCGTCGATCACCGTCCCTCGTCACGAAGTCGACGCAGGATGGACCGATCCTGCCACAAATGAGATCGCAATCGTGACTATCTGTGCCTCTCGCAAAGTACGTGGCATACGTGGCGGCAAGAGAACCCACAAAGCTAACGATAAATCGGTTGCAAAAGTCTCTAAAGCCATCAGACGTAGTCAATTCCCACACTGCAATACAAAGAACGGCGGTTCAATGCATTAAGATGACCCCCAGCCCACGCGCACACAAACGACACCACCTCGACTTTTACAGTCCCCGTGTCAACGCACGCGACGTCCAGGGATAGAAGGCACTCGTAAAATATCTCGACGCCCGTCGCTTGTCGCTCGTCAATGGCCTGTCGCCTGGCGTCGCCCGCAGGCTATGTCGGTCCCCTAAGTCCAACCGGTCGATCTTTATGTCCTCGGCGTGATACATACAGCCGGCATCGACGACCTCCATGGCGGGGTAGGCTTCATCACCCGCCCCGAAACACGCTCCCCGCGCACGCACCCAAAGCGTGAGATGACGCAGCCCGTGCGCGGCTCGACGCGCCTCATGCGCTGCAGCACCACGAAGCTGCGGCGCTGACGTCCGATGGATCGAATAACGAGGCGCACGCGGCCCCAACCGACACCTCCAGTGGATGTCTCATAGCGCACAAGAGAAAACGGCTTCCCAAAGAAGCTTGCGGTGGCGCGCTGGTGCTGTTCTCCCAAAGGAGCACCCGTATCCAAACGGGCAACGATGCGTGCCGTGTCGTGCAGTGTCACCCAAGCGACGTCGTCGCCACCCAACGCGTCGCCAACCTTGGCTAGCGCCGGGATGTGGCGGAGCTTGGCGATCGACACGCGCTTCCCGCGGCCATTGAAAGAGATGTCACTGGTACGAGCAGGTGCGATGCGTGCCTCACGGGGCGCGCCCGCCCCACGACCAGCGCCCGCCTCGGTGCTCTCCTCCATTGTGGAAGCTCCATCAGCATCGCCGCCAAGACTGACTATACCTCCTGGGCCCGCCCCGCCGTCGGCTCCCCATCTGCCGTTGCCGTTGGCGACAACGCCTTCACCACCAGCCGCGTGGCAGAGGTCGCCGCCGAAGCCATGCGGCTCGGTGGCGTCCACTTCGTTGTCGATCTCCTCCTCGGTGCCTTCATTGTCAACCGGTTTCACAGCGAGAGGCCTGCGTGTTTATGGCCTCGGGGACGGGGAGCCCAGCATACGATACGGGCATTGTCGCGTCTGCATCCATGTGGTCGACAACAGCCTTTGACTGCCATTCACTGTCGGCGTCCGATTCAGCCCCTTCGGTGTCTGAGCCAGCCGAACTCGCCTGAAACATGGCACCAGTGGGTGCGAATGGAGCGCCGACAAGATGCAAGTCGGCTGGCTCTGTAGCCACGCGCGGGCCGAGAGCACGGGAGACCAGAAAAGGCAAGATGATACTGAAGTGCCGCCAGCTTCGGCCCTCTATCGTGGCCTGAGCATCTGTCGCACAGACAGAGCACCAGGGACGGGGTAATGGTCGAGAATACAATGCAATGGATATGAAAGAACTGAGAACACGAGCAGCGCAAGGGAAACGGTGGTCAGCCCTCTCACCAACGGAGAAACCATGTCATGTGCACCACAAGAACCAGTCACGTCCACTACGCGTCCGCCGACATAATCACACCCATTGTCAACTGAAACACACGCAGGAGCGCTCCCTCTGAGCATACCGAGGTGCTACCGAAGTAGCTTGGCACTTTCGGCCGATGTGGAAGGCACACACATTGCGGGCATCAAGCGTGTCAGCCACAGATCCCAGTCGGGCGCCGCCGCGGCCGTGGCACAGTGAGCGGAGCGCTGCCTGCGTCAGCAGCCTTAGAATGCCCAACTACCAGGCGAGCAGAAAGTCAAAAGACACGAACCGATCGAGATTGACACGTCCCATTGACAGACCGTGGATGGCGCCGAGTGCGAGCGCGAATGCCAAGGCGCGGTGCTGTTGAGCCAGCGCACGCCGTCTGCTCGAGCGAGGATCCCGAGACCGCACAACGGCAGCCTCCAGCTGCGCGTCCAAAGTAGCCATGACGCTTCGCTCCACCGCCCGTATCCCGTGAAGCGCTCCGTTTATCTGCCGGTCCTTCAAGCACAACAAGCAAAAGAAGCGGCAGGTGGACAACACCATGGCCCGCTAACGGCGCCAACACGCCCGAATCGCTCGCGCGAGCCAGGGGACGCGTCTGTGTCAGACGGGATGCCCGCGCGGGACGGCGGCAAGGGCAATGGGCCGGCAGCAGCCAGCGCACCTGGCGCGTCGCCCGGCACCAACGGGGATGTCGACGCGCGACCCCCCACCAACACGTGAGCTGGCGAGCGGTGCCCCGGCCTAGGGCGCCAGGGCGAGCGGCGCCTGAAGCCAAGGTTGGCGTAAGTGCCGCCCACCGGGGAGCGGTGCCTTGCCTAGGCTGCGGCCTGTGACGTTGGGCGAGTGGACCCGGTCGAGACCGTGGCCTGCGGGGGCGGACGAGCGGTGCCACGCCGAGGCTGCGGCCTGGGGCGTTAGGCGAATGGACACCCACCGAGGCTGTGGCCGACGGAGGGATGGACAAGCTGGGACCCACTCAGTGGTGCCCTGAGGGGCGCGGTGGGTGCGGCGGGTGCGGGTGAGCGGGGCGCGCTTGTGTGCGGGCAGAGGCCAGGAGTCATTATACATAGCGGTGCGGGGCGAGCCCGGGTGCCGGAGGGGGCGGGTGAAGTAGCTGAGAGAACCATCCCCCTTTTTTTCACCCTTTACTCTCGGGTGTGGTGCGGGCGGTGAGGACATCCTCCTCCGCCCCGTCCGGCAAGGGGTTTGCCGACAGTCTAGATAGAAACGCAGCGCTGGAAGTGATCATTCCGGGCGCCGCAGACAGCGATCCCTGCGTTGTGTGGCAGGGGGTGGCAATTTGGCGGCTGGCTTGCTACTCGTCCTGTACTTTCTGTGCTGGAGACCGCTTGAGGTGTTCCATCCGTCCGCTGCGTGTTACAGCGGGTCGGCTGCAGTCTTGTTTTTGTTTTTTGAGTCTGTTTTGGTGTGTTGGGCTCTTTGGGTTTGGCACCCTGCTCTTGTTCTTCTGGAGCGAGGGAATGGCTATGTATTATGACTGTCTTCGGTTTTAACCCCAGGCGCAAGCTGGCTGCACGAAGAGCTCAAGTGTATCAGCATGCAATATCAGGACCTGCCGTTCCCCCAAGAACAGCGTACCAAACCACACAGACCAGGACAGACGGCAACTGGAAGACTAAGCGACAGGAGAACAGATAAATACTGACCGCCAGTGAATGAAATGAGCAGAGGTGTGATTAAATCAAAAGTGGGCCCGATTTTTTTGTGATTTAAATCACCCTTCGATTTTAAACCGTATGGGGCGATTTTTATTGATTTAATCAACACCCACCGATTTTTATCAGGACCGATGATTTATACTCAAATCAAATACTTTAAGTAGCAGGTAAGTGGGATCAAGGTCTCCTCAGGGCCGATTTTTGGTACCTGTCGAAGCTGAAGACAACCGAGAGTGCAACGAGAAGACACAAGATCGGGTCTGATGGCCTCAATCGACAAACAAGCACGAGAGATATGGACAGCGCCAACAACACCCCAGCTGTACATGAGCAAACTGCAGAGCCGTATCTCAAACCGCACGTCTGGCAAGAATGAACTCTGGGCACCTGACTTCAAGCACGCCTGAAGGGGACGGACATGGAGAACAGGCCCGGAGTGGCACTGTATGCTTCGGGTGGCAAAATGGTGCCTTTCTCTGACACCCGAGAAGTTCCCGGAGCTGTGAAGATGTTGCCGGATGGAAACGGAGAACAAGGCCATCACGACGAAGCGCACTTGATGTCGCCTAAACTAATGTAGCACCCGTTTGGCACCTCCAAATTCAATGTTTCAAGAAAAGAAGGGGGGCTATATGAAAGAGGTCAAGGGATTTAAATCATACAGGGCTCGATTTCTATTGATTTAATCATTAAAATCAGCTTGATTTAAATCACATTGAAATCACTTAACATCTCTGTCCAGTACCCCAACAAGACTCGGCGTCACGACATGGGCAACATCTCCATCCGCCATGATGCCCACACCAACGCACGCACACACAACCCCGTGAAAGCACGAAAAAGGACATCCAGCAGTGTGACCTCAGCAACAATCAAGAACAAAAAAAAACAAGAGGAAGCCTGACACCAACTCAACGGCCAACGTGCAGAGTCCCTCGCGGCCAGTGCCCCATACCCCGTCCCTCCCCGCGGCTACCGGTTTTGCGAGAGCAGCTGCGCTTGTTGCGCGCGCGCCAACGCCCGTTGCTGCTCCGCTGCCGCCTGCCGCTGCTGCGCCGCTACCGCCGCTGCCTGCCGCTGCCGCGCGGCTGCAACGACAGCCTGCGCGTGAGCGGTTTGTTGGCGCTGCGCCGCCTGCTGCGCGTGCGCCTGCTGCAGGTGTTGCAGCACCCGGTTGCCCGCGCTAGGCGCCACATCGGTGCCGGTGTCAGTGCCGGTGTCAGTACCGGCGGCCGTGCCGGTGTCGACACTGGCGCCGGTTCCCGCGCCCGCAGCCGCAGCCGCAGCCGTGCCAGCGCGGGCGGCCGCGCCCGCACCTGCACCAGCACCAGTGCGAGTGGCAGTGCCGCCGCCGGCGCCAGCGCGCGCACCGGCAGCAATAGAACCAGCGACGACGACGCCGCTAGCCTCGGCGGCGGCAACAGCCCCACGGGCGGCACTCCTACCGCCGCTGCCACGGCCGCCACCCCCGCCGCCGCCGCCACCGACACCGCCCCCTGCATTGCCACTGCCGACCCAGGTCCCTTGAGACGCCGACCGCCCGTCCGTGACCGCGACGGCGGCCGTGTTAACCAGCACGCGGTAGCGCCCCGACGGAAGCGACGACGAAACGACGACGTCGTCTCCCTCCTCATCTAGTAGGGCAATCTCACCCTGCAGCGGCAGGCCGCACTTGCGCCGGATGGCGCGTTCCAGCTCCTCCCCGCCCGTGCCAAAGTGCCAGGCCAGGGGGTAAAAGGTGCCTCGCCACAGCAGCTGCGCGCGACACTTGGTCGGCCGCCGCCCATCCTCGCTCGTACCGCCGCGTCCGCTGCTACCACCGCTCCCGTAAGCGGCCACTCCCCGGCCGGCGCCCACGTTCACAGACGAGCCGCCGCCACCGTAGCCGCCACCACCACCGGCCCCCGTCCCCGTCCCACCACTGTAACCGCCCGTGTAGCCCGATGCGTACATACCGCCACCATTACCAGCACCACCACCCGCGTACATGCCGCTGTGTTGCTGCGCGGTGCGAGGTTGCTGCATTTGGCCGCCAGCTCCACCGCTCACGCCTATCCCCGCCCCGCCGCCGTGGGCATACATGGCGTTGCCGTGCATTCCACTGGCTTGCATGTGGTTGCCTTGCATGCTGCTGACCTGCATGTTGTTACTCGGCATCCCGCTCCCCTGCATCCCATTGACTTGCACGCCGCTGCGTTGCATGGCGCCGCTCTGCATCCCAGTGTTGTACATACCGGCACTCCGCATGCCGTTGCCTTGCATGCCGCTGCCCTGCATGCCGCTGCCCTGCATGCCACTGCCCTGCATGCCGCTGCCCCGCATGCCACTGCCCTGCATGCCGCTGCCCCGCATGCCACTGCCCTGCATGCCGCTGCCCTGCATGCCGCTGCTCTGCATGCCGCTACCTTGCATGCTGCTGCCCTGCATGACGCTGCTGTGCATGGCACTGCCCTGCATGCCGCTGCTCTGCATGGCACTGCCCTGCATACCGCTGCCCTGCATACCGACGGCCTGCATTGTGCCAGGCATAGCGTTCACCTGCATGTTGTTGCCTCGCATATTGGCCTGGACGCCGTTGTTGTACGTACCGCCGCCGCACATGCCGCTGTTCTGCATGCCGTTGCTCTGCACGTAAACAGCGCCGCTGCTGCGACCACCGCCACCCCCAGCCACCGCTTGGCCAGACGCACTCCAGCCTGCGGACGCGGCCGCACGCCCCAGGCCAGCTGCAACAGACGCACCGCCAGCGCCCACCGACGCGGCAGCCGGGTCGGGTCTCCAGTTAGCAGCCGCCGACCGCGAACGGCTGCGTGTCCCAGTAGCGACAACCGGACCGCCAATGGGGATGCCCCCGACAGAGCCGACGACCCCGGCCGCCATAGCACGCTGTTGCGCCCCCGCCCCTGGGACCCTACCCACCGTCGGGGCGGGTCCAACCGGTATGGTCAACCCCCCACCCACCAGCAGCGGCCGCGACGCCGTGAGGCGGCGGCGGTCGAGTGCCGCAGCCCCGTTCCCGCCGGCAGCCGCACCGCCTGCAGCATGGCCACTCGACGGGGCCGCCGCCCCTGCCCCAACCCGAGCGCGCTTGGCGGGGGGTGTGGCTCCGACGACGCCGGCGGCGCTCGCCTCCGCAGCGATTGCGAGGCGGCCTCTCTCCGACACCCACCGGTACACGGTGCGGGGGGAGACATGGTACCGCCCCGCAATCGCATCCAGCGTCATCTGCCCATCATCATAGAAGCGGACGGCTTCGAGCCGACGACTAAGGGGAGGCTCATCAACATCCACAATGCCAGTGGCGAGGCGCGCTCGCTTGAGTGCCCGTTCCACCTCATCGTCCCCAACAACATCCTCTTCGCGCGGAGCCATGGACGCCGCCGCGGCGGCTGTGGCGGCGTCCGCCGCGGCTTCTGCCGCTGCCTGCGCTGCAACCGCAGCGGCGGCGGCTTGCCTGCCCGCCTGCGCCGCTTCAGCAGGCGTCATGGTCGCACGGGGCGTGCCGGCGGTCTTGGCCGCCGCAGCGGCGGCGGCGGCTTTGCCAGCGGCGGTTGCAGCGGCAGCCTTGGCAGTAGCAGCGGCGGCAGCGGCGGCGGCAGCGGCCGACCGGCGTGTGATCATCGCCGGCGGCGCCAGGCGTGCCTCTGAGCGCGCAATGGGCGTCACGACCGCCGGCGCAATGGGCATGGCGACGAGAGGCACCGCGACCCGTCCAGGAGCCGGTCCACCCGGTCTTGCAGCAGCCGGTGCGGCGGTCGGTATTCCAGCTCGCACCGCCGCTGTCCTTGCCACTTGTACCGCAGTGCTTCTTGGGGCGGACGCGGCAACAGCTACGGGTGCAGGCACCGGGGCCAGTACCGCGGTCGCCGCGGCCGCCAGCGCCGGCGGCGGGGTCGGCGTTGTCCCAGGTGCCACTACAGGCTTGGGGGCCGGCACGGCAGCCGGTGCCACGGCAGGTGTGGCGGCCGGTGCAGCCGCCGGCGCGACGGTCGGTGCAACAGCGGGCGCGGCTGTCGCAGATGCAACGGGCGCGGCCGCCGATGCCGCAGCCGGCACGGCGGACGGCGCAGCAATCGACGCAGAGCCTGGTGCAGCACCTGGAGGGGCGGCAGTTGCAGCCGCCTGCGTGGCGGCTGGTGCGGCAGTCAACGCAGCCGGCGTGGCTACCGGCGTGGCAGCTGGCGCTAAGGCAGGTGCAGCAGCAGGCTTCGCAGTAGGCGCGTCAGGCGGTGCGGAAGCCGGCGCAGCTGCCGGCACCGCTGCCGGCGCAGCAGCTGACGTAGCTGCCGCCGCGGCAGGCGGTGCCGCAGACAATGTGGCAGCCGGTGCCGCAGCCTGTGCGGCCGGCGGTGCAGCGGCCGGTGCGGCAGACGTTGCAGCAGGTGGTGCAGCAGGCGGTGCAGCCGCCAGCGCGAGGGTCGGTGAAGACGCCGGCGCGACAGCCGGTGCAGCAGCCGTCGTAGTTGGCACGGCGGCCGGTAAAGCAGCCGGCGTGGCAGCGGGTGCAGCCGACGGCGTGGCGGCCGGCGCAGCGGCGGGCGCGGCGGCGGGCGCGGCGGCCGGCGGTGCAGCCGCCCCGACGACCGGCGCTGCAGACGCCGCGGCGGCCGGCGCCGCC
>ENA-ORXT01006548-ORXT01006548.1-marine-metagenome-genome-assembly--contig:-NODE-6548-length-10767-cov-3.796165_pt1 | contig 10767 bp, 10 predicted proteins | sample MGYA00237868_ERZ511482 | MGnify/ENA metagenome assembly ERZ511482
TGATCGGCTTGATGCCCTGGCTGTTGCACTCCTTGTAGAAGTCCAGCGTGCCGTACATGTTGCCGTGATCGGTCATCGCGATTGCCGGCTGGCCGTCTTGCACCGCCTTGGCCACCATCTCGTCGAGTCGCGATGCCCCGTCGAGCATCGAGTACTCGGTGTGAACGTGAAGGTGAGTGAAGGAGTCGGCCATGGACGTTTCTTGCGGAGTATTTCTACTTACAGCGTTGGGATTCTTGAACGTAGCAGCGTTGGCCGGTGCAGCAGCCCCTCAGCTCGATGGCTCCAGCTAGAGGTAGGTACCCGGGCGCTCGGCCGACTGCGCCGCAGGCTGGCCGGCCTGCTGACCTGCTCCGCTCGGGGCGCCGCCGGCGATCGCCCGTTGCTGTTGGGCGGCCTGCATCTGGGCCATGGCCTGCTGGGCCGCCATCGATGCCTGGATGCCGTGGAAGAGCCCTTCCAACCAACCGACCAGTTGGGCCTTGGCAACGCGGAGCTCGGCTTCACTCGGCACTTCGTCGTGTTCGAACGGCAGCGCCAACCCTCGCAGTTCCTCCTGCAGGTCGGGCGACAGCGCAGCGGACACCTCGGTGACCGATCGTTCGTAGAGTTCGGCCAAGCGCTCGCGCGAGGCTTCGTCCAGCTCGGAGTTGCGCACCTCTTCGAGCAACTGTTTCACCATCGACCCGATCCGCATCACCTTTGCTGGCTGCGTCACCGATTCTTCCTGTACCTCGACCTCCGGATCGGCCGGCTGCATCACGTCGGGGCTCACGACTTCGGCGCTGATGGGGGCGCTGGTGTCGGCACTGGTCTCGGTCTGCACGGTGTCGTCGTTGTCGGCGTCGTTCATGCGCGTCTGTCTACCGGTTCAAGCAGTCGCTGCGACGAGCGGCACGTTGACCTCGGCCGACGTGAGCGAACCGTGGCGGCAGATCAATCGATACATGCCGGAGTCGGCAGCCTCGTAGAACGTGACGTCATCACGGGCCACGAGGGCGACGTCGCCGAGGCGGGCGCGCACCGGAGGCGCCACCGTCGGGCCGAACCAACCTTCGTCGATGACCTGTTCCTTCGTGACCACCCAGGCCACGTCACCGACCTCGTCCGTGGCAGCCTGAGCGACATCGTCGATTGCACCAGCAGCGGTGTGCAACCAGCGGAAGCGTCCTTCGCCCGACTGGAGGTCGACGCCGCGCAGCAGATCAGCCGACGGGCGGATCTCGTTGTCGCCGATGTGCACCTGGCCGTGGTCTGCGGTGACGAGCATCGACGTGCCCGACGGCAGTGCTGCAAGGATCTCACCGACCAGTCGGTCAGCAGCGCGGAGTTCAGCTTCGTAGTACGGGCCGAAGCCGCGCTCGTGGGCGATCTTGTCGATGCTGCCGTAGTAGCAGTAGACGAACCGCTCGCCCGCTTCGATCTGTTCCGCGGCCGTGACGGCGATCGACGACGCCGCACGCCACCCTTCGCGCTTGCAGCCGCGAAGGTGGGCTTCGCTGAACGCCGAGTTCTCGAGTTCAGCCATGGAGACCACGGGAACCGCGTATCCGAGGAACGGGTCGAACGGTTGCACTTCGGGCGGTGGCTTCTGCCGCCGGACGATCTTGTCGTCGACTGCCCAGCGCAAGACGTTGAGAACATCGCCGCCAAGCAGCATGCGATAACCGACGAGGCCGTGCTCGCCCGGCGTCAGCCCCGTCGCGATCGAGGTCAGTGCCGTGGCCGTCGTCGTCGGCGCAACGGTGTGAATGGACTGCCCGACGAAGGCAGCGAGATTCGGCATCATGTCGCGATGAGCCTGGAACTGATCCCAGCCGAGGCCATCGAGGATCAAGAGCACACACTGGTCCGAGTCCGCGACCGGCTTCGGCATCCAACCGGGCAAGGTCGCGCCGGACCATGTCGATGGGCCGAGGAGTGCAGGAATGATGCCCCGCACGTTCGCGCCCGCGTAGTCCGGAATGATCGGCCCGCCGCCGTCTGTCGAAGTCACTGAGGTCAGTCCACCACGAACCACCGGTCGACCACAAGGTCAACCACCTGATTGTTCAGGGCGTTAAGGTGAGCCAGTGCGCATTTCGACCCGCGGGGACTACGCCTGTCGCGCCCTGCTGAGCTTGGCGTTGCACCGCGACGTCGGTGGACCAACCTCTGTTCGCGACATAGCGGAGCGCACGGCACTCCCCCAGCCGTACCTCGAACAGATCCTGCTGGCTCTCAAGGGGGCCGGTCTCGTCCGTTCGAAACGCGGCGTCGGTGGCGGATACGTCTTGGCACGCGAACCCGAAGACATCATGCTGTCTGACATCGTGTCCGCCGTCGACGGTCCCATCACGGTCGGCGACTTCGGCGCCCCGCACCAGGACGGCGCATGCGATCACGAGGGCCAGTGCGTCCTTCTCGAGATCTGGAACCAGGCCGGCGCGCACATGCGCGAACACCTGTCCGGATACTCGCTCGCCGGTATCGCTGACATCGCCGAGGGCAACTCTCCCTGGCCCAAGCCGCTGCATCGCCCCTGACGAGCCCGACCAGCATGTTGCTGACCATCCGTCGGCTCAGGGAGTCGCAGCGTCCAGCCAGGCCTGCAGGTCGTCAGCGAGCGCGCTGTTGTACGTAATGCGTTCGCCGGTGTCCGGATGGTTGAACGCAAGCTCGGCGGCGTGGAGGAACGGACGTTGCACGCCCAGGTTCGGTCGACGCTGGCCGTAGACCGGGTCGCCCACCAGCGGATGATTGATCGACGAGAGGTGCACGCGGATCTGATGTGTGCGGCCCGTCTCGAGTCGGCATTCGAGTTGTGACACGACCGCCGGCTCGGAGTAGGTGCCGATGACCCGATAATCGGTGCGGGCATATTTTCCGTGCGCCACCACCGCCATCTTGAGCGGGTCGCCTCGGTCGCGCCCGAGCGGTGCGTCGATGATGCCGTGTGGCGCTTCGGGCACACCCCACACGAGGGCGATGTAGCGCCGCGTGCACGTGTGATCAGCAAACTGGGCAATGAGATACTCGGCTGCTTCGTTGGTCCGGGCGACGACGAGCAACCCGGAGCTGCCGGCATCGAGACGGTGCACGATTCCGGGCCGGATCGGCTGTCCGACGCCGACGAGTTCGGGAAATCGGGACAGCAGGCCGTTTGCGAGCGTGCCGGTCTTGTTGCCGGCGCCGGGGTGTACGACGAGTCCCGCTGGCTTGTTGACGACAATCACGCTGTCGTCTTCGTGGATCACGTCGAAGGCCACTGACGAGTCCGGCTGCGGGAGCTGCTCCTGGGGGAACGTTGCCGGGTCGACCGTGACGATCTGACCCTCTGCGAGACGGACCTTTCCGGATGGTGCCGGTGCGGCGTCGACGGTGACACCGTCCGCCGCAATCGCTGCTGCTGCATCGGAGCGGCTCACATCGCCCAGGAGTGCCACGATGCGATCGAGTCGCTGACCATCGAGTGCGGTCGGGACTTCTTCGCTGATCATGCTGATTCCCGCTCTTCGGTTCTCGGTGCGTCGGTGGACAGCTCGGGTGCGGGACGTCGGCTGGCCAACAACATGTTCAAGATCAACGCACCTGCACCGACGTTGATCGCCATGTCGGCAATGTTGAAGATCGGGAACCACTGGAAGTCGATGAAATCGACGACCGCTCCGCGGAGCCACGCCTCACCGCGGAACAGCCGATCGACGAGGTTGCCTGCCGCCCCGCCGATGACGAGTCCCATGCCCACCATGGACAGCCGGCTCGACTCCGAGCGCAAGGAGATCAGCAGCCACACGATGACCACGGTCGCCACGACGGCGATCAACGGGCCGAGGCCCTCGCCCCGGCTGAACGCCATGCCGCTGTTGAAGGCCAGATTGAACTGCAGCGTCCAGAACACCTCGATCTCACGATCGGTGCCCAGTCCGGTCACGGCCCAGTGCTTGGTTGCCTGGTCGGCAGCGACGATCCCGATCGAGAGGAGCACTGGTGCCCGCCAAGCAGACGCACGGGTGGTGTCCATCATGATGCGGGTGAACGTGGTGGAGATGCTTGACGACTACCGGAAACCGGCGCCGCTGACCTTCTCGACGGCAAGCACCGTGGTTTCGGGAATCGCCTCGAGCCGTTCACGCGGGATCGGCTTGCCTGACACGACCGAGTAGCCGTAGGTCCCGGCCTCGATGCGTGCAAGCGCTTCGTCGATGTCACCAATGGTCTGACGTGCTTGGCCCGACAGCAGCCGGTCGAGGTCACGCTGGACGACCATCGTGTCACCCTCGCCGCCTTCGTCATCGAACTGGACATCGCCCATCTCACCGTCTTCGATGATCGACGTGGCTTCGTCTTCGAGCCGCGTGGCACGAGCCAACTCGCCGGCCTTGCGAGCCTCGAGTTCATCGCGTTGCGACTTCAGGAACTTCACGTCGAAGTCCTTGGTGTAGGAGATGCCGTCTTTACTGGTGCCACGAGGCTTGGGAACCTCGACCTGCTCGGGAACATCGTTCGACAGCAGCGGCGACAACGGCGAGCTGCTCTTCGGCTTCGGCTTCGGCTTCGGCTTCGGCGGGATGGACTGCTTGGGTTTTGGAGTCACGGGGGCGTCGGTCTTCTTTGCTGCGGTCTTCTTGCGGGGGGAGGTCTTCGCTGCGGTCTTCTTTGCTGCGGTCTTCTTTGCTGCGGTCTTCTTTGCTGCGGTCTTCTTTGCTGCGGTCTTCTTTGCTGCGGTTTTCTTGGCCGGCGCAGCCTTCTTGACTGCGGCCTTCTTCTTCGCAGCGGCCTTCTTCGGCGGTGCCTTCTTGGCAGCAGCCTTCTTCTTGGCGGTGGTTTTCGTCTTCTTCGTGGCGGCCATCAACACTCCTCGTGGCGGTATTGAGCGCTGGACTCTACCGGAACAGGTGTGCGATCGCGTTCACGCCCGCTCGATGTTCCACACCAGTTCGTCGGAACTGTCACCGGGCAGCTGCTCGATGTCGGAACCGACGATCAACGTTTCGCGCTCGATGAGCTCGCTGTGCTGTGCCCAGATCTGTGCCCACCGGGCGTTGGTCTGCATCGACAGCCGAATTCGGTCGGTCACGGCGAGGTCGTCATCCTTGCGCTTCTGTTGGATCAGCCGAACCAGGTCGCGAGCAGCACCTTCGATCTCGAGTTCATCGGTGACCTCGAGGTCGAGAGCCACCACGCCATCGTGGCGGCTCAGCCCTGCGCTTGCCAAGCCTTCACCGACACCTTTACCATCACCGCCGCCATCATCGGCGACCAGCTCCAGGGTGTACTCACCCTCGAACAGTTCGACGCCACCGACGATGACCACCCCGTCGCGGTCGGTCCAGTCGCCGGCCTTGTGCGCCTTGATGACGGACTGCACGTCCTTGCCGAGACGCGGACCGAGCGCTTTGGGTACGAGTTGCAACTTTTCGGTGGCGATCGATGCGACGTCGCTGGTCAGGATGACCTCGCGGACGTTGACCTCGTCGGCGATCACATCGCGGAACGGCGCCAACCGCTCTGCTCCGGCCGCCGCCACGGTCAAGGATTGCAGCGGCAGGCGAACACGTCGTTGGTGAGCCTTGCGGACCGACAGCGTGGCCGAACAGACGTCGCGGACGAGGTCCATTGCCTCGACCAAATCGTCGTTCTCCGGCAACTCGTCGACAGTGGGCCAATCGAGCAGATGCACGCTCTGGTCGTCCTGGTCGTTCATGCCAGCGTGGATCGACTCGGAGATGAACGGCAACAGCGGCGCCGTGATGCGCACGAGGACCGCCAACACCGTGTGCATCGTGTCGATTGCTTCGTGGTCTCCATCCCAGAACCGGCTCCGGCTCCGCCGGACGTACCAGTTGGTCAGAACATCGAGGTACTCACGCACGTGTTGGCAGGCACCGAAGAGGTCATAGGCATCGAGTGACTCGGTCGTTGCCCCGACGAGATCACGGGTCTTGGCCATCACATACTGGTCGAGCACGTTGGTCGAGTCGGTTCGATGGACACCCTGATGCCCGGCGGCGTTGGCGTACAACGTGAGGAAGTACCACGAGTTCCACAGCGGCAACAGGACATGGCGGACCGTGTCGCGCATCCCGCTCTCGGTGACCATGCCGTCGCTGCCGCGCAGGATTGCCGAGCTGAGGAGGTGCCAGCGCATCGCATCGGCACCATGGGCGTCGAACATTTCGCGCGGGTCGGGGTAGTTGTTGAGCGACTTCGACATCTTGGCACCGTCGTCACCGAGGACGATGCCGTGGCTCACACAGTTGGAGAATGCCGGCCGATCGAACAGCGCCGTGGCCAGCACGTGCAGCGTGTAGAACCACCCGCGGGTCTGGCCGATGTACTCGACAATGAAGTCGCCCGGATAGTGATCTTCGAACCATTCTTGGTTCTCGAAGGGGTAGTGGACTTGGGCAAAGGGCATCGAGCCGGACTCGAACCAGCAGTCGAGCACCTCGGGCACGCGTCGCATCATCGATCTTCCCGACGGATCGTCGGGGTTGGGGCGGACGAGTTCGTCGATCTGCGGACGGTGCAAGTCCGTCACCTCGACGCCGAAATCGGCACGGAGTTCCTCGAGCGAGCCGTACACGTCGAGGCGTGGGAAGTCAGGATTGTCGGAGCGCCACACCGGGATCGGCGAGCCCCAGAATCGGTTCCGGCTGATTGCCCAGTCGCGGGCGTTCTCGATCCATTTACCGAAGCTGCCCTCCTTGATGTGTGCAGGTTGCCAGGTGATCTCCTGATTCAGTTCGACCATCCGGTCTCGGAACTTGGTGACCTCGACGAACCACGACGAGATCGCCCGGTACACCAGCGGTTGCGCGCAGCGCCAACAATGAGGGTAGGTGTGGTCGTAGGTCGCGTGGCGGACCACGACTCCGCCGTCGAGCAGGTCGCCGCGGTCTTTGAGCGCACGGATGATCGCCGGGTTCGCATCGAAGACGTGCTGGTAGGCGTAGTCGGTGATCTCGGCGGTGTAGCAACCCTGTTCGTCCATGGGACACAAGGTCGGAATCCCGACTGCGTTGCTGACGATCTGGTCGTCCTCACCGAAACCTGGCGCCATGTGCACGATGCCGGTGCCGTCCTCGACAGACACGAAATCAGCTGCGATCACCTGGAACGCATGCTCGGTGCCATGGATCTCGGTGTCGGCGAAGTAGTCGAAGAGAGGCGTGTACCGACGTCCCACGAGCTCTGCTCCGCGCAACGTCTCGACGACCGTTCCTGCACCGAGTTCGGCCTCGTAGTTGCCGCGTAGTGCGTCCGCGATGATGAACCGCTCACCGCCGAGTTCGATGATGGCATACTCGATTTCCTCGCCAACGGCGAGCGCGAGGTTCGACGGCAGAGTCCAGGGTGTGGTGGTCCAGGCAAGGATCTTCTCGCCGGTCTCGAGCGTGAACGCAACAGTGAGGGCCGGGTCCTGGCGGTCCTGGTAGACGTCATCCATCCGGGTCTCGGTGTTCGACAGCGGAGTCTCGCAGCGCCAGCAGTAGGCCAGAACTCGGAACCCCTCGTACACCAGGCCCTTGTCGTGGAGGGTCTTGAACGCCCACATCACGCTCTCCATGTAGGAGAGGTCAAGTGTCTTGTAGTCGTTGTCGAAGTCGACCCAGCGGGCCTGGCGCCCCACATAACTGCGCCACTGATCGGCGAACTGCAGCACGCTGTCGCGACACGCATCGTTGAACTTGTCGATGCCGAACTCGATGATCTCGGGATGGCCGGAGATGCCGAGCTCCTGCTCTGCTTTCACCTCGGCGGGCAGCCCATGACAGTCCCACCCGAATCGACGCTCCACCCGCTTGCCCTGCATCGTCTGGTAACGCGGAATCGCGTCCTTGACGTAGCCAGTCAGCAGGTGGCCGTAGTGGGGCAGACCATTGGCGAAGGGTGGTCCGTCGTAGAAGACGAACTCGTTGTCACCGTTGTCACCCGCCGGGCGCTGCTCGACCGATGCTTCGAACGTGTTGTTCGCTTCCCAGCGTTCGAGAATCTGCTGCTCGAGTCGCGGGAAGTTCGGTTGCGGATCGACTTCGGGGTATGACACGCAGAGGACTCTATCGACGCACCCTCAGGCGTCGGCGGAAGGTTCTCCGGTCACTTCAGCTGCGTGCTCGTCCGACTGCTCGTCCGAGTTCTCGTCGGCGGCGGACACGATTGGCCGACGCACTTCGCCGAGGCCACCGGGCACCCGTTCGCTGAGTTCGATGATCTCGGTGGCGGCGTCACGGAGCCGACTGCGCTGATCGACCAAGAACTGCTCGAGGTGATCGACGTCTGACTCGAGGAAGTCTCGGCGGGCGAGCAACGAATTGACCTCGCCCTCCACGGCGGAGCGCTCTTCTTCGCCGACCTTGCGCGCTTCGTCGCGCGCTTCGTTCAACAATGATTCGGACATCTCGCGTGAGTTGCCGAGCTGCTGGTTTGCTTCGGTTTCGGCTTCGGCACGCAACCGCGCGGCCTCGGCTCGAGCTTCGGCAACCGTGGTGTCGGCGGTGCGTTGCGCAAGCAACAACGTGCGGCTGATCGTCTCGGACTCGTCGACCGAGGCGGTGACCGACACGCGCTCCGACATCTCCTCGGGTGCTGACGACGTGCGATCGACCACCGTGGCCCTGTCGGTGCTCGCCGTCGCTTGTGAGCCGTCGTCGTCGGAGATTTCCTGCAGACGCGCCACTGCGGCACGAGCGCGAGCTTCCATGGCAGTTGACTGGTTCTGTGCCCGTTCGAGTTCGTCGGCAACCGAGTGCAGGAACGCCTGGACCTCGGCTGGGTCGAGCCCCTTCTTGATCGTCCGGAACTCAGCGGTCCTGACGCGTTGCGGGTTCATGTCCATGTGCGATTCTCCGAATCAGTCGTCGTATTCGTCGTAGCGCGGCGAGCGCGGCGGCGCCGGCTTGAGCAGGTAGACGCCAGTGGCGACCTTTTCCATCGAGCCGTCCATTGCATAACAGATGCCGCTCGCGAAGTCGATCAGACGGCGAGCGACGCTGCGATCGGTTCCTTCGAGGTTCATGATCACGGGCTGACCATCTTTGAACTTGTCAGCGACTTCTTGCGCCTGATCGAATCGGCGGGGGCGGACGGTGTGTGGCTCCATGGACCCTCCCGGGACGCTTCGCAGTGCAGGTTGTTGCGGTGGCTGTTGCTGTTCGGTGGGGCGGATCTGCACACCCGAGTCGTCCGAGGGTGCAGTCGAGGATGCGGCTCGCGGTCGCCGCGAGGCTGCAGACGCGTCCGGACCAGACTACTTGGCGCCCGGAAGCGTTCGGTAGGATCTTCTTGTACACCCCGAGCGAGAACAAGGTCGCGCTCGAGTTCAGCACCGAGTTGAACGAGGACAGAATCGATCCGACCACCACCGCCGCGAAGAACCCGGTTAGCGGCGCGGGCAAGACCAGGCGGACCAGCGAACCGTAGACCCGCGATCCGACGCGTTCGCCCTCGGCGTCCAGCAACCCCGCGTTGAACGCCCCGTTTGTGTTGGCGATGTACAGCGCCACGATGCCCGGCAGCACCAAGACGAGCGGCGCGAGAATCTTGAAGAAGGCCGCCATCAACACGCCCTTCTGTCCCTCGGCCAAGGTCTTCGCGCCAAAGGTCCGCTGAATGATTTGCTGATTGGTGCACCAGTAAAAAAAGTTGAGCAGCAACACGCCGGTGAACAGGGTCGGCCAATGTTCGTCCTCGCCCGCCGCGCCGAGCGACTGGAAGGCATCGGGGTTGTCGGTTTCGATCTTTGTGAACAGTTCGGAAAGGCTGCCCTCCCCGGCGGCGTAGGACAGACAAAACCAAGTCATCATCAAACCGCCGATCAACAGACCGATGCCGTTGAACATGTCCGAAACCGCCACCGCGCGAAGTCCGCCGAAGGTCGCATACGCCGAACCCACGAGCGCGATAAAGGCGACCACCAACCAGATCACCGCCGCGTCGGACATGCCGAGCAGTTCGGGCAAGTTGAGCATGTAGGCCAGCGCGCTGGCGCCGCTGAACAACACGAAGGGCAACAGGATCAACATGTAGGCGACAATAAAGGTGCCGGTGGTCAAGGCGCGCACGCCGCTGCCGTAGCGTTCCTCCAAAAACTGCGGGATGGTCGAGATGCCCGACTTGAGGTAGCGCGGCAAAAACACCAAGGCCATCACCACCAGCGACATGCCGGCAACCACCTCCCAGGCCATCACCGACAGACCGCGTCCGAACGCGCCGCCGTTCAGCCCGACCAGTTGTTCGGTCGACAGATTGGTGAGCAGCAGGGACCCTGCGATGACCGCCCAAGACAGGCTGCGTCCGGCGAGAAAAAATCCGTCCTCGGTGTGGGTGCTCTTGCCACGGGTGAACCACCACGTCGCCACCGCGACCAGTCCGGTGAACAGTAAAAAGGTCAGGATCGTAAGTGGCATGTGTGCCTCCAGGCGGTGAATGAACAAGGGCGATAACGCGGCAACCAATGGTGCAACCAAAGGAGCTGCGTCGATAGAAGTACGCGGTCAACGAACGGTTTCAAGCGTCTCTTTTCCGCCGGTTGAAGACAGGCATACAACAAAGAGGACGTTCTCTGAAAACGAAACAGAATGGCGATAGGTTTCGACGGAGCAAGGTTGTTTGAGAAGCATACGATCAGGTGAACGCGATGATTTCATCGGTTTCAACCCATTCCGGAGATCCAAGCGGGAAGAAAGAACGTGGACTTATCTGTCGAGAAAAGGGATTATTTAGGTCTCTTTCGCACTGGGAAAAACGGGGTCATATCGCGTGCAACGGCAAAAATCAGTTTTT